>ENA-UOJO01001886-UOJO01001886.1-human-gut-metagenome-genome-assembly--contig:-P57-NODE-1886-length-24686-cov-4.949129_pt1 | contig 24686 bp, 16 predicted proteins | sample MGYA00242351_ERZ723898 | MGnify/ENA metagenome assembly ERZ723898 | reverse complement strand
TATTAAGTTGATAAACAATTGTAGCGACAGATATAAATAATACAAGCAAAAAGGCAAATATGAATATAAAGACATCTACTGAAGCTTTTACAACAAATTTATCAGAATAACTATATATAATATACCACGAAATAGGACAGGCCATCACAAAAGACAGAAGAAGCGTCACCATATATTTACGTCCCAATAAACAATACAAATCTTTAATACTAGCACCATTCACCTTTCTAATCGCAATTTCACGGTAGCGGCAACGTATATCATACAAGGATATTCCAAATAATCCGAGACATACGACAAACATAGCCCCACACGAAAACAGAAGATATACATTAGCCAGTCTTTCATCATTTTTATATAGTTCTCTTACTTTATCTGCAAGCATGGAATATTTGAATGATTCCACTCCATATACTTTCTTTTGGACCTGTCTCAGATATTTCACAACCTCTTTCACCTTACCTTCACAACAAGCTATTTCATATTTGTCACCAGCTTTTTTATTGGATAATGTAAATACTATGGGAGATGTGCCACTACTAATATGGCCGATATAAAAATCCTTTACTACCCCTACTATCTGCATCGGGACTGTTTTAGAATTAAATTTCTTTGCAAAATCACTAAGGACCGTAGCACCTTCTATTGATGTATATCCCAAAGCCTTCATTGCTGATTCGTTTACCACACATACATTTTCATTGATATTTTCCGGAAATCCCCCTTGGGTAAACTCAAGATTATATATATCAAAAAACTGTGGAGTAACTATATACGGCACAGCTGATATAGTTTGATCTTTATTATTAGTAAATCCCGTATAATATGTAAATCCTAAAATATAGTAAGGAGATGCAGTCCACGAGCGTATATATGGACATTCATCCAAAGCATTGTCTATCTCCTGCACATGCTGCATACGTTGCTGAATTTTCTCTGGAGTATAGAAATTGTAATCTTTCGACTCATAAACTAATTCAGCATGAATAATGTCCTTAGTTTCAAAACCAATATCTGTATTAAGCATAAATCGAAGTTGGCTATTAAAATAAAATGCCAATATCAACAATATAAACGTAAGTAGATATTGTATGAAGAGGAACACCATTCGTGAATTTATTGAACCTGTATATGTATTTCCTACAGTACGCAACGTAAGTACTGGTATCTGTTTCTGGCATCTGTAATAAGAATAAGTTGTTACAGCCAAAGGTAGCAAAACAAGGAAACCTAAAGAAATATATAAATCAAACCAACCATAAGATAAGTTTGCTCCTAATAATTTATTTACAGGACGGTTTACTATTTCTACCACAAACCATGCTACAAACAAGGAAAAAATTATAAGCAAAGCATTCTCTGCATATATATGCATGAATAGTACTTTCTTTCCTGCACCAAATACTTTACGCAGCGTATAAAAACAACTGCGCTTTGTCATAACCATCATATATAGATTGATAAAGTTTATGACCCCTGCCAAAAATATCATGAGGCACATTCCAGCAAATACATACAACTGTAGTTTGTTACCACTATTACCCATATCAGGTGCAGTATTATAAAGCAGGGACTGCGACCAATAAATATCTTTTAAAGGAATAAGTGAAAATGTATATTTCCGGGTATCAAGCTTTGAGATATGCGGATTTAGAAAACGAGGCGTTTTACCAGTTTCATTGAGCCTTTCTACTACAGAAGCAGACTCAATACGAATAAATTCCATAGGCATTCGCTCCCACGAATCAGATAATCCAGATGACAGTACAATATTAAAATCATGCGTTATTTTGAATTAAGGTTTTTTATAATCCCTGTTACTGTGATATCACTTCCATTAGCATATCTAAGCTTCTTGCCCATAGGGTCTTCCTTTCCGAATATCTTTGCTGCAAAATCTTCTGTAAGCAAAACTACATCAGGAGCATCAAGCGAAAGGCTTCCCTGAAGAGGTTCATATTTAAACATTTTAAAATATTCATTGTCAGCAACTATACCATTCACTATATAACGCTCTCCTTCATACTGCACGTAATCTTTTTCAAGAATGGTCAGTTGTGCACGAGCCAAAATACCACTATTGTCTATATTAGTACTGTCACAGTTTCCTACGTCTACTATAGATAATGCCGGGTTTACTCCATCTACCATAACAGAAACACCATACACAGTGTTTTTATCTACACTATTTTCATCCACCGAAAGTTCATTATTAATATAACGAAGTAGTATAATACAGCAAGCAAGACTTAAAGATAAGCCCATAAGGTTTATTAAGGTATAAGATTTCAGACGTACCAGAAAACGCCATGCATAAATTAAGGTTTTCATTTTTGCTTATTATTATGTGTTTATAAATTAGTATTGTTCAAGAATACATATTAATAAAATCAATATTAAATTTTATATCAGAACACTGCATAAAGCCATCTTAAAATAGTTTGTTCCCATATCCTTACGTAAAGAGTTAGCGTAATAAGCAATATCACACAAAGCATGATTCCTCCGCAGAATATGGTACCGGTATCGATAAATGAATAGTACATATTACTAAGCCATTACGGCCTTATTTTAAAATAATGCCACATTTTTATTGAGATATACTGACGTTTTTCCGAAACTGTCAGAACACCAGTTCTTCTGCCTCGCCAAAGTTATCATATCCCGATGTAATAACACAATCCCCGGGTTGCAAACCTTCTGTAATCTCATATTGCATGGGATTCTGACGCCCTATTAAAACAGGGACTTTAACTGCCTTGGTCTTGTCGGCATTCAGTTTGTAAATCCAGCGTCCCCCTGTCTGCTGATAGAAATTTCCGCGGGAGATAACAAGCGCTTTCTCTGGTTGTCCAAGCTCTATCTGAACACGGAAACTCTTTCCGAGACGAACATTTTCGGGCATATCATCTACAAACACAAGGTCGACTTCAAATGTACGATCCTTAACTTCGGGAACAACCTTAGTTACCTTCAACATATATTTCTGTCCCTGGTATGTTATGGCAGCTGGCAAACCGGTTGTAACTCTGTCTATGTAATACTCACTTAATGATGTATGAATCTTAAACTGGTCGAGGACCTTGACTTCGGCTATGTTCTCACCTGAGCTTACCTGTTGCCCCGGAGTCACCTTAACAAAACTGAGTTGCCCGTCGACTGGAGCACGCACTATCAGGTCTTCTACCCTTTCCTGGCTACGCTTCAGTTTCTTAAACTCACGGTTGCGGTCGTTACGTAGAAGCTCTTTCCTTATATCGGTCATTGCAGAATCACTCTTCAAGCTCTGTAACTTCAGCCGTGTAGACTCCGTTTTATACTTAAATTCATCTTCCGATACTTCAAGCTGTGCCTTACTCCTTATCCCCATAGCATATTCCTCTTTCTCGAGCGAGAAACTTTTGCTTATCTTATTGAGCTCATACTCTGCCTCTAAGGTCTGCTGCCGCAAAGTAAGGCTCTTCTGCTCCATCTCAAGTTCCTTTTCACGATAAGAAATGCTTTGTTTTTCCCACTCATCGCGCTGGTCTTCTATTTCTCTCATAAGATCCGGATTTACAAGAGTCAGTATTGTGTCTCCCTGCTTCATAAGCCGTCCTTCTTCGGCAACAATGCGGTGTACATTACCCGACTCACGCGTATTTACAATAATAGTCATTATTGGCTGCACTATTCCTTCCACATCAACATACTCCATGAAATCTGCGTTTTCAGCTACAGAGACCTGAATATCATCAAGTTTTACCCGAAGTTTTCGAGGACCAGCCGCCAAAACCATAACATAAATAATTAAAGCGAGCAAAAGTATTATGCCCATAATTCGATATCTATATCTTATATACCAAGGTTTCTTTTCTAGTTTTATATCCATAAATAAATAGTTTTAGTATTTATCAATATTCGTTTTCTACCTTATGCCACAATGGACACCCTTTTTCAAAATCGTATTGAGTAAGACTTCTTAACCCATAATACAAAATCCAATAAGTCTGCATAGCTGATATATAGTTTCTTCTAGCTGAATCCTTTTCGGAGATAGCAGCATTTAAATCCAGCAAAGAAGACTTGCCCATAAGATATAGCTTCAGCGCTACATCATACCTTCTTGCTGCTGTATGATCTGTCTTCCGTGCTACTATTACTTGACGGGCCTGTAAATTAAACTGCCGAACCATTTTGCGAACATTAAGTTCGAAATCAGTAATTGCTTGTGCTACCTGGGTATCAATCAATTTCACTTGTGATTTAGCTACTTTCACTTTACCTCTACCTCTTCCCCAATCAAGTATCGGTATAGAGACTGACAAGCTAACATACTGTTGTTCAAGCGGATTACGATACGAATCCTTGAAATTTTCGGATGTCTGAGACAGCCCAAACTGTAAATAAAGATCGGCCTTCAAGCCTCTGGATGCCCTTGCAGAAGCCAATTCACTTCTGCCTTCAAGTCTTCTTCTTTCATATGAATCTATATCAGGACTATTTTTAAATGCTTGCGAAATAGCTTCATCTAATGGCACCTCAAACTCATATATACTGTCAGCAGGCAGAACTTCCAAAACGATATCTTCTTTTATTCCAAGAAATGAGCGTAAGGTTAACATAGCATCTTCTACTTCAATCTTTGCTTTCATCATATTGGTTTCTTCATTTAACCTGTTTACTTCAAGCTGAAGCATTTCATTTTCCGTTATACTACCAATATTATATCTGCATCGTGCATAATGATAAAGTGTATATGCCGAAGCATAATTAAATTGAGCGATGCTAAGATTTGTCTGAGCCGAAGCAAGTGAATAAAACAACTCACATGTTTTTGAAGCTATCAACTCTAATGTCTCAGCATATTCTTTACATGCCTCACGATACCTCAAAGGTTCGATACGTTTGTCCCACTTCAGATAATTATATCCAAAAAGAGATTGTCTGTATCCGACCGATATAGGCTGGGTATTATATGACTTTTGCCCATCGGTAAATTCATCTATTCTCTTAGCCGAAGTTTCGACAAAGAAATTTCCTCCTGTTAAAGGCAGGTTCTGTGTAATGGTAAGCCCCATATCAGTTATCAGCTGATTCTGCCTGATGAACAATTCGCTTCCGTCCGGTTGCGTAACTTTATTTATCTGGCGATTAAGGTATGGAGCTGAAACAAGATTTACAGCAGGCAAATAGTTTGCCTTAAACGAACAGTAATTCCAATATGCTGCCCTATACGTATGTTCAGCAGCCTGAGCTTCTGGTGAACAGGTCTGTGCATAAACTATCGCCTCACTTAAAGTCAATAACATTTTGGAGCAGCTGTTCTTTCCAGCCGTTTTCTGAGAAACTAAATCCGGTAAAAAAAATACCAACAGAAAACATAAGGAAAATAGCCTTTTACTTATCAACCAATCTAGATCTTTCATGTTTTTCTGATTTTACTTCTATCAACTACAGTCAAAAATCATACCAAACATATATACACTTAATAATCAGAAATATATAAGATATTACAGATCTTAAAAATGTGCGCCAACGCACAAAAATAGTGCGATATCGCACACACAACACATAACATTAAACACTATCTTTGCAAAAACAGCTAATCAACTTGTAAACCAATAAACAAATCATGGAAGAAAAAGGAAAAATACTTATTGTAGATGATAACGAAGACGTGCTTTTTGCTCTTAATCTTCTTTTACAGCCATATATGGAGAAAGTTAAAGTGACCACACAGCCAACAAGGATCAAACACTTCATGGAAACATTTTGTCCCGACGTTATACTTCTTGACATGAATTTCTGCCGTGATGCAATAATGGAAATGAAGGTTTTGAATACCTGGAACAAATATTAAACATAGATTCTAAAGCTGTTGTAATATTTATGACTGCTTATGCTGATACAGAAAAGGCCGTTAAAGCTATAAAAGCAGGAGCAACCGACTTTATTTCAAAACCGTGGGAAAAAGAAAAATTACTGGCAACACTCTCCTCTGCCTTAAAACTAAGCCATTCAAGAAAAGAGATAAACCGACTACAAGAACAAATCATCGCATTAAAGAATGATTCTTCTATACCTGATTTTATTGGCGAATCAGAAGCAATCGGCAGACTAAAAGAGACCATTTATAAACTTTCGGATACGGATGCCAACATACTCATTCTTGGTGAAAACGGAACAGGCAAGGACCTTATTGCAAGAATAATAAAGCATTTATCTCCACGCTCGAATGAAGCTTTTGTGACAATTGATTTAGGAAGTATTCCAGAACAACTTTTTGAAAGCGAACTTTTTGGATACGAAAAAGGAGCCTTTACAGATGCTAAAAAACCTAAGCCTGGGAGAATGGAAATGGCTTCAGGAGGTACTTTATTTCTTGATGAAATAGGAAATCTCAGTCTACCTATGCAGGCCAAATTACTTACGGCACTTGAAAAGAAATATATAACTCGTTTAGGAAGTGTAGAACATACACATATTGACGTAAGGCTTATTTCGGCAACAAATTCCAACTTGAACAATATGATTGACGAAGGGACATTCCGCCAAGACTTATTATATAGAATCAACACTATAGAATTACATATACCTCCTCTCAGAGAAAGAGGAAATGATATTATTCTACTTGCAGAACATTTTCTTAAAGTATACAACAAAAAATACAAGAAAAACATAACAAGCATCAACAGAGAAGCTAAAAACAAACTTCTTAAATACCAATGGCCTGGAAATGTACGTGAATTACAACACATAATTGAAAGAGCTGTAATCATGAGTGAAACCAGTATTATAAGACCTGATGATTTCATGTTTGCAAAATCCAATAAAAAACAAAGTGATTTGTCTGAAACAGACCTAAATCTTGAAACTCTGGAAAAAAATGCCATTGAAAAAGCCATTAAAATTTCAAAAGGTAACTATACGATAGCAGCAGAAATGCTTGGTATCAGCAGATTTTCTCTCTACAGAAAAATTGATAAGCTGAAACTATGAACAGTTCTTAAAAATTACACCCAACGATTTTAAGTAAATATGTAACCCAGCATCATGAGAACATTTAAACTATATATAATTATAAATACCTTTGTATTGTTTATAAGTACATTAGGAATTACGTACTGCATACATATTGGATTCTTTTTTTCGTCTATCTTATGCTCTTTAATATGTATTGGGGTTTTAATTAATATTTTCAGACTTCAAAATAAACAAACAAAAACATTTCTGAAAGCAATTGACCATATCAATTATAATGATTTTACCGGTAGTATTTTCCCTCATACTACTGACAAATACGAAATAACATTAGCTGAAAAACTTTCTACACTTGTAAAAAATCTTAAAGAACGGACGTTAAGTGAAGAATCAAAACTTCAGTATTATGAAAGTTTAATGAATAAAGTTGATACTGCCGTCGTGACAACTGACAATACCGGCAGAATAATATGGATGAACAAAGCCGCTCAATTTCTTTTAGGCCATGAAACATTCAAACTACCTGAATATATCAACGAAGCTATACAGAACAACAGTAAGGTCATTCAAAAGAAAGGTAAAGAAAAGACTATGGATTTGTCATTGTCCTCTACACAAATAAACATTCATGGCAAAGAACAATATATTATTACTCTAAATAATATTCATTCAGCTTTGGAAAGAAAAGAAATGGAAGCATGGCAAAAGCTCATTAGAGTTCTCACTCATGAAATAATGAACTCTATTACCCCAATAATATCCCTCTCGGATACGCTGAATGAAATGAGCCAGGAATTTCCATTAAAAGAAAATACACAAAATAGTATTACTCAAGGATTGGGAATCATAAATAGACGTTGCAAGGGTCTAATGGAATTCGTTGACAACTACAGAAAGCTTACAAGAATATCGTCTCCAATAAAAAGTCCAATAAATATAACTGATTTTTTCGATGATGTCAAAGGACTTACAGCCAAAGAATTCGTTCATTTCTACACTGAAAAAAAAGATATGACCCTGATTGCCGATAAGGTACAAATGGAACAAACATTACTAAATATCATAAAAAACGCTATAGAGGCCTGTAGAAATATTAAAAGTCCTAAGGTAGAAGTTGGTGCATACTATACCGACAATGGGAAAATAAAACTTATTGTAAGTGATAACGGAGAGGGGATTTTACCAGATGTCAAAGAAAGAATTTTCGTACCCTTCTTTACTACCAAATCAAATGGTTCGGGTATAGGACTGAGCTTATGCAAGCAAATCATAACTATGCATGGAGGAAATATATATGTAGAATCGGAGGTTGGAAAAGGCAGCAAATTTATTATTATTTTATAATTACCAAGAGCGTATAAATTCAACTTGTTCAATAGACTTACCTACTTGCTATCCTCTGCAAACAAGTGAATTTACACACTCTTGAACCTTCAAAAAAGCTTTAACCAGCCCTATTCAGCCAACAGCTTAGCGGACATTCTTTACTGGCTGAACCTTTGATTTTTCATCCAAATATTTATAATACTCGGTAATGTATTCATGCGGAGTTGTATTCCACTCGTGCACACGGGTTACTCCGTTCAAGTTACAAATATTCATAGTATTCTGCAGCAGGTCATTAATTTCTTTCTTTATAACCCATTTGCCATCTACCAGTTCCATTGCACCACGCTTACCGGTAAGTTCCTGACGGGCTATATCCAGAACGGCATAATCTATCTGTGCTTTCACCATTACCACACGCGACTGATATTCCGGATAGTCTTTTACAGCCTCGGCTGCCTTTTCCAGCAAAGCGTAATACTGGCTCAGCAGTTCTTCCGTAAGGAAAGTATCTCTGTTATCCCAAGGACGTCCAAAGATGCTCAACTGTGCTTTTGTTTCCTGCATCTTATCGTGCATCAAGTCAATATACTGGCGGATATATTGTCCTGCCGGACCATAATATCCATTGAGGAAATCATCGATAATCGGTTCTATGTCCTGATAAGGATTCCACATCAGCTTGGCAATAAGGTACGCTCTCAACTCACAGAATTCACCACCTGTTTCCCGGTTACCCTGCTCGAAGAGTGACTTAACCCCATTTTTATGCAGGAACTGCAAATTAGGCTGTAAAGTTCTCAAGTTAGGGAATGGAGCCATAAGATGTGCAAACTGAATAACATAGTCCCAGATAATGAAATTATCGTGAATCTGATGCCATGCTTTGATGTCGGCTGTAAAGGTGGAATCACCCTCTTCGATAGGAATATGTCGCGGACTACCGATATTACACAACATAATATTCACATTTTTCTCTACCTTTATGCCTTTAGGAGGTCTGGTAGAATACCAATAGGCCAACGTAGAGATTGTTTTATCAGGAAACTCCCGGGCCATTTTGTTGATAAACGGAATAATTGTTCCCTGAGTACTTCCGGTCTCATCGTAAGCTTTCTGGCATACCGGACAACGACAGTAATCGGCATTATCCTGCTGGCTGACCGACCAGTAAAGTGCATCCGGATTATCGGCAATCATTTTCTGAAGATGTTGGGCTGCCGCTTTAAAAGCCCCCTCACTAGACCAACAGATTTCGCCTACATTGTGTTTTGTTGCATCAAAACGTCTCTTTCCGTTAATCATGCTGTAATATTCGGGATGTGCAGCACCATATTCTTTAGGAGGTACCAGACTCAGTGTAGTATGACATCAAGAGCCCCAGTCGGCTGTTCCGTATGCATCCGACTGGTGTTTGCCCAATCCATGCCATTCCATATATTCAGGATCGTAGACATCTTTATATAAAACTTCCCTATATTCGAAAACAGGAACTTCCTGAACGTCAATATCATTTAGAGCGATATTGAACTGTACCGGCACTACTGAAACTTTTGAACTATACTTACGGCAGTTCAAGTATTTTTCCAAAAAGCCATATACACCATATATGGTTCCTTTGTTAGCACCTCCGGCAATGGTCAACCGGTTGTTTTTAGTTTGAATCACGTAACCGTCATTTTTTAATGCTGGAAAGTCTATACCTGAAATTTCCGGACGATCTACATGTCCAATCTGAATATCGTTTTTCTGTGAAGCCGATTCATCAGAAACAATTACAAAGTCTGCTCCGGTTATTTTTTTCAGATAATTCTGCAAGACAACAGAAGCATGTTTTTCGGCTTCCGTAGGACTGGAAGGAATAACAATCCGTGATACGGCTTTACCATTCTCACAAAGAATCACGTCGTCACTCTGACAGGACACGGCTGCAAACAAGGCGAATACTGCCCACATCCGCAACAAAAGTTTTTTAGGACTCTGATACATAGTATTAAACAAAGATAAAATCAAGCTATACACACTAGCTGATTATTAGGTTATATAATAAATTAAGAGTAGTTTATAATTATCATTCTTTCAACAAGAAAACAAACAATGCTTCCCCCGAAAACTGCGGCAAGTTATAAAAAAATACGATGATGCTCAAAGAATCTGCCGTAAAGTTTCTACTAAAGCCAACAAATGAACATATCAAACTAGCATATCTAACTAACTTGCACCAATGAAAAGAATCTATATATTTGCAAAAAGCACGCGCATAACGCATCCGTATTTTGTTTCTTCCTGCATAAAAGGAAGACAAATACGGTCAGTGAAAAAATTATAGACTTATATCGTTAATACACAATATCAATTCAATGGAAAACAGAATTACAAAATTGTTCGGAATAAAATACCCGATTATATCTGGCGGAATGGTATGGTGCAGCGGATGGAAACTGGCTGCAGCCGTTAGCAATGCTGGCGGTCTGGGACTCTTGGGCGCCGGTTCTATGAAGCCTGACCTATTAAGAGAGCACATCCAGAAATGCAAGGCAGCCACAGACAAACCTTTTGGGGTAAACATCCCACTGATTTCACCTTACTCCGAAGCACTGATACAAGTAATCTTAGAAGAAAAAGTTCCTATCGTATTTACCTCTGCCGGTAATCCCAAAACATGGACTCCCCGGCTTCATGATGCTGGCATCAAGGTTGCCCACGTAGTAGCCAGCAGCCGATTTGCATTGAAATGTCAGGAAGCGGGAGTAGATGCTGTTGTGGCAGAAGGTTTTGAGGCCGGAGGACACAACGGCAGAGAGGAGACAACTACCATGGTACTGATACCTCAGGTTAAAGAAAAACTGGACCTCCCGCTGATAGCTGCCGGAGGAATCGCAACGGGAAGCGGTATGCTGGCTGCTTTTTCACTGGGGGCAGAAGGTATACAGATGGGAACACGCTTTGCGCTGACTGCAGAAAGCTCGGCCAGTGATGCCTTTAAAAACAAATGTATCCAACTGAATGAAGGCGATACCATGCTGGCTCTGAAAAAACTGGTTCCTACCCGACTGATCAAAAATGAATTTTACGACAGCATTGCAAAAGCAGAAGATAATGGTGCTACAGCCGAAGAACTTCGAGAAATACTCGGGAAAGGCCGTGCCATGAAAGGAATTTTCGAAGGAAATCTTATTGAAGGTGAATTGGAAATAGGACAGATTGCCAGTTTGATTCACGACTTACCCCCTGTGCAGGATGTCATGGAGCAGATTGTATCCGAGTATAATAAACGCATCGGAGAACTGCAAAACCTGTAACCAAGCAACCATGCATGTATTTACTTTCCAGACAGCAGCATGCATGGTTTACTTAAGAAACATTTTATTTATAAGATATTTGTCCATATTCTCTTATCTGTATACTAAGCAAATGAAATATAATGCGTATCTTTGCAGCCCTATTAATAAATTTATGAGTTCAGGCAAGGCTTATGCATAATTTTGACCATATCACCATCTATCCGGAAGTTTCTATTCACAGTGTAGGCAACCAGATGGATACCACATCTTTCATGCTTTCTGGAACTCCCCTATCCTTATCCCCTGAACTGACAGAGGCTCTGAAAATATTTTTCTTATCTCAATTCAAAAAAGAAGAATACTTTCGGTTCAGTATTTCCAAGGAAGAAACTGACAATCAGGTCTATCAGTCTGTTTTCAATATATTTCATGACATTTCGACCCTGCACCAAGAATCGCAGCGTATCGCTACATTTCTGCACGAAAGCAGTGTACACCCACAAATTAAAAAAGGAGAATTTTATGTAGTCTATTTCAGGAAATGCCTGATTGACCATCAGGAAACAGATGCCATCGGCCTGTTTAAGTCGGAAAGCAAAGATACGTTTCTGAAAGTTCAGCAGATTGGTGACTCCTTCGAAATCGAGCCGGAGCGAGGAGTAAACATCAACAAACTGGATAAAGGATGCCTTATCTTCAACACTGCAGAGGAAGAAGGATACAAAATGGCCATAGTAGACAACACGAACAGAAATACAGAAGCGAAATATTGGACCAATGATTTTCTGCATATTGCTCCATATGAGGATAATTATTTCCAAACTCAGCAGATTATGGAACTTTGTAAAAGTTTCGTAGAAGAAACCATCCAGCCGACAGAAGCTACCGGAAAGGTAGAGCAGGCAATGCTGTTAAACAAAAGTCTTGAAGCTCTGAAAAAGAAGGAAATAAACATCAACCGTTTTGCTGAGGAAGTCTTTGAACAACCCGAGCGAATTGAGCATTTCAAGCAATTCAAAAAAGATTATCAGAAAAAAAACAATATCACCTTACAAGACGATTTTGAAGCGGCTCCGCAAGCTTTCAAAAGGAAAGGTATGGGGACAATGACCACAATCCGCCTGGATAAGAATTTCGACATCAACATCCATGGTGGAGAACAACTGATTGAGCGAGGATACGACGAAGAGAAAGGAATGTATTATTATCGCTTGTTTTTCATCGAGGAGAGGTAAAAAACCTTCTATTTTATAGTATTAATTGTCAATCTTGCAAATAGTGACTGAAAAACCAATAATATTGGTAACTTTGCAAGCCTGTATCAAGCAAAAAAATTATTTATGACGATATTTGACAAACGTGTTTTATTTCCCATTTTCCTGATTCTATGTATCTTAGCCATACCTGTATCCGTAAACGGACAAGACAGCATCAGGCTTTTTACATCTACCCCTTCGGATTCCGTGGTTACACGTTATTTAAAAGAAAACAAGATAAATATTTCCGGTAACAACAAGGTAGTATTGCTAAAAAGCGGCCGGGAAAAATTCGAGGACCTTTTTGAACACATTGAAAAAGCTCAGCACTTTATACATCTGGAATATTTTAATTTCAGAAACGACTCCATCGCCAGAGAGCTCTTTGTACTGCTTGGCAAGAAGGCACGACAAGGTGTTAAAATCAGAGCCATGTTCGATGCATTCGGAAACTTGTCCAACAATAAGCCTCTACGGGCCAAACATATCAAACTGTTACTACAGCACGATATCGAAATCGTACAGTTTGATCCGATGCGCTTTCCATATATTAATCATGCGCTCTCCAGAGACCATCAGAAAATTGTAGTGATTGACGGTAAAGTAGGCTATACCGGAGGTATGAACATTGCCAATTATTACATCAACGGTCTCCCGGAAATCGGCGCATGGCGTGACATGCATGTACGTATCGAAGGTGATGCGGTAAACGATTTACAGCGTATTTTCCTGTATATGTGGAACAGCGAAACCAAACAAAACATTGGAGGGGATGAGTTTTTTCCACTGAGTCAGCCAGGCGTAAAAACAAACGGCAATAAACAAGTAGCTATCGTAAACCGTATTCCGAAAAAACAGCCTAAGCTGTTACGCCATACCTACATAGAAGCCATTAATGCCGCAAAACGTAAAATACAACTTATCAATCCGTATTTTACTCCGACTCACAGTGTAGTGAAAGCACTGGAAGATGCTTTGGCACGTGGTGTCAGGGTGGAAATCATGATTCCGGGGAAATCAGACATTCCATTTACACCGGATGCAGCTTTTTATGCGGCAAACCAACTGAGAAAGAAAGGAGCTTTTATCTATATCTATAACGGCGGATTCCATCATTCAAAAATTATGATGATAGACGAACGGTTTTGCACAGTAGGAAGCATGAATCTGAACTCCAGAAGTTTACGCTATGACTACGAAGTAAACGCTTTTATATTCGATATGGAAACGACAGCAGAACTGGTGGAGATGTTTAATGAAGACAAAAAGAACTCTACCATCCTAACCAAAGATGTATATAGAGACAAACCACTGAGAAAGCGGATTAAAGGATGGGTAGCACGATTGTTTACCCCATTCATATAAAAAAATAGGGCTACTCCAACGAAGTAGCCCCTATTATAACCAAAAATAATCAAGAAATAAACATACTTATTTCAAACGGAAGGATACATATCCCAAGTAAACCAGGCATAACAACAATAGTAACAAAGAAGTTGTCTGATTAAAAGCATCAGATAAAACTCCCATTAATGGTGTTACCAAAGCGCCTCCCGATACTCCCATAATCATCAAGGCTGATATTTCATTATCTTGCTGCGGACGATGCTGCAATGCATAGGAAAACAAAATAGAAAAGACATTAGCACAAGCCAATCCCAGAACAACAATCATTGCCCCCAACATCCAAAGGCCATCTGCCCAAAGCAATCCGAAGAAAGCAAGTACGGCAATTGCCATCGAATATTTCAGAAAGACATTTGAAGCTACTTTAGCCAAGACAAAGGCTCCAACAAAAGCTCCAATGGTTCGGGCAGAGAAATAAAGACTGGTTCCCAGACCGGCTTCACTAAGTTCCATACCTAGTTTTTCCATTAAAATCTTTGGGATTGTAGTATTCAGACCTACGTCAATACCTACAACCAGCAATATCCCCATGAATAGCATCAGGATGTAGCTGTCTTTAAACAAAGAAAGAACTGTAGCCAAAGAAGTTTTCTTTGTACCTCCATCTTCTGTATTCCGAACAGCAAACATCAGCCAAAGTGCTGACAACAGTGTAGTTATTGCATAAACTATAAAAATGAGTTTCCAGTTTCCCCAAACAGAAGCTGCTGCTCCTGCAATCAACGGTCCTAAGAAAGAAGAAACAGCTTTCAGAAACTGACCTAATGTCAGGATACTGGTTATTTTATCGGAAGAAACCACACTGGCAACCATCGGATTCAATGCAACCTGAAGCATGGTATTACCAATACCCAACAATGCAAATGCCAATAATACAACTGTAAAGTTGTAAGCAAACAAAGGCAACAGCATAGCCAGAAAAGTAACAGCGAGTGCAGCCTCAACCGTATTTTTCTTTCCAATTTTACGCATCAGCATCCCTGTGGGCACGGAACAAACCGCAAACCACAGGAAAACCATCATTGGTATTAAATTGGCCAATGTATCAGACAAAAGGAAGTCTTTCTTTACATAATTGGTAGCAATGCCTACCACATCGACAAATCCCATTACAAAGAATCCAAAAAGCAATGGGAAAAGTGTTACTTTTGATATTGATTTTGTTTCCATCTTTACCTAAATTTAATAATTATCTTTAGGAGATGCTCCCATTTCAATATCCAGCTCTCCACCTTTTACAATATCGGCAAATGGGATATGCTGGGTGTGCAGAACTTCTCCATTAAGTTTGTACTGCTGTACATAATCATTTCCAGCCGTATTATTGTGAAGGTTGATAACAAATTCTTTTCCAGAATAATAATCCGGATTCAAACGAATGGTGATTCTATCAAACAACGGAGCACCCAATGCGAAAGCCGGTTGCTTATCGGTAAGACCTTTCACATCGAACAGTCCCATAGAAGATATAACATACCAGGCTCCCAACTGTCCCTGATCTTCGTCCTGTCCGTAACCATAGCCATGGATGCCTTCTGTTCCATAGAATTCATTCAGGATAGCACGTACCCATTTTTGTGTAAGTGACGGACGGCCAGCTTCGTTAAACAACCATGAAATATGCAAGCATGGCTGATTACCATGATTATACAGAGTTTCCAGTCCGGCAAAAGCTCCTACTTCGGTACCACCGCTAAAGATTTTCTTCTGCGACTGTGTGAAAATACTGTCCAGACGGGCATTGAATACATCTGCGCCTACTTTATTAACCAATGAAGTTACATCGTGTGGCACATAGAATGTATATTGCCATGAATTACCTTCCTGGAAGCCTCTCCATACCTGCATCGGATTGAAATTATCCACAAACTGCCCGTCAGCTTTCTTAGGATGTATGAAATTGATTTCCGGATCATACAACCGTTCCCATCCTTTCGACAAGAAGCGTAATTTGGAAGCATTGGCAGTATCTCCCAGTTGTTCGGCCCACTGAGCTACTGCCCATGAACTATAGGAATACTCCAAAGTATGCGAAGCAGAGAACATGAAAGTTTCATGGTGTCCTTCGCCTTCGTCAAGGTGAGGTACATAACCATACTTGACAAAATCGGCTGTATTGACTTTACCGGCACCAAAAGGACGGTCTTTCCCATCCAATTCATTCTTAAGACATGCTTCGTATGCTAGTTTCGTATCAAAATCACGGATTCCACACTGATAAGCACCCGCAATAATGGTACTCAACAAATTGGTTCCCACTCCTGATACATAACGGCAGTTTGCCAAACCATCAGCCAACCAGCCGGCATCCTGATAGACGGTAAGATGACTGCTGATGTAGTCGGACAAATATTCCGGATAAGCCAAAGCCCAAAGCTGAGAAAGGTTCCATTGTGCTCCCCAAGCAGCATCGGTATTGTAAACATTATGAACCGGTTTTCCGTCTTTCATAGGCAGTTGGCCTACAGTTCCGTCGTTTTTAGGATAAGCACCGTTTACATCATTGGCCAATCCTCGTCCCAACAACGCATGATAAAGACCTGTATAAAATTTCACCAAATCATCCTTCTTAGATGACTCTACACGAATCCGGCTTAAATATTCCTCCCAAGTTTTATGAGAAGCTTCCTTCACCTCATCGAAAGAGCGTCCGGCAGCTTCTTTTTCCAGGTTAATGCGTGCATTTTCTACCGAAGTATACGAAAGACCGACTTTAGCCGTAACCGTGAGAGGTTTATCGGAGGCAAAGGTCAGGTATACTCCCGAACCGACTCCTTTGGTTTCGCGCACTGAAGCTTTCACGTCCTTTCCGTTAAAAGCTCCATAAGCTACAGGAGTAGCATCCACTTGTGCCGAGAAATACAAGGGAACAGTCTGTCCCGGCTGATATTTCTTTACATACTCGGGCAATGTAATTACCCATCCTTCAATGCGGCCGTCAGATGTATAAGTTACATAGGCATCTTTTATGGCACCACTTTCTCCCTGACGGTTACCTATATCGAACAAAATATGACCTGGCTTTCCAGCCGGATAAGAAAAACGCTGATAGGCTACACGTGGCGTTGCAGTTACTTCGGCCTTAATCTGGTAGTCATCCAAGATGACCGAATAGTAACCCGGACGGGCAATCTCGTTATCGCGGTTAAACTTTGAACGATAACCAGTCTTGACACTGTCTGTCGGTAATCCCGGCACGGTGCACAAATCACCGTTGGTCGGCATCAAGACGATACCTCCCACCTGAAATTCATGCAGACAAGGGAAACCTTCAATAGACGTATCACGATAGTCGTAACCCGTAGCTTCCCATCCCCACTTATTACCAATATGGCCATTAGTAGAAGGACCTGGTTTAGCCAACCCAAACGGCAATGCACCGGGTGTAAAATGGAACCAACGGCAATGTGCCGTTCCGATACGAGGTTCCACATAGTCTGTCAGACTTACATCGGATACAGTCTCCTGAGAAGAACTGCATGCTATGCAAAGCCATACAGACAACAAAACTGACAATTTATTTATAATAGTCATGACAATAGAGGGTCTTATAAATTTATGAGTTTATTTAAGATGATTCAAAGCATACCAATAAGCTCCGAGTGAGATAGCCTTACTAGCTCCCAGTTTTGACAGAGCAACCCCCATACGTGGATAAGGATCATAAGGTACCTGCAAATCCGTTCCCGGGACTTTTACACTATAGGATGTATCGGTAAGGAAACCAACTAGCTCTTCCGGATTCTCCAGATTGAAAGCTTTCATCTGCAAACGAGGGAAACGACGGCCATCCATCATTCCAGTCTGGGCATTCAGCTCTTTCATCAAAGCAGGAAGAATATATTTGGCAGCTCCAACTACACCTCCACCTATTACAACCAGTCCGTCAATCATGGTGATTGCTGCTGCAATTGTGTCACCAGCCATCTCTCCTAATTCTTCGAAAGACTTGATAGCAGCCTGAGCATCTCCATGTCTTTTGCCTTCAGCAATGTCAAAGATATCTTTGGGAGTAAGTTGAGTAGTATCGCCAGACAATTGTGCATATACTCTGCAGACTGCACGGATGCTGACACTTTCTTCGACAATATACTCAGGATATTTTTTGTTGCGCAGGCACCAAAGAGAACCACCAGACTGATTATCACCGTACAGTAATTCTCCGTTTATAACTACGCCACCGCCAAATCCGGTTCCCAAAGTGATACCTATCAAATTCTGATAGCGCTTAGTACTGCCTGCTTTTTCCAGACGGTTATTTATTTCAGGAAGCATTCCGGCAAGCGCTTCGCCATAAGCAAACAGGGCACCGTCGTTGTTAATAAATACTGGTATTCCAAAGTTTGCCTCCAAGAACGGACCTAAAGCAATTCCTCCTCTAAATGACGGGAAATTGGGAAGGTCACCGATTATTCCTGCCCTATAATCAGCAGGACCGGGAAAAGCAAAACTGATAGCTACCGGTTTCTGAGATAACTGGCTCTCCACTTCACGGAAACCTTTTACCAGAGTAGCCAGACATGCCTCCAAATCGTGGGAGGCTGTAGGATAATGAACAGGAGTTACAATTTCCTCACCTCCACAAATAGCAGAGAACACCAAATTGGTGCCCCCCGCATCTAACGTCATTACTATACGATGATCGTCTTTCATATTATTAAAATAAAGTTGTAAACAAATTATGATCTAAAACGTACATAAGCCTTGATAGTACCGCACTGCTGTCCTTCCGATTTTCCATAAGGACGAATTGTATACTCTCCTACGGAAGCTGGAATAATAAAGGTTTCGGCATAATGTACCACAAATGGTTCGAAAGCTCCAGTAGGACTCTCTACTACGGCCTCTTCTCCTTCAACCAAGTTGAATACATTTACACCACCATTGGTATTGTGTGATACTGTACCAGTAAACCAGTGACGACGGGTTTCAATGAATTCATTTTCGTGCAAACCTGTACGTTCTTCTCTCCAACCATCTCCCTGTGCAACCTGTTCAACGTGATTTACCAAATATTTACGGGCAAAATCTGTCTGACGTTCCCACTGAATAACTTTTGAGCCGTGACCAATATTGATAGGACGTGGCAGACCATCCAAACCAAGACGACCCCAATCCCACAATTTAAAGGTAAAGATGCTAGGTGTAGAGCTGATTTCAAGAACCATTGCACCAGCTCCTGAACAGTGGATAGTACCACCAGGAATCAAATAATGATCGTGTTTCTTTGCAGGCCAACGGTTTACATATTTTTCTGCATCGAAAGGCTTACCTGTTTCCTGTGATTCATTCAAGGCATCAATCATTTCTTTAGAATTTACATCGGTCTTCAAACCCAGGTAAACGGTTGCGCCTTCTTCTGCATCCAACAGATAATAACTTTCATCCTGAGTATAATAAATACCGAATGTATCACGAATATACTGAGTGGTAGGATGTACCTGCAAGCTCAAGTTTCCACCTCCAATTGTATCGAGGAAGTCGAAACGAATCGGGAAATCCTGTCCAAAGCGAGCTTCAACCGGTCCACCCAACAAATCGCGAGTTTTGAAGAATACAAGGTTGTTAGAAGGCATTTCGAATAAGACATCCTGTACCTTGAAATAAAGACTGTTTTCTTCGGGTACACAATCGAAACACCATCCATAATTATCTACAGAACGGTCCAAGTCGCACACATCTTTCATCCAATGTCCACCCCATGGTGCCGGGTCGAAGAAAGGAACCACACGGAATGGCTGATGAGCTGTTTTTTCCAATCCTTTACGGAGCGTATCTCCCGTAATCATCTTAGGCTGACCGGCAAGAGTTGTATCCAGCCACAATGCAGCTACTGGCAAAAGCTGTTTTTTCAGTTTGTCGCATACATTCCAGTCAACAAAATAGCCTCTTTTATAGTGATAAGATGGAGCCTCAGCGTAGTTATCAACACCTAATCCACAAACTTCGTGTTTACGAGAGCGCATCTGAATTTCCCAACGGGGCATATCTGCATAAATCAGCAAATCAGCATCTGGAGCTACAACAGCTGCACCATGACCGTAAACAAGGACAACTCCAGAAAGACCGGCTAATTCATTACGAAGATTCTGAAGTTTCTGGACATCCAAAAAATCGGCCATAGAGAAATTGGCTCTGAAACCAAACAGACGGTCATCAGTAATATATGGATATGTCATCTGCTTTACTTCATCCACTGTTTTAAAGATAGCAGATGTGTTAAAAGCATGGTCTACATTCAAAGCCTTCAGTTCGCTCCAAAGTTCTTCATGATGTACTCCCTGATAACATTCTACGACAATCACGCAACGAGTTTTTCCCGCTGCAACAGTTGAACGATTGTTGATTTCCTGACGGATAGCATCCCATCCCTGCCAAATGTTACCTTCGACCAAGGTAGCCGGCTGTTTGTCATAATTGCTTTTTCTCATATACATTATTTTTTTCAGATTCTTTATTTGTTTTCTTTTACCCAATCATTAAACATAGCAATAGATTTTGCCAATACTCCTGCAGAGCCTTTAAAATGTCCGGAACCACTGGGGACGTCTCCCATTCCGTACCATTCATAAAATCCCTTATTTTTTATCACACGGTCTATCATTGGTCTTACCTCTGCATAAGCTTCTTCTACAAAACCGTTGGCAATGAGCTGTTGAATCATACGGCCGCCAAACCAAGTCCAGTCACCACCGTTCTGATATACGTAGGGTTTCGCCATTCCTCCTGTAAAGAAATTATCAGGATAAGGTGGATAAAGTGTCAACCCGATACTTGGCATTCCAGACAAGCGGACATTCTCCAGCATCTGAGCATTTACTGCTGCAATTTCTTCTTTAGATAATAATCCGGCTTCAATGGCAACAGCAGTACCACCGTGATAATGAACCTTATTTTCATCAAAATCGCCTAAATCCGGAGCTTTATCCAAATACAAATGAGGAATAAACTTTTGCTGCTTTGCATCCCATAAATGTTCACGGACATTACGGGCTATACCCTGACGTATATCACTCCACTTTTTCAATAAAGCAGCATCGTCCGTCATTTCTGCCATATAATCCAAAGCGATGATAAACATAGCATTGTCGTATACATCAACAGCAAGATATGAATTTTCGTTCATGTCACAACCAAAACCATCATTAGGCTGTACATCACCCCAGTCAGCTGTCATAGCACCATACAACAAGCCATATTTTTCACTGTAACGCTCACGCATCAGATAGTCTACCATATCATCCATGCGTTCCAATACAGTACGTCCGGCTACCTCTTCCTGTAAGATTGAAGTATCACCCGTCTTTTTAATATATTTACCGACAATTTGTATTAATGATGTTTCTTGGTCCGTTTCGACTGTATTCTTGAAGCCTACATGCTCAGGAGCAGCCTCCGAATAATAAGGAGTATTATCATTCCATGTAAAGTCGGGCTTCAAAACATATCCGTCAATCATTTCATCATTGGGCTGTTGCAAAGCAAAGAACAGTAAAATCGCGTTTTTCAAATCCTGATGATTTACTTCTTCGCAAGCTGTTTCAATAAATGTGTTCATATCACGGGCCCATATTTGTGAGTAACCACTTCCCGCGTTCAAGCCCTGACGGATAACAGAACGTGCCATACTGTCGACTGTCACCAACGTTTTGTCTTCCTGAATTTTTTTCACTAAATCGCCATGAGGAGAATTAGAGCAAGCAGCAAATAATCCCCCCAAAAACATTGCTGCAAAAAAATTTATTTTCTTCATAGAATGCATATTATATTAGACTTTTCTTTTTGGCAAAATTAGTGAGGATATATGATTTTTTATATTACTTTTGTGACGAAACACTTATACTTTCTTACTATCTGCATTATGCTAAAAATTAAAGAAGGATTCAGAGGGGAGCGGTTAATTTCCCTGCCAGACGATATTTTGTCTGCCTATTCTAAAGATCCGCTGATAAAAAACCTGTATATCCGCAAAATAGGTTTCTTTCCGCACGTCAAATACCATTATATTCAAAAAGAAAACGGAACCGACTATGCAATGCTGATTTACTGCACGGACGGTAAAGGATGGTATAAGATTAACGATAAGACTTATACCGTACTTGCCAACAATTATATTATTATTCCTCCCAATACGCCTTATTCTTTTGGAGCAGATGAAGAAGATCCTTGGAGTATCTACTTTATTCACTTCAAAGGAAGTCTATGCGAGCATTTCTTACCCAAGTATCCCAATCCCCAGCCGATAATACCTAATGAATATTCTCGGCTACAGGACCGTTTTGATCTTTTCGAAGAAATTTACCAATGTTTTTCGATGGGATATATCAAGGAATATATGATATATGCCTCACTGAGTCTTTATCGGTTTCTTTCTTCATTCATCTATCTGGAACCTTTCCGCCATATTAATGTAATCGGAAGAAAAGAAAGTTCTTTTTCGACAAAAGTCATACATTACATGCAAGAGAATATTCAGCACAATATCACGCTGGAAGAATTTGCAAACAACTTCAAGTATTCTCCCTCACATTTCTCTACGCTTTTTCAAAAAGAAACAGGAGTTTCACCCATCAACTACTTCATACGTCTGAAGATTCAGAAAGCTTGTCAATACATTGAACTTACAGATATGAGAATCAGTGAGATATCTGTACAACTTGGTTTTGAAGAACCGGCTTACTTCTCCAGGCTATTTTCAAAAATAATGGGAGTATCTCCATCCGTTTATCGCAAAAAGGAATCCATAAGAAAACCGGAAATACTTTCCAGCGAAAGTACGGAAACAGAAAAAGAGTAATATACATGAAGATAATACAAGCAGTTCGAAAAAAAGTCTTATAAGGATTATATGCAAAAACGCTTTCTTTGCATATAATCCTTATATTTTATGAAAAAACATCTTATTACAGCTTTTACTTTTGCATCATTGACTTTTGCACAATATGCAAACGGACAAATATGGAGTATCGGGAAAAACGATAATCAAACAACTGAGTTTGCATTGGGTCCCGATAAATATAAAGACTTTCTAGCGCATGACTTCGGTTATGAAGACCGTTATTTTTTAATTGGTTACTCTAACGAAAAAACAGATTTCCCTTACGTTATTCCAGGACCATCTGATGGTTGGGGAGGTACAGGAGGTACTTCTGGATGGCGTACGCATGAAACTACCATACTTTTCGGCCTTGAAGATGCACCTCTTTCTGATAATTGGAAGCTTGTGATTGATATAGCAGAAAATGCTGTAAAGCAACCTCCATTATTGAAAGTGAGTGTTAATGGACATGACTGGAAATTCCAAATGCCAGCCGGTCAAAACGAAAATGCCATTATCGGAGATTTGACTGGAAGTAAAGAACATATATTGGAAATTCCACTCAACTCCTCACATTTAAAACAAGGTGGCAACGAAATCCGTTTATCTGTTTTGCAGGGGTCATGGATTCTGTTTGATCAGGTTTACCTGAACGGACCTGCTGGTACTAAAGTCGCTCAACCGAAAAAAGCTTTTATCCGCAATGTATCGGCAGCAAACTACGAAACCATGGTGAATGGAGAGCGTTTCCAACCTTTATTAGTAGATGTTGAAGAACTGGAGAAGAACCCAGAAATATCCGTTGAATTAGACGGAAAAAATATCTTCACCCAGAAAATAGATACCGCACGCTATATCTTTGAAGTCCCGATGCCTGCAGTAAAACAAGTTCGTACAAGTAAATATTGCATTAAAGTTAACGGACAGACGGTCGAAAATGGAACCGTATCACGCTCTGCACAAACTCTGCAAACACCAGCTGACTATGTAGACACCCGTATCGGTACAGGACACTCAAGATGGATGATAGCTCCCGGCCCCTGGATGCCTTTCAGTATGGTCAAGCTTAGTCCCGATAATCAAAACATGGGATGGCAAGCTGGTTATCAGCCTACCTTCGAAAGCATAGGATGCTTCAGTCATCTGCACGAATGGACGCTGGGAGGATTAGGCATGATGCCGACAAACGGCAAACTGATTATTCAGGAAGGAGACGAAATGAATCCTGATTCTGGATACAGATCGCATATCCAGAAAAAAAATGAAAAAGCTGAAATCGGATACTATTCTATTTTACTGGATGATTATAATATCAAAGCAGAGCTGACCTCTACTACACGATGCGGATTCCAGAAATATACCTTCCCGGAAAACAGCAAGAACTCTAGGGTACTGGTAGATTTACATATCCCAACCGAATATGATTATGAACTGAAATCTATCGAAGTAAAACAAATATCTCCCTATCGTATCGAAGGGAAAAGTCACCAGTACTCCAAAGAGGTATGGAGTAACGATGCAGAACAGGATTACACGGTTCACTTCGTTCTGGAATTTGACCAGCCTATTCAAGCTATGGGCGGATGGATGGATAATCTGATTTATCCGACTACTCACCTCAAAGGTAAACAA
>ENA-UOJO01001883-UOJO01001883.1-human-gut-metagenome-genome-assembly--contig:-P57-NODE-1883-length-24696-cov-9.089201_pt1 | contig 24696 bp, 22 predicted proteins | sample MGYA00242351_ERZ723898 | MGnify/ENA metagenome assembly ERZ723898 | reverse complement strand
GCCAGGCGTTTTCTTTTTGGAGAAGCAAAAAGAAAATGCCGTCCGTTTCCCCTTTTCCCGAAAAGAGAAAAAAAGAATTGGGGCGCTAAAAGTAAATGGGCGGGCTTCCGCCCGCCCCAAACCGCCCCCCTCTTTCGAGGCGGCCGGTTGTATATTTACGCCTTCGCCATCAGCTCCGCCGCCGGCATCACGCCGGACACGTCGGCCTGCTCCATCTTCCCCGCGTCGCAGAGCGCCGCGACATTCGGGTCGATCGGCAGCCGCGCCAGCACCGGCAGGCTGTATTCCAGCGCGATCTCCGCAAGATTGCTCTTGCCGAAGATCTCGACCTGCTTTCCGCAGTCCGGGCACTGGAAATAGCTGTAGTTCTCCACAAAGCCGTACACCGGCACGTTCATCATCCGCGCCATATTGACTGCCTTGGACACGATCATCGACACCAGGCTCTGCGGACTCGTCACAATGACCACACCGTCCACCGGCAGCGACTGGAACACCGTCAGCGGCACGTCGCCCGTTCCGGGCGGCAGGTCGACGAACATATAGTCCACATCGCCCCACTGCACATCCGACCAGAACTGCTTCACCGCCCCCGCGACGACCGGCCCGCGCCAAACGACCGGATCGGTCTCATGATCGAGCAGCAGGTTGATCGACATGACCTTGATTCCCTCCTCGGTCTCCACCGGGAAGATGCCCTCGTCGCTGCCCGCGGCGGAGGAATGCAGGCCAAACGCCTGCGGAATGGACGGACCCGTGATGTCCGCGTCCAAAATCGCCGTCTTGTAGCCCAGCTTGTGCATCGCGACGGCGAGCAGACTCGTCACCGTCGACTTGCCGACGCCGCCCTTACCGGACACGACGGCGATCACCTTTTTCACATTCGAATGTGCGTTGGCCGGGGCCAGCAGGCTCTCCGGCTTGCGGCTTGCGCAGTCCGAACCGCAGTTCGAGCAGTTGCCGCTGCAAGATTCACTCATAATTGATCTCCTTTTCGGCGGACCTACCGCCGTTTTTTGTTATTATAATGCACCGTTTCCGGAAAATCAACCCGCCTGCACCAGCGCCTTCACGTAGGAAAACGCCTCGCGCAGCTCATAGTTGACCTTCAGAATCCACGGCGTGGTCGTGCTCCCGATCCCATACGGCTCCATCCCGAGCGACCGCGCGATGAACTTTGCCCGGCTGAGATGAAATTCGCTCGTGATGATGAGCACGGTTTCCGTCGAAATTCCAGCCTCTTCGGCCAGTTTTTTCGCATGGATGAGATTTTCGCGCGTCGTCCGCGCCTCCGTCTCCTGCACGATCCGCTCCGCCGCGATACCCTTTCCGCGCAGATACGCGTCCATGACGGACGCCTCGGTCTGCGTCTCGTCCGCGCCCTGCCCGCCGGATACGATCACGCGCGCCGCCGGATGCGCCTCCAGGTATTCCGCCGCGAGATCGAGCCGTTCGCGCAATGTTCTCGATGGCCGGTCGCCGTGCGTCTGCGCCCCGAGGACGACCACGAACGGCACATCCTCCTCCGGCGCATTATCCCGCCCATCGAGGGCGATAAAGCCCATCATGCCGAACACGAGCGCCATTCCGAGCGCCGCGAGGCTCCACAGCACCCGCCGCCAACGCTTCCATTTCTCGCCGCGCAGGAAATGACACGCCGTCATCACCGCAGCGAGCAGCAGCAGACAGACGCCCGTCATCCCGATGTGCCACGGCGTCAGCAGACACCCGATCCCAAGCGCCGCGCAAATCGCGGCCAACCACAAAATACTCATCCTTCGCCCTCCAGCGCGAGGCTCAGCGCCTCCCACTGTTCCATCAGCGCGGAGAGCTTTTCCTCGGCCTCGGTCTTTTCCGCCATCAGCCGCGCCAGCTCCTGATAGTCGCTGGCCGCCGCCTCGATCAGCGGGTCAAACGCCGCCACCGCGGCCTCCTGCTTTTCCACCTCGCGCTCCACCGCGCGCAGCTTTTTCTCGACGGCCTTGCTGTTCGGCGTCGCCGGCTTCGGCTTCTCCTTGCGCTCGCGCCGTTCCGGGACGTTCTGCGCCTGGGCCGCGATGGACTCTTTCTCCTTGATCGCGCGGTATTTCTGATACCCGCAGAGGAAGTCGCGGATGTGCGCATCCTCCAGCTCCCAGACTCTTGTCGCGAACTTGTCCACAAAATACCGGTCATGCGACACGAAGATCAGCGCGCCCTCATAGTCCTCCAGCGCATCCTCCACCCACTCGCGCGACGCGATGTCGAGGTGGTTCGTCGGCTCGTCGAGGATGAGCAGATTGATCTTCTCGTCCATCAGCATACAGAGCCGCAGCCGGCTCTGCTCCCCGCCGGAGAGCGCCGAGACGGGCTTGAATACGTCCTCGCCCTCAAACAGATACGCGCCCAGCCGATCGCGCGCCGTCTGCACCGAGCAGCCCTTCTCATAGAGCATCGTGTCAAGCAGCGTTCGCTCCGGATGGTCAAAATGGATGATCTGCGGCAGATAGGCCCACTTCACCGTCGGCCCGAATTTGATCTTTCCGCAGTCCGGGGCCAGTTCGCCGAGCAGCACCTTTAAGAACGTGCTCTTGCCCGTCCCGTTGTCGCCGAGCAGCGCGATGCGCTCCCCACCCGCAACGTCCAGCTCCACATCCTCAAAGAGCGTCCGCCCGTCGAAGCTTTTCCCAAGCCCCTTCACCGAGAGGACTTCATCGCCGAAAAATTCCCGCTGCGCAAAGCGCGCCCGCATCGTCTTCTCCTGCGTAGGCCGGTCAGTTTTCTGAATACGGTCCATCCGGTGCTGGATCGACATGGCCCGGCGATAGAGCGTCCGGTTGTTGATGCCCCAGCCCTTCATGCGCTCGAGCGTGAATCCCAGCTGTCCGAGCTTCGCCTGTTCCTTTTCATACTGCTTCAATTGCAGCTCAAACCGCGCCTGCTTCTCCTGTACGTAGAAGGAGTAATTCCCGGAATAGAATTCCGCCTTCCCGTCGTGGATCTCGATCACGCGGCTGACCACGCGGTCGAGGAAATAGCGGTCGTGGGAGATGGTCAGGACGGTCCCCTTGAATTTTGAGATGTATTCTTCGAGCCATTCCACCGCGTGCATATCGAGGTGGTTCGTCGGCTCGTCGAGCAGCAGAATGTCCGTCTGCTCCAGCAGCAGCCGCGCGAGGTTCACGCGCGTCTTCTCTCCGCCGGACAGGCTGTCGAAGATCTGCCCGCGCTGCTCTGCCGGAATGGCGAGGCCATTGCAGATCTTGTCCGTCTGCGTGTCCATCTCATACCCGCCCCCCACCTGAAAGCGGTTGGCAAGCGCATCATATTCCTTCAGCGTCTCCGCGCCCGCGTGCTCGGCCATCTCGGCCTCCAGCGCGCGCATCTGCTTTTTAATTTTCTCCAGCCCGGCGAACGCCGTGTGCAGCACATCGTCCACCGTATATCCCGCCGGATAGTGCGGGATCTGCGAGATGAGGCCCACCTTTTTCCCCGGTGCAAAGCGCACCTCGCCGGAATTATAGTCGATCTCGCCCGTCAGGATGCGGAACAGCGTCGTCTTTCCCGCGCCGTTCTTCCCGAGCAGGCCCACCCGCTCGCCGGACTGTACATCAAACGTGATGCCGTCCAGAATATTCGTATCCGCGTCAAAGCTCTTAACGAGGTCTTTTACAGAGATATCGATCATTGTGTTTCCCCATAGCGGGCGTAGAGTTCTTCCCGCGTCATTCGTAAATTCAGCGCATCCACCAGCGCGTTCGCGCTCAGATACCCCGGCAGCCCGAGATCCTGGAGCAGCGCCTGTCGTTTCCCGGCGCTGCCCGCGCCGCCGCTCAGACCCAGCGTGTAGAGATCCATCTTTCCGATATGGTCGTCCGCCGTTCTGGCTTCGCCGTCCATCTCCGCGCCCGCATTTCGCAGCGCCTCTAAGAGGATCTCCGGCGTCATGCCCTCCACGCCGAGCAGCCCCGCCTTTCCCGGCGCGGCCTTCCGTTTCTCCTTGCCCGCGATCTCGGGCACGTAGGCATGCAGCACGTCCTCCTTTGGGAGCGCGCCGCGCAGAAAGTTCCGGATGACCAGCCCCGCGCCGTCCGAATCCGTCAGGATGATCAGGCCGCGCGTCTGCGCCGCGCAGCGCAGCAGCGCCAGCAGCTCCCGGTCGTGCATCACGGAAAAGCCGTTCGTCTGAAAGATCACCGTGTCCACGATCTGGCTGAGCGTATTTTTATCATATCGTCCCTCGACGACGATCGCCTGTTCAACGTGTACCACTGCGCGCCTCCTGGGCCAGCGCCGCAAGCAGCACCTCCAGCACCCGTTCCGGGTCGTCCCGGCTGGCCTTCATGTCGCGGTCGGCCTGCAAGCAAAGCTCCACTGCGCGGCGGCAAAACCCATCGCCGACGCGCCGCGCCGCATTCATCGTCAGCCCCGCGGGGTAGCTCTTCATCCCCGTCAGCTCCATCAGCGCCTGCTGGCCCTGCCCCGCGTTCATCACCGTCTTCGCATAGAGCAGCCGCCGCAGCTGGCTGCCGATGGCCCCGAGTATTAAGATCGGCTCGGTCTGCATCGCGTACAGGTCTTGCAGCTTCCGCAGCGCCGCGTCATAGTTCCCATCCGTGATCGCATTGGAGATGTCAAACGTCTGCGCAGACAGCGCCGGGATGACCACGGCGTCCATGTCGCCCTTTGTGATCTCCTGTCCCTTCGCGTAGGACGCCACCTTTTCAATTTCGCCCGCCAGCGTCGTCATCGTCCCGTCGGTCAGGAAAATGAGATACTGGCAGAGCCGGTCGTCGGCCCACTTTTCGTGCGCCTTGAAATGCCGCTGGATCCACGCGACAAGGTCGCGTTCCGACTGCTTGCCGAACTCCACGCGCTCACACTTCGTCTGGAACACCTCGTTCAGCTTCCGCATCGTCCCGTTCGGCTTCCATTCCGCCGTGTCATAGTAGAGCACGAGGCAGCAGTATTCCGGCAGATCGGCAAAGATCGTCCGATACTGCTCCCGCGCGCCCTCCGCCTGCTTGAAAAAGTCCACGTCGTCCACGCGGATGAGCGTCCGCTCCGCCATCATCGGCATCGCGTCCACGGCCTCGCTCAGCGCCTGCGGCGAGAGCGTCTCGGCATTGAACCGGTGGAAATTGAATTCCGCCGCCGGCCCGTCCAACAGCTTCTTCTCCAGCATCCGCCAGTAGTGCTCCTTCAAAAACGCCTCTTCCCCGAAGAACACATAAAAATTGCCTACGTCCCCGGTCTTCAGCGCCGCCTTCAGCCGCTGCAATGCCGCCGCGCGCTCCTCTCCCCCGGTCTTTCTCGCCATACGCTCACCTCCAGACGGTCAGGCTCCCCTGTGCGTCGGTGCGGAACACCTCCGCGCCGTACTTCTCGATCGTTTCCAATGTCTCCGCCGCCGGATGGCCGTACCGGTTCCCTTCACCCACCGAGAGAAACACGGTCTCCGGCTGCGTGATCTCCAGCAGCGCTTCGCTCGTCGACGTCTTCGCGCCGTGATGGCCCGCGACGAGCAGCTCGATGTCCGGCAGCGCATGCCGCGCCAGAACGCGGTATTCCGCCATCTTCGACAGGTCGCCGGTTATCAGAATATCATATTCTCCCGCGCTTGCCAAGCAGCAAACGCCGGAATCGTTGTCATTTTTCCCGGAGACCGGCGCAAACAGCGTCACGCCCTCTGAAATTTCGCGATCCTCCCGCACATATCCCACGCGGCAGCCCGCATCCTTCGCCGCAGCTTCCAGCCGTGCGCGCCATCCGCTCTCGTCCTCTACGTCCGGGAACCAAAGCGTCCCGACCTGCTCGCGCCGCAGCAGCTGCAACGCGCCGTTCACATGGTCGCTGTCAAAATGCGTCAGCACCAGATCGTCCACGCGGAACACGCACCGGCTCTGCAAATACCGCGCCGCCGTCTCCCCGGCCTCATCCGGCACGCCGCCGCAATCCACCACCGTCGTCCTTCCGCCGCTGCGGTACACGAGGCATTGTCCCTGCCCCACGTCCAGCATCGTGAACGTAAACTCCGCCGCGCGATATTCCACAGCCGCGCACCCGAGGCACACGCCGAAGCAGACCGCCGCGGCCGCCAGCGCCTCCCACTTGCGCACCGCCTCCGGCCTGACCGCGATCAAGATCACCAAGCCATAGAGCGCGACTGCAAACATAGCCCAATATGCACTGTTCAGATACACCGCCGCGAATGGGAGCTTTGCCGCCAGATGCACCACGCCGAGCACATACCGCGCCAGCCACGCCAGAATCCACCCGAACGCCGCACCAACACCCGGCAGAAACAGTCCCGCCAGGCACAGCACCAACCCGCCCGTGAACAAAATCGACACCGCCCACAGGCAGAGCGGATTGACGATCAGCGCCGCAAGCGACACCGTCCCGAAATGCACCGCCGTCAGCGGCAGCGAAAATACCATCGACGCCAGCGAACAGCAAAACGCCGAGAGCACCGCCCGCAGCAGCCATCCAATGTGCCTGTGCCGCCCCAGAAACTGCCCGAACCGTTTCCCGACCGGGACCGACCGATAAATTTTCCCTGAAAACAGCAAAATACCCGCCGTCGACGCGAACGAGAGCTGTAACCCAATGTCCAAAATCGCCCATGGATTCGCAACCAACAGCACAAACAGCACCGCCGCAATCGACGTCGGTGGGTCGTCCTCCCGTCCGGCCAGCGGCGCAAGCATCAGCAGCGCCAGCATACACCCGGCCCGGACGCTGGACGCCGCCGCGCCCGTCATCACCACGAAAAACGCCACAACCGGCAATCCAATCGCCGCAGCCAGCCGCCGGTTCCCGCCGCAAAGGATCAAAATCATGCCGAACAGGATGCTCACGTGCATCCCGCTCACGGCCACCGCGTGATAGATGCCCGCGATGGACAGCTCGTTTCGCTGCGCGTAATCCATGCCATCCCGCGCACCGAGCAGCAAGCCGCGCAGAAATCCCGCCACATCCGCCGGGAAGATGCACGCTGCCGTCTCGCCGAGCTTTGCGCTGAGCTTCCCCGGCCAGCTTACAGGCGAATTCCCGCCCTTCGTCACTGTCCACGCGCCCTTCACCGTTCCGACGAGCCATACGCCCTTTCCGGAATAGTACGTGTCGTCCTTTTCCTCGCCGCGCACCAGTTTTGCATTGCAGGAAATGTGATCGCCTGCCTCGGGCTGAACGGTCTGATCCTGAAAATAGAGCACCGCCCGGTACCGCCGCCCGCCGTGCTCCATCTGCACCAGCACGCTCCCGCCGTAGCGCGTCTCGCGCGGCGCCTCGAGCGCCACGGCCTCCACCGGAACGACGCTTCCATCCACATCCGCAAGCGGACGCAGAAACACGCCCTGATACAGCCCGCACCAGAGCATCCCGAACCCGAGTCCCAGCAGCGCGATCGCCGCCCTCCGCGCCCAAGGTCTCCGCAGGAGGAACGCGAACACGCTCAGCAAGACCGCGATCCCGCCGAGCCACCAGAATCTCCCGCCCAGCATGAGCACCATTGCCAATACTGCCGGCACAAGCCCCAGCGCGAACCAGCATAGCTTCCGCATCCGCCCTCCTCCTTTCCAAATTTATTTTCTTCTTCCCCGCCGCAGCGGATAGGCTCCCCTTGATTGCATCAAGGGGCCGCGAAGCGGGGGCGTGGGAGTGAATGATATGCCGGTGGCATATCAGAGCCGCGCCCCGGAATGCCCGCAGGCATTTGGCCGAGCAAAGCGAGGTCTGAGGGGATTAAGAGCATTGGTGGCTGACAATCCCTCCGTCACGGCTGCGCCGTGCCACCTCCCTTTACACAAGCGAGGCTTTATCTGCCCACATTGATCTCTTGCAAAAGGCGCTCCCGCGTGCGGGAGCGCCTTTTGATGTCATTTCTTATTCTTCGTTGTTTGTCGTGTCGATCTGAATTTCGACGCCCGCCTTCGGAGCCTCCGCCGGGGCCTCTTCGGTCTTCGGTGCTTCCGCCGGAGCTTCCGGCGCTTCCTCGGCCGGGGCCTCAGCCGCTTCCGCCGGGACGTCCACGTCGACGAATTCTTCCTCGGCGACCGCTTCGTCCTGCTTCAGGCTGTCGATGTAATCCTTCAGCTCTTCGATCAGCTTCTTGGACTCGTCAATCTTCTGGCACCACGGCAGATATTCCGCACTGTCCATTTCTTCGCCGACAGCGTAGTCGCGGTAATACAGCTTGCCCAGCTGCGCCTCCGCCTTGCGGATCTTGTCCTCCTCGGCGTAGATGGAGACATTGGTCTTCGCGATCGCCGCCAGCACCTTGGCCTTCTGCACGGCGGTCTGCGCCGCATTCACCGCGAAGTTCTTCGCAGCTTCAAAACTCTCATTAAAACCCATAATAGAAACTCCCTTCTGTTGTTGCGGCAGCCCCGTCAAATTTTGTGGTGCTGCCGTTGTGCTAATTTCATTACTGCCTTTTGTAATTCTTTTGTCATTATATCATATCCCGCCCATTTGAAAAGACCCAAAGGCCGGATATTTTCGAAAAATTTACAAATTCTCCGGTTTTTCCGCTTCCGCATCCTCCTGCGCAGCCTCCGCCTCGCGCGCCGCCTTCTGGTTGACATAAAGCTGTGCCGGATCTGGCTTTCTCTTGATCAGCATGAACGCCAGCGCGCCGCCGCCAATCACCACGCACAGCGCCGCCACCAGCTGGCTCACGCGGATACCGGTTGAAAACAGATAGAGGCTGTCCGTCCGCAGTCCCTCGATCCACACGCGGCCGAGACCGTACCACGTCAGATAGCTCAGGAAGATCTGCCCGTCAAATTTCCGCTTTTTCGTCAGGAAATGCAGCGCAAGGAAGCCCACGAGGTTCCACACCGATTCATATAAAAACGTCGGATGGTAATACGTCACCGCGCCGCTCGCGTCCACAAGGCCCATCTTGAAGAAGCTGTCCGTCAAGGCCCCGTGCGCCTCGCGGTTCATAAAGTTGCCCCAGCGCCCGAAGATCTGACCGATCAATACGGCCATCGCCGCAATGTCCAGCATCGTGCCCGTCTTGATCTTTTTCACCCTGCTCACCACAAGAATGGTGATCGCACCGCCGATCACACCGCCGTAGATGGCGAGTCCTCCCTCCCAGATGTAGAGGATGGAGATCGGATTGTCCGCATACAGCTCCCAATAAAAGATGCAGTAATAGAGCCGCGCGCAGATCACCCCGATCGGCACCGCCCAGAGCACCTCATCGAGCACATCGTCCTGCGTCAGCCCAAAGACCGGCGCGCGCCGCATCATGTAGATCACCGCCAGCAGAAAGCCCAGCGCAATGATGATCCCGTACCAGTAAATGTCCTTTCCAAACACTGTGAACGCCACAGGGTTCGGGTCGACCGTGATCCCCAGATTCGGGAACGTGATCGGAGATGCCAAAAACATACCTCATTCCTCCTTCGGCCAGACGATCGAGATCGCCGCCCGCTCTTCTTGGACGACCCGGCGCAGAAATTGTTCCACATCCTCTGCCGTCACCGTTTCAAATGCCGCCGGATATTCATAATAATCCACGCCGTCCATGTAGAACGCGCAGATGCGGTAGCACGTATTTTCAAAGCTGTCCAGCTCGCGCAGCCTCCGGCCCAGCATCGACTTTTTCAGCCGCGAGAACTGTTCGCGGTCGATCCCCGTCTCCGCGAGGCGCTTCGCCTCTTCCAGGATCGCCGCCAGCACGGCCTCCGGATCGTCGCTGTCGCCGGAGGCCTCCAGAAACGCCAATCCCTTCATCCGCTCATAGTCGATGGCAAAATCCGCGTCGATCAGGCCCTGCTCGTAGAGCCGCGTGTAGAGCGCGGACGATTCGCCCGCCAGCAGCTCCGCCGCCATCGAGCCCAAAAACTCCATCCGCAGCGGCTCCATGCCCTCGTCCGCCGGCTCGCACTTGAAGCCGATGGCAAACGTCGGCATCGCGACCTCCATTCTGGCCTCGATCCTTTTCTGCGCCACAGTCATCGGCTCCGCCGGGCCATAATCGCGCTCCGCAATCCCGACCGACTCCTTCGGCGTCTCCCGTTCGGCCTGCGCGAGAACCTTCGCCGCATCCACGTCGCCCACGACGCAGAGGATGAGATTCGACGGATCATAGAACGCCCGGTGGCAGTCATAGAGCGTCTTCGCCGTGATGTCCTGAATACTCTCCACCGTTCCCGCCACCGACACGCGCGCCGGATGATGCAGATACATCGCGCGGAACAGATTCTCCTGCACCACGTTTCCGTCGCTGTCGTCGTACATCTTAATTTCCTGCGCAATGATCCCGCGCTCTTTTTCCACACTTTCCTCGGTGAAATACGGCGTCGTCACCAGCCGCAGCAGGATGGACAGATTTTCCTCAAAATGCTCCGTACACTCGACGTAGTAAGCCGTCATCGCATAGCTCGTAAAGGCGTTGTTGCTGCCAGCATTCTGCGCGAACAGCTCCATCGCGTTGCCCTCCGGCAGGTCGAACATCTTGTGCTCCAGATAGTGCGCCACGCCGTCCGGCGTCGCATAGTCCACGCCGTTCAGGCGAAATTTCGTGTCGATCGACCCGAAATTCACCGCCACAAACGCATATTTCTTCGCAAAACCCGGCTTTTCTACCACGCGGACCATCATGCCGTTCTCCAGCCGCTGCTCGAAATACTGCTCGCCGAGCTGCGGAAATACCTTTTTGTTCATTCTTCCGTCCCCCTCAGCGTGAAAATGGTGTCGAGCGTCACGCGCCGCGCCGCCTCGGCCACCTGCCCGCGCGTCACGGCCTCGATGCCGCGCGCAAGCTCTTCCATCCCCCCTTCCAAGCCTGCGGCCCGCTGCCCGATGGCATAGTCGTCGAGCCGTCCGGGGCTGTCGAGCGCCGTCTTGAGGTCGGAGAGCAGATAATTCTTCGCCGACTCAAATTCATAGTCCGAGATCTCGCCGTTCCGGCAGTCCTCGAGCTGCCGCAAAATTTCTTTCTCGGCCGTTTCGAGCTTGTCAAACTCCACACCGGACGACACGATCATCACGCCCTTGTTCTTCTCGATGCTGGACATCGCGTAGTAGCAGAGCGACAGTTCCTCACGCACCTTCGTGAACAGCTTGCTCGTGATGCCGCCGCCAAAGACCGTGTTCAGCACCAGCAGCGCCGGATATTCCGCCTCGCCCGCCGTACAGCCGGTCGTAAAGCCCATCGAGAGCTTCCCCTGCGTCACATCCATCCGCTCTTCCACGCGCTGCACGTCTCCGCCCGCGCGCTGCTTCTCCGTGCCCACGGCGTCAAACGCCGCCGCGCGCGGCAGCTCCCGCAGCACGCGCCGCAGCTGCTCCGCCACATCCTCCGCGCTCTTGCGGCCCATGTAGAACAGCTCCACACGGGACTCTGCCAATACCTTCCGGTACTGCGCATACAGCCCCTCCGGCGTGATCGGCTCCACATCCTCCAGCTCGCCGAGCCGCGGCACGGCATAGGCCTCGCCCGCGCACATCGTTTTCACGAGCTGCCCCGTCGCATACGTCCGCTTGTCGTTCACGCGGGACGCAATCGCGTTGGCAAGGTTCCGCTTCTCGCTCTCCACATACTCCGCCAAAAAAGCCCCGTTCTCCAGCCGGGGCCGGAGCAGCAGCTCGCCGAGGAAGTCCATCATCGGTGCGAAGACCGGCTCTCCGGCCAGCGCATCCTCGATGAAATCGGCGTAGAAGCCCGTCATCTGGACCTCGCCCTTCTTCCGGATCAGCGTCCCGGCGCTCGCGCCGTACAGCTCGTCCAACCGCGCCGCGATCGCCCGCAGATCCGGGCATCCCTCGCTGCCGCGCAGCAGCACGCTCGGGATCAGCGCATTCATCGCCGCCTCCTCCCGCCGCAGCGGCCGGAAGAAGTTGATGCTGAAGCATCCCGTCTTAAATTTTTCCGTCTGCACCGCCGTGAGCGTCACACCGGGCAGAAGTTCCATCCGTTTCTCCATATGATTTCCTTATCCAATCGTTTCTGGTTGTAATTGATATGATAGAGTATTATACAACAAAGACGCCCAAAAGAAAACCCCTCTTCCCGCTTCTGCGTGTTTTTCTTCCGGCCGCGCATGATTTTTCGCCTGTTCTGCTGTACACGCCCCGAAAACTGTGCTATACTAAATGGAACTATGAGTATTAGGAGCAAGCTATGATCACAATTTCCAACCTCGGCATGCAGTTCGGCGGCAGCGTTCTGTTCAAGCAGGTCGACCTGCAATTCACGCCTGGCAACTGCTACGGCGTCATCGGCGCGAACGGCGCCGGCAAATCCACCTTCCTGAAAATGCTCTCCGGCGAACTGGAGCCGACGTCCGGCGATATCTTCCTCAAGCCCGGCGCGCGCATGTCCGTCCTCAAGCAGGATCAGTTCCAGTACGACGAATACCCCATCCTCGACACCGTCATCATGGGCAACCAGCACCTCTACGATATCATGAAGGAGAAGGACGCCCTCTATGAAAAAGAGGACTTCTCCGAGGAAGACGGACTCCGCGCCAGCGAACTCGAGACCGAATTCGCCGAGCTGGACGGCTGGGAGGCCGAATCCGACGCCTCCAAGCTCCTGCAGGGTCTCGGCATCCCGGTCGAGCTGCACTACGACCTCATGGGCAATACCGACCCGCGCCTGAAGGTGAAGGTGCTCCTCGCGCAGGCCCTGTTCGGCAAGCCCGACATCATCATGCTCGACGAGCCGACGAACAACCTCGACATCGAGGCCATCAACTGGCTGGAAAACTTCATCCTCGACTATGAGGACACAGGACTCGTCATCGTCGTCAGCCACGACCGGCACTTCCTCAACACCGTCTGTACCCACATCGTCGACATCGACTACGGCAAGATCAAGATGTACGTCGGCAACTACGACTTCTGGTACGAATCGTCCCAGCTCGTGCAGCAGCTCATCCGCAACAAGAATAAGCGTAACGAGGAAAAGATCGCAGAATTGCAGTCCTTCATCTCCCGTTTCGCGGCCAACAAGGCCAAGAGCAAACAGGCCACGTCCCGCCGCCGCCTGCTCGACAAGCTGTCCGTCGAAGAAATGCCCGCCTCGTCGCGCCGCTATCCGTTCGTCGGGTTCGAGCGTGAGCGCGAGGTCGGCAAGGACATTCTCTTCGTCACCGACGTGAGCAAGACCGTCGACGGCGTCAAGCTGCTCGACCACGTCTCCTTCATCGTCGGCAAAAACGACAAGATCGCCTTCGTCGGCGAAAACGAACTCGCGCAGACCACCATGTTCAAAATTCTCATGGGCGAGCTGGAGCCGGACGAAGGCTCCGTCAAATGGGGCCAGACCGTCACCACCAGCTATCTCCCGAAGGACAACAGCGAGTATTTCGACGGCCATACCGAATCCCTCGTCGACTGGATCCGCCAGTACTCGGCCAAGAAGGACGATGTCTACCTCCGCGGCTTCCTCGGCCGGATGCTGTTCTCCGGCGACGATGTGTTCAAGCCCGTCAACGTCCTCTCCGGCGGCGAAAAGGTGCGCTGTATGCTCTCGCGCATGATGCTCTCCGGAGCGAACGTCGTCCTGCTCGACCAGCCGACAAACCACCTCGACATGGAGTCCATTCAGGCCGTCAATAAGGGGCTCATGGCCTTCCCCGGCAATGTGCTTCTCGCCTCGCACGACCATGAGATGCTCCAAACCACCTGTAACCGCGTCATCGAGTTCCAGCCCGACGGCACGATTCTCGACCGCCCCGGCACCTACGACGAATACCTCGACTGGAAACGTTCCCGCCTCTCCGCCCAATAACGCACACCTTTGTAGGGGCGGACGACCCTGTCCGCCCGCCTCCCACTGTCCACCACCGCACCTCTTGTAGGGGCGGACGACCCTGTCCGCCCGCCTCTTCGATTTTTTGCCGCACCTCGCTCATGTTTGTAGGGGCCGATGCCGAGCGCAGCTGTTCGCGACGAAGGAGCGTTACAGATGCGGCCTGCCCCTTGCGGGTACTCATCGGCCCTTCTCCGCCGCAGCGGATAGCCCCCCTCTTGGTAGAGGGGGACAGATTGCCGTAAGCAATCAGGGGGGAAGATTTTGAAACTCCCCCAGTCATGCTTCGCATGACAGCCCCCTCTTGGTAGAGGCGGCCTTTCGGGCGGGCATTGCCCACCCCTACATTTTCATCTCAAATCACACCATCAAAGGTAACACCTATGACCACCTTTCTCTCCTGGCTCCGCCAGCTCAACTTCGACACCCTCCTCGACACGCTCATCGTCGTCCTCGCCTCCCTGCTCTGCATCACCGTCCACGAATCGTGCCACGGTCTGGCGGCCTACTGGCTCGGCGACGACACGGCCAAGCGCATGGGCCGCATTTCGCTCAATCCCCTCCGCCACATCGACATCGGAGGACTCATCATGATGGCGATCTTCCACTTCGGCTGGGCCAAGCCCGTCCCGATCGACATGCGCCGCTTCCGCAACCGCCGCGCCGGCATGGCCATCACAGCCCTCGCCGGCCCTGTTTCCAACGTCATTCTCGCCTTTCTGGCACTGATTTGCCTCGCGCTCTGCAATCTCTTCCTCCCGCAGACCACGCTGGTCTACTACATCAGCTATTTCTTCCTCTACACTGCAATTCTGAGCGCCGGCCTCGCCGTCTTCAACCTCATCCCGATTCCCCCGCTCGACGGCAGCAAGGTGCTCTTCTCCCTCCTGCCGGACTCCGCCTACGCATGGCTCATGCGCTACGAGCGCTACGGCATGATCCTGCTCTACATTCTGCTCTTTGCCGACGTGCTCGACACGCCGCTGAACTTTCTCCGCACCGGCTTACTGAACGGCCTCTCTTCCGCCGTATCCTTCCTGATTGGACTGTTTGTATGAACGAACCCGTATACCACCTGGACAGCGTCGTCCGCGCCAGGGCCGAGACCCTCGAAGATTTCGACGGCCCGCTGGACGTCATCCTCCTGCTGCTCAGCAAAAATAAAATTGAAATTCAGGACGTGAACATCACCTCCATTCTCGAGCAATACCTCGCCTGGCTCGACGAGCGCAAGCGCATGGACATGGAGGTCGCCAGCGAATTCATCGCGATGGCCTCGCACCTCATGTACATCAAAACGCGCATGCTCCTCTCCAAGGCCGAGCAGGAAGAGGCCGAGAGCGACATGGAAATTCTGATCCGCTCCCTCCGCGAGCGGCAGAGCAAGGAGGCCTACGAGCAGATCAAGCTCGCGGCCTCGCAGCTCTCCGTCCGCAACGAAATTGGACTCGGCCTCTTTACCAAAGGCCCGGAACCCTACGAGCGCGACCAGACCTACCGCTACCGGCACGACCCGTCCGACCTGCTGACGGCCCTCGCCGCCATTGCCGACCGCTCGGAGCGCCGCCTGCCGCCGCCTGTTTCCAACTTCGCAGGCATCGTCGGCGCGGAGCCGTATCCCGTCGTCAAAAAGGCGACCGAAATCGTCCGCCGCCTCTTCTCGCACGGCGTCATGCGCCTCAAGGCCCTCTTTCAGGGCAGCCGCAGCCGCTCTGAGATCGTGGCGACCTTCCTCGCCTTGCTTGAATTATGTAAACTCAAATCCGTATCGATCGACGACGCAGACAACCCGTCCATCACCTACCTCAAGGACCCGGACGAGCCGGTCAGCGCCGGATAAGGAGCCATTATGGAACAAAATGATCTCCAGCGCGCGCTGATGGCCGTGCTCTTCGCCGCGGGCGAACCGGTCGCGGCCTCCCGCCTCGCGGAATCCCTGCAAGTAGATGAATCCGAGATCCACCGCGAATGTGAAGCCCTCATCAGCGCCCTCTCCTACCACCGCAGCGGCATCCGCATCGTGAAGCTCGAAGACGCCTATCAGATGTGTTCGTCCGCCGAAATGGCCGAATACGTCACGAAAACGCTCGAGACACGCAAGCCGCCGAAACTCTCGCCCTCGCAGCTCGAGACGCTTACGGTCATCGCCTATTATCAGCCCGCGACGAAGGCCTACGTCGAGACGATCCGCGGCGTCGACAGCGCCTATTCCGTCAGCGCCCTGCTGACCAAGAAGCTCATCCGCGAATGTGGCCGCCTAAACGTCCCCGGCCGCCCGATTTTGTACGAAACGACGCCGGACTTTCTCCGCGTCTTCGGCCTTGAATCGCTGGCCGACCTGCCCGACATCGAAAAGGTCGACATCGCCGTGAAAAAGGAACAGCTCCAGCTTGACCTCGACGCCGCACAGCCCGCATCCCCCGCGGAGGGCCAGTCATGAGCTGGACGTGGTGGATGACCGTGCTCGTGATCCTCGCCGTGCTGGTGCTGATCGGCTGCATCCCGGTCGGCGTCGACGCGGCCTACGGCGAGGGCGGCGTGCTTCTCTCGGCGAAGATCGGTTTTTTCAGGCTGCAGATTCTCCCTGCAAAGCCCAAAAAACCGAAAAAGCCGAAGAAACCCAAACAGCAGAAGCCAGCCGCATCGCCTGCACCGTCCGCAGCGCCGGACACTCCGGCGGCAGAAGCAGCCCCGCAAAAGAAGCTCGCCCTTCCCGGCGGCCTGAATGGCATCCTGCGCCTTGCAAACCTCGCGCTCTCCACGCTTGGCGATCTCCGGCGCAAACTCCGCGTCGAGGAGCTGACGCTCCATGTCACCTTCGCCGGGGACGACCCGGCGAACGCCGCCCTGCACTATGGGCAGGCGTGGGCCGCAGTCGGCGCGCTGATGCCTGCGCTCGACCGGCTGTTTGTGATAAAAAAGCGTGACATTTGCCCGATTCTGGATTATAATAGAGAACAAATGAGCGTCGACGCCCACCTCATCCTCACAATCACCATTGGCCGTGCCCTCGCGCTCGGCCTCAAGGCGGGCCTCGGCTTCCTGAAACTTCTGAACGACTCGAAAAAAGGCGGTGCGAACACATGAATCATCCTCTCTCTGATATGATGACCTCCACGATGGCGAAGATCAAGGACATGATCGATGTCAATACCGTCATCGGCGACCCCATCACCACGCCCGACGGCGTGACCATCATCCCCGTGACCAAGGTCTCCATTGGCTACGGCTCCGGCGGCTCCGACTTTGCCATGAGCAGCAAGCAGCCCGACAACTGCTTCGGCGGCGGCGCTGGCGGCTCCGTCAAGATCACGCCCATCGCATTTCTGATCATCCGCGACGGCAACGTCCGTATGCTCCCCGTGGCTGAGCCGGCCTCCACCTCGATGGACCGCCTGATCGAACAGGTGCCCGACCTGCTCGACCGCATCGACGCCTGGCGCGCCGAGAAGAAGACGCCGCAGCCCTGATTCTGGAAATTTGTTTGTAACGCGCCGCGCCTCATCCAAAATTCTGATATGGCGCTATCCCAAAATTTGGCGCACATCCCGCACCGCCCCACGCGGCATACTGTCCGTGGGTGATGCACATGAAAAAGCAATTTTTTGTCAGGGCAGCTGCATCCGCCGCTGTCCTGATTCTCCTGTCTCCGCTCCTTGCGGGTGCGGCAGCGGCAGTTCAGCCGGACGTCAGCCGGAACGGCAGCGGCGCTTCAGCGGATGCGGCAGCGGGGCCTGTACGGGCAGAATCACCGCGTCTCTCGGCCAAAAGCGCCGTTTTATTGGACGCATACACAGGGCGCGTCCTCTATGCGTCCCATGCGGAGGACAAGTCTCTCATCGCCAGCACGACCAAGATCATGACGGCGCTGGTGATCTGCGAGGCGGGTGATCTCGACCGAACCGTCGTCATTCCGCCGGAGGCCGTCGGCATCGAGGGCTCTTCGATGTACCTCAAGGCCGGTGAAACGCTCTCTGTGCGCGAGCTGCTCTACGGCCTGATGCTCCGCTCCGGGAACGACGCCGCCGTTGCGCTCGCGCTGGCCGATTCTGGCAGCATCTCCGCGTTTGCCATGCGGATGAATGAAAAAGCGGCGGTTTTAGGCCTGAAAAATACGCATTACGCGAATCCGCACGGACTCGACAGCGAGGAAAATTACTCCACCGCGCTCGATCTGGCCCGCCTGACGCGCTTCGCGCTGCAAAATCCCGATTTTGCGCAGCTTGTCTCGACGAAATCCGTCACCATCGGCGACCGCGTCCTGACCAACCACAACAAACTTCTATGGCAATATTCCGGCGCGATCGGCGTAAAGACCGGCTATACCCGAACTGCGGGCCGGATTCTGGTCGGCGCGGCGGAGCGCGACGGACGGCGGCTCATCGCCGTCACGATCGCTGATCCCAACGACTGGGCCGACCACGCCGCCCTCTTCGATTATGGCTTCTCGCAGTTTTCCGAGCGGCAGCTCGTGACCGCGGATTCTGTCGTCGGGCAAATTCCGGTTATCAGCGGAGTGGAAGATTATGTAAAATTGATCTCGCATTTTTCCTTTTCCTATCCGCTGGCAGACGGCGAACAGCCGGAGCTTCGGCTCCTCGCGCCGCACTTCGTGTTCGCGCCCTGCGATACTGTCTCCGCCACGCTTGAGGTCTGGCTGGACGGCACGCGCATCGGCGCGCTCCCCCTCCGCCTTGCTGCACCTGTGGCTGAAAATCCTGTGCAAAAATCGATATTTCAACGAATTTTCGGAGAATAGCATGGAAGAACGCTTGCAAAAAATTTTATCTCGTCACGGCGTCGCCTCCCGGCGCAAAGCCGAGGATCTGATCGCCGCGCGCCGCGTCCGCGTCAACGGCAACACCGCCCAGCTCGGCGACACCGCCGACGAGCAGACCGACGTCATCGAGATCGACGGCGTGCGCCTGAAGCGGGCCGCGCCGGAGCATCTATATATGATGTTAAACAAGCCGCGCGGCTATGTGACCACGCTCTCGGACGAAAAGGGCCGCAGGACCGTGGCCGATCTCGTCGCGGATCTGCCGGAGCGCGTCTACCCCGTCGGGCGGCTCGACCTCAACTCCGAGGGGCTGCTGCTCCTGACGAACGACGGCGAGCTGGCCAACCGCCTGATGCACCCGAAGCAGGAGATCGAAAAGGTCTATCTGCTCTGGGTCAGCCACTATGCGCCCGGCGCGGAGCGGTCGCTCGCCGAACCGCTCGAGATCGATGGCCGGAAGACCAGCCCCGCCCGCGTCGAGCTGCTGCGTGTAAACCTTGAAGCGCCGTCCCAAACTGCGGACAGCCGCCGCACCGAAAGCCACGCCGAGCGCACCGAAAAGCCCGCCACGGCCCTCCTCCGCATCACGATCCACGAGGGCCGCAACCGGCAGATCCGCCGCCTGGCTGAGCGCGCGGGGCTGACCGTCACACGCCTCAAGCGCATCGCAGAAGGCCCGCTCCGCCTCGGCGATCTCGCCCCCGGCCAGTATCGCTCCCTGACGGATGAGGAGCTGGAAATGCTTCAAAATCATTCGTGATTTTTCCAAAAATACTTGCAATTTTCAGGGCTTCCCTGTAAAATAGATTCGATTTTTATAGATTGAGGAACTTGCCATGTCAACCGATATTCTGGCCCGCATTCAGGCCCAGCTACATACGTTCTCCAAAGGACAAAAGCGCATCGCAAACTACATTCTCGAATCCTACGACAAGGCCGCCTTCATGACGGCCAGCAAGCTCGGCAAAACCGTCGCGGTCTCCGAGTCCACGGTCGTCCGCTTCGCCGTCGAGCTTGGCTTCGACGGCTATCCGAGCATGCAGCGATCCTTACAGGAAATGGTGCGCACGCGCCTCACCTCGGTGCAGCGCATTGAGGCCGCGAACGACCGCTTCGGCGATCAGGACGTGGTGTCCAGCGTGCTGCAAAGCGACATCGACTCCATCCGCCTCACCGCCGAATCGCTCGACCGGCGGGAGATGGCCGCCTGTGTGGAGGCCATTTTGCAGGCCAAACACATCTATATTGTTGGCGTGCGCTCGTCCGCCGCGCTGGCCGCCTACCTCAACTTCTACTTCCGCAATCTTTTTGACAACGTCCGCCTCGTCAGCTCGACGGCGACGAGCGAGATGTTCGAGCAGATGCTGCGCGTGGGCGCGGGCGACGTCGTCCTCGGCATCAGCCTGCCGCGCTATTCCGGCCGGACGGTCAAGGTCATGCAGTACGCGCACGACCGGCAGGCCACCGTGCTCGCCATCACCGACAAGCCGGATGCCCCGGCGGGCAAATTTGCCGACCACGTGCTCGTCGCGAAGAGCGGCATGGTGTCAGTGGTCGACTCGCTCGTCGCGGCGATGAGCGTCATCAACGCCCTCGTCGTCTCGATTGGGCGGAGCCAGGAGCGGCTCCTGACGCAGACCTTTGAAAATCTGGAGCACATCTGGGATGAATATGACGTCTATGAGCGCGTCCAATAAGCGCGTCGTCGTCATCGGCGGCGGCGCGGCCGGGATGATGGCCGCGGGCTGTGCCGCGGAGCACGGCGCGGCGGTCACGCTGCTCGAGCCGAACGACCGCCTCGGCAAAAAGCTGCTCATCACGGGCAAGGGACGCTGCAACGTGACGAACGACTGCCCGTGGGAAGACGTTTTGAAAAACACGCCGACGAATCCACGCTTTTTATACAGCGCGCTCTCGCGCTTCTCCCCTGCCGACGCCAAGGCGTTTTTTGAGGCCCACGGCTGTGCGCTGAAGACCGAACGCGGCAATCGCGTCTTCCCGGTGTCCGACCGCTCGGCAGACGTCCTCGCCGCGCTGGAGCGCTATCTGCGCCAGACCGGCGTACAGGTGCGGCACGCGCGGGCAGCGGAAATTGCCGTACAGGACGGCGCGGTGTGCGGCGTGAAAACGGCGAACGGCCCGATCCCCGCGGACGCAGTCATTCTGGCAACCGGCGGCTGCTCCTACCCGCTGACCGGCTCGACCGGCGACGGATACCGGATGGCGGCAGCGCTAGGCCACACGATCGTGGAGCCGGTCGGTTCGCTCGTGCCGCTCGTCGAGCGCGGGCACGACTGCGCGGCCATGCAGGGCCTCGCCCTGAAAAACGTGACGCTGCGGCTGAAAAACGCCAAAGGCAAGGTCGTTTTTGAGGAATTCGGCGAACTTCTGTTCACGCATTTCGGCCTCTCCGGGCCGATTGTCCTGTCAGCCAGCGCGCACATGGACCGGAAGGGCGAGGCGTTCACGGTCGACCTCGACCTCAAGCCTGCGCTGGACGAAAAGACGCTCGATGAACGGCTGCTGCGTGACTTTGAAAAGTACGCGAACCGTGACTTTTCCCATGCGCTGGACGATCTGCTGCCGCGGTCGATGATCCCGGTGGTCATCAAGCGGAGTGGGATTCCGGGCGAGGAAAAGGTCCACTCGGTCACGAAGCAGCAGCGGCACGCGCTGCTGGACATCCTGAAGCATTTTACGATTGACATTGCCTGCAAGGCCCCGGTCGAGGACGCAATCGTCACGTCCGGCGGCGTGAAGGTTCGCGAGGTCGACCCGGCGACGATGGAATCGAAGCTGGTACGGGGACTCTATTTTGCGGGCGAGGTGCTCGACGTGGACGCCTACACGGGCGGATTTAACTTACAGATTGCATGGGCAACCGGCCGCGCGGCCGGGCTTGCCGCTGCGCAGACACAGGAGGAATCGGAATGAAGCATCACGCCATCGCCATCGACGGCCCGAGCGGCGCGGGAAAGAGCACCATGGCCAAGGCCGCGGCGAAGGAACTGGGCTATTTATATGTCGATACGGGCGCAATCTACCGCACGGTTGGCTATCACATGTGGCTGATGGGCATTGGCCCGAAGGACGCGGACGGTATCCGGCGGCTGATCGACGATGTGAACATCGTCATCGACCATCAGGCCGACGGTGTGCAGCACATGATCTTAAACGGCATGGACGTGACCGCCGAGCTTCGAACGCCGGAGATGAGCCGCTATGCCTCGGGCGTGTCGGCGCAGCCGTGCGTGCGGGAATATTTGCTCGACATGCAGCGGCAGTTCGCGCGGGAGCACGACGTCGTCATGGACGGGCGCGACATCGGGACGGTCGTTTTGCCGCGCGCAGACGTGAAGATCTTCCTCACGGCCTCGCCGGAGGAACGCGCCCGCCGCCGCTTTGAGGAATTGCAGGCAAAGGGCGACAAGAGCAGCTACGCGCAGGTTTTGGACGAGATGAAAAAGCGGGACAAGCAGGACTCGGAGCGCGATATTGCGCCGCTCCGCCCCGCACGCGACGCCGTGAAGCTCGATACGTCGGGCAACACGATTGAGCAGTCGGTGCAGGAGATTCTGGAGATCGTGCGGAGGAAACTCGGATGACGTTCTGGTATCGGCTTTGCTGGTGGATCTGCCGGATCGGGCTGTTTTTCTGGCATCCGGTTCTTCACGTCCATGGGCGGGAGCTGGTTCCTGCGGGGTGTGCGCTGCTGTGCGCGAACCATTCCGGCATGGCAGACCCAATCTGGATCATGCTGGCGCTGAACAGCCCGAAGATGATCCGGATTCTGGCGAAGGAAGAGCTGCGGCGTGTGCCGTTCCTCGGATGGGTGATGGAGAAATTCGACATCATCTTCGTCCGGCGCGGCGCACATCAGCCGGAGGTCTATAAAAAGAGCACGGAGGCGCTCGGCGCGGGAGACAAGCTGCTCGTGTTCGTGGAAGGGACGCGGTGCAACGGCGATAAACACGTCCGCGCGAAGACCGGAGCTGTGCATATGGCGCTGGAGAGCGGCGCGCCGGTCGTGCCGGTGTATGTGACGCGGAACCGGACGCCGTTCTGTCCGGTGGACGTCTATTTCGGCGCGCCATACAAAATCGAGGACATTTCGCAGAGCGACCACGCAGCCTGCCACGCGGCGGCGGACGCGATGCTGGAGACGATATACAAGTTAGGCGGTGACGGACATGCAGATCTATCTGGCGAAGACAGCAGGCTTCTGCTTCGGGGTTGACCGGGCGGTCTCCCTCGTAGAGCAGGCCATCCGCGACGGTAAACGCGCCGTCACGCTCGGGCCGATCATCCACAACCGCCACGTGGTCGAGCGCTTCGCACGGCTCGGCGTCCGCGAGATCGCGTCGCCGGACGAGGCGCAGCCCGGCGAGACGGTCATCTTGCGGGCGCACGGCGTGGAAAAGGCGATGCAGGAGGAACTGGCCGCACGGGGCCTTGAAGTCATCGATGCAACGTGTCCGTTTGTGGAAAAAATCCACCGGATCGTACAAAAGGCGGAGCGCGAAGGCCGCCGCTGCCTCATCATCGGCACGCCGGAGCACCCGGAGGTGCGGGCCATCGCAAGCTTCTGCACCGGGCCGTTTGTCCTGCAAAGCGCAGAGGAACTGCAAAAATGGCTCGATTTTGACGGCACGCGGCGCGATCTGCCGCTGACGATGGTCTGTCAGACGACCGAGACGCAAAAAAATTGGGATTCCTGCCGCGAAATCGCAAAAAAAATCTGTACAAATCTCGAAATCTTTGATACAATATGCAGAGCTACGGAAATGCGACAGGAAGAAGCAATCAGGCTTTCCAGAAAATGTGATGCAATGGTCGTCGTCGGGGATGCAAGCAGCGCCAACACAGGCAGGCTTGCCATGATCTGTAAACAGCACTGCCGGACGGTGACGCTGGTCGATCATGCGGGCGACCTGGATCTGGGTCTTTTTTCCGGCGCAGCTACGATAGGTATCACGGCAGGTGCGTCGACGCCGTCGTGGATAATTAAGGAGGTAAACAACACAATGAGCGAAGAACTGAAAGTTGAAACTGCACAGGAGGAGAATTTTGCCGAGCTTCTCGAGCAGTCCCTCAAGACTTTGAATAATGGAGATAAGGTAACCGGCACGGTTATGGCAGTTGGCTCGACCGAGGTCGAAGTCGACCTGGGCACCAAGCACACCGCGTACATTCCGCTGGAAGACTTCTCCGGCGACCCCAACGTCAAGCCCGAAGAGGCTGTCAAGGTCGGCGATCAGATTGAAGCAATCGTTGTCCATGTCAACGACGGCGAAGGCGTCGTCCGTCTGTCCAAGAAGCGTCTGGAAGCAGGCAAGGCATGGGAAGAGATCGAAGCTGCGGCTGAGAACAAGGATATCGTCGAAGGCGTCGTCACCGAAGAGAACAAGGGCGGCATCGTCGTCAATGTCAAGGGCATCCGCGTGTTCGTTCCGGCATCCCAGTCCGGCGTTGCCAAGGGCGGCGATCTGGGCGAGCTTCTGAAGAAGAACGTGCAGCTGCGCATCACCGAGGTCAACCGTGCCCGCCGCCGCGTCGTCGGCTCCATCCGTTCCGTCGCTTCTGAGCAGCGCAAGGCAGCACAGGAGAAGATCTGGAGCGAGATCGAGGTCGGCAAGCAGTATCACGGCACCGTCAAGTCCCTGACCAGCTACGGCGCATTCGTCGACATCGGCGGCGTTGACGGCATGGTCCATGTCTCCGAGCTGAGCTGGAACCGCATCAAGAATCCGTCCGAGGTCGTCAAGGTCGGCGACGAGATCGACGTCTACGTCATCGCGCTCGATCCGGAAAAGAAAAAGATCTCCCTCGGCTACAAGACCGACGACACCAACCCGTGGACCATCTTCACCCGCGAGTATCATGTCGGCGACGTGGTCGACGTCAAGATCGTCAAGCTGATGACCTTCGGTGCTTTCGCCGAGATCATTCCGGGCGTCGACGGCCTGATCCACATCTCCCAGATCGCGGATCGCCGCATCGGCAAGCCGGAGGACGTCCTGTCCGAGGGTCAGGAAGTCCAGGCCAAGATCATCGACATCGACGAAGAGCACAAGCGCATCTCCCTGTCCATCCGCGCCCTGCTGAACGCGGACGCCGACGAGGAAGAGGACGCCGAGTAATTGAAAGAAACAGCGCGGCC
>ENA-UOJO01001867-UOJO01001867.1-human-gut-metagenome-genome-assembly--contig:-P57-NODE-1867-length-24945-cov-40.194777_pt1 | contig 24945 bp, 17 predicted proteins | sample MGYA00242351_ERZ723898 | MGnify/ENA metagenome assembly ERZ723898 | reverse complement strand
ATTTCTACGAGTATCAGGCACCGGAAGCCGTGGAGGATATCGTGGCACGCATCACTGCACTGGAACAGGATATCTCCGCCGGGCTGGCAGAGCTGTTCCATAAGGAGGACGAATAATGGAACGGAAAAGTATGATTAAGGTTCGCGGTGGATTTAGTGACAGAGCCGGCATTGACCCTTGTAACATCCAAATGCAAATTGATGATTTTGATGAAAGAACTCGGACATTTATTAGTAATAAACTCTACGATTTTTTGCAAGTAACATTCAACCATGAATGCGAAACTCGTAATATAAAGTACGGTCCTACAGATCAAAATCTTTCAAATATTTTCTGTAAAAATCTAATGCAGAATGTTTTTGCAGATTTAAATCATTTACCGCTTGGTTATCATTATGATTGGGAAAAGTTTTATTCCCGAATCGAAGAGGTTTTAATGGAGGCTCCTTATAACGAAGTTTTAGATTTGCTTTGGTATATTTGCAATTGGTTTGCCTTATCCACTAACAATTGTATCGATGTTTTTCAAGAGTGGTTCAATGAACTTTTCCAAAGTGAGTATGTAGGTTACCGCTTTATATCTGGTGAAATCGTTCCTATTACAGATGAAATCGAAGTAAAAGAAATTGAACAAGCCTGCTGTACGCCTTTTGACGGCGCACGCAAACACCTTAAGAAGGCTCTCAACTTTTTATCTGACCGTGAACACCCAGACTATAAAAACTGCGTCAAAGAAAGTATCAGTGCCGTCGAAGCAACCTGCCGCATTATTGCAGAAAAAGACAGTGCTACTCTTGGTGAAGCATTAAAACTACTTGCTAAGCACGGACTAAAATTGCATCCTTGTCTTAACTCTGGAATTGATAAACTTTACTCTTATGCCTGCGATCAAGGTGGTGTACGTCATGCCGAGCACGAAGCCGAAAGCATCGTTACTTTTGAAGAAGCCAAATTCATGATGGTTACCTGTAGTGCAATCGTCAACTATCTGGTTGCAGAATACGGAAAGCATGGTGCTGAAAATGCGTAAAATGAAAGACAGCGGCATTGAATGGATTGGGATGATCCCAGAGGGGTGGGAAGTTTGTCGATTAAAGAATATTGTTGCGTGCCATGACGAATTACGCAAGCCCATCAGTGCTGATAAACGCGAAAATCATCTTAAACTCTATGATTACTATGGGGCATCTGGTGTTATTGATACTATTGATGACTATAATGTAGATGGTACCGTTCTCTTAATAGGAGAAGACGGAGCCAATCTCAAATTGCGAAATCTCCCTCTTATTTATCGAGCTTCTGGCAAGTTTTGGGTAAACAATCATGCGCATATTCTTATTGTCAACAAAAAATATTCGTATGACTATGTCGCCTATTTACTTGAAGCTGGCGATTATTCAAACTATATTACAGGCTCCGCTCAACCGAAATTATCTCAGTTTAATTTAATGCGTTTCCCTGTTGCTATTCCTAACTATACAGAGCAAGAGAATATCTCGTTTTTCATACATAGAGAATGTTCCAAAATAGACTCCATTCTTTCCGAAACTCGCTCCAGCATTGAGGAATACAAAAAACTCAAACAGGCGGTTATTACGCAGGCGGTTACCAAAGGCGTGCGTGGTGAGCGGGAGATGAAGAATAGCGGGGTTGAGTGGATTGGTGAAATTCCAGCAGAATGGTCTGTCCAATGCATAAAAACAATTTTTTCAATTCGTAATGAGCGTAATTATTTACCACTTGAACAGGTCAATCTTATTTCTCTATATACAGATAAAGGTGTGGTACAACACTGCGATATCGAAAAAACAACCGGCAACAAGGCTTCTAATGCAGACGGATATAAAAAAGTGTATCCGAATGATATGATTGTAAATATCATTCTTTGTTGGATGGGTGCTATTGGACGATCTAATTATGCCGGTGTAACAAGTCCCGCTTATGATGTTTATGTTCCTTCATCTAAAATCGAGTGCAAGTTTTATCATTACTATTTCCGCACATTAGGTTTTAGTGGCGACTGTTATAAAAATGGTCGTGGTATTATGGCCATGCGTTGGCGTACTTACTCCGACCAATTCCGAAGCATAAAAGTCGTTGTCCCGCCCCTTGAAGAACAAAAGGAGATTGTCGGTTATCTCGATGCCAAGTGCGCCGAGATTGACGGACTGATTGCAAAGAAGGAGCAGTTGATAAAAGAGCTGGAAAGCTATAAGAAAAGTTTGATTTATGAGGTTGTAACGGGAAAGAGGGAGGTGTAAAATATGGATAGCAATTCTCCAATTCAACCAGAAAATAAGCAACCCACGTTAAGCGAAGATTTTTATGACATAGCAAAGGGAATGATTTCTGCAATTACTGCTTTTCGTAAAACCTTGGTTGAATGGACACCAACAATCCAGAACGCTCTTTCCAATATATCAAAAGTAGCATCTGTACTGCTTGAATCAATCCAACAAATGCAGCTTTCTTCTTATACGCAAGAAGAACTTGATGAATTGAAATCACGTTATATATCTTGGGGCACTTACGGTTGGACACCTCATCCCTTAAGTTTAAATGATGAATTTCAAATTTTTCCTGATAGTATGCAGCAAGCCGACAGCCTTATGTTGCCCTTACTTACTGAAGAAGCCATATCCGAACTATACAAAGCTATTTTAGATTATTCTGATACTGTACCGCAAGATTTTGAAGAAGCATTTTACGAGTATTCTTCTGGAAAATATCGAATTTGCGCGCTCATTCTCTTCTCTTTGATTGAACGCACTTTAATCATGACGCAATCATTAGACGCTACCATGCGTGAAAACCGAAAAGTTTCTTGTGGAGGCATAAAAAACTTCGGCAAGCAAATCAACAATACTCGCACAGAAAATATGTTCATATATGCGTGGATTTTAGAAGAAAATGTCATAGCTTGTTTGCAGGCCATGTATCAGAACAGTGCTAACTTTCAGGTGGAGCCGCCTTTGATAAATCGTCATTTTATTGAACATGGAATGAGCAATCGAGAAACAACAAGGGTTGAATGTCTCAAGCTATTTTTGCTCTATCACAATGTGCTTTTTCTTTCCCAGTGGATAGAATCTCAGCCGCCATATTTTCATCAAATTAAGGAGGTCTAACCATGCCCCTCAACACCACCGAAAAGCAGTTTGAATCGGACATTGCGGCGGCACTGCTCTCCCCTGCCGGGGGCTACACCCGCAACGGGGATTGCTACGACCCCAAGCTGGGGCTGTTTGTGGATACCCTGATCCGCTTTGTGCAAAAGACCCAGCCCAACGAGTGGGCATTTTTTGAAAAGCAGAACCCGGTAAACCCGGTGCGGAAGTTCTGCACGGCCTTTAACAATGCCTGCGATGCGGATGGGCTGCTTTCGGTGCTGCGGTATGGGTTCAAGCACCGGGGACGGCGGTTCCGGGTGTGCTATTTTCAGCCGGAGTCCGCACTGAACCAGAAGGACGCCCAGCGCTACGCCCAAAACGAGATCACCTGCAACCGGCAGTGGTTCTACTCCGACACCACCCACAACTCGGTGGACATGGTGCTGGCGGTAAATGGCATCCCGGTGTTCGCCTTTGAGCTGAAGAACCAGTTCACCGGGCAGACCGTGGAGAACGCCAAGCAGCAATGGATGCACGACCGGGACCCCCGGGAGGTGTGTTTCCAGTTCAACAAGCGCATTTTGGGCTACTTTTGCGTAGACCTGACCGAGGTATGGATGTCCACCCGGCTGGCGGGCAAGGACACCCGCTTTCTGCCCTTCAATCAAGGCTCTAACGGTGCCGGGCGGGACGGCGGCGCAGGCAACCCGCCCAACCCCAGCGGCTACCTTACCGCCTACCTCTGGGAAGAAGTGTTCCAGAAGGACAGCATGATGGACATCCTGCAAAAGTTCATGAGCCTGCAGGACGGCAAGACCCTGATCTTTCCCCGGTACCATCAGCTGGACGTGGTGCGCAAGCTGGTGGCAGATGTGCGGCAGAAGGGTGCCGGGCAGCACTATCTCATCCAGCACAGCGCCGGGTCGGGCAAGTCCAACTCCATTGCATGGACGGCGTACCGGCTGGCGTCCCTGTTCAACACCGAGAACAAGCCGGTGTTTGCCAGCGTCATCGTGGTGACCGACCGCACTGTGCTGGACGCGCAGCTGCAGGAGACCATCTCCGGTTTTGACCACACACTGGGTGCGGTGGAGGCCATCGGCGAGGACAAAAACTCCGGCGACCTGCGGGATGCCATCAACAACGGCGCACGCATCATCATCACCACGCTGCAAAAGTTCCCGGTCATCTATACCGAGGTGAACAAGACCGCCGGGAAGAACTATGCCGTCATCATCGACGAAGCGCACTCCTCCCAGACCGGCACCTCAGCTTTAAAGCTGAAAGCTGCCCTTGCCGACACCGAGGACGCGCTGCGGGAATATGCCGAGTTAGAGGGCAAAGCGGAAGACGAGATCGACCCGGAGGATGCACTGGTGAAGGAGTTGACCTCCCACGGACGGCACAAGAACCTGTCCTTCTTTGCCTTTACCGCCACCCCAAAAGCCGCCACGCTGGAGCTGTTCGGCACCGAGTACCCGGACGGCAGCCACCACCCCTTCCACATTTACAGTATGCGGCAGGCCATTGAGGAAGGGTTCATTCTGGATGTGCTGCAAAACTACATGACCTATTCCACCTGCTTCAAGATCGCCAAGACCATCCCGGACAACCCCGACCTGCCTGCCAGCCGGGCGGCAAAGCTCATCCGCAAGTACGAAGAGCTGCACCCCTACAACATCAGCCAGAAGGCAAAGATCATTGTAGAGACCTTCCGGGAGACCACCAGCCACAAGATCGGCGGGCGGGGCAAGATGATGGTGGTCACCTCTTCCCGGCTGGCGGCGGTGCGGTACTTCCACGAGGTCAAGCGCTATATTGCCGAACAGGGATATGACGATGTGAACATTCTGACGGCGTTTTCCGGTTCTGTGCCGGATGGAGGCATTGAATATACTGAGCCTTCTCTGAACGTCCGCGCCGACGGCAGCCACATTGCGGAGAGCCAGACCAAAAAGGAGTTTCACAACAACTTCAATGTGCTCATCGTGGCAGAAAAATACCAGACCGGCTTTGACGAGCCGCTGCTCCACACCATGATCGTGGACAAAAAGTTGAAGGGCGTCAAGGCGGTGCAGACCCTCTCCCGCCTGAACCGTACCTGTCCCGGCAAAACCGACACCTTTGTTCTGGATTTTGTGAACAAGGCGGAGGACATCCGGGAGGCATTCCAGCCGTTTTATCAGGAAACGTTTCTGGAGCAGGAGGTCAACACCGACCTCATTTACAAGACCCAGAAGGAACTGCGGAGCTTTGCCGTTTATTCCGATGCCGACGTGGAAGCCTTTGCCAAGGAGTATTTCCGCAGCACCAGACAGGACAAAAACGCCGTGGGCCGCATGAGCAGCGTTCTGAAGCCCGTGGCAGACCGCTACAACCAGAAAACGCAGGCCGAGCGGTACCAGTTCCGCCGCCTGCTGCGCAGCCTTGTCAAGTGGTACGGCTACGTTTCACAGGTGGCGCGGATGTTCGATGAAGAGCTGCACAAGGAGAACGTATTCTGCGCTTACCTGCTCAAGCTGCTGCCGCCGGACGAAGTCTCTCCGCTGGACTTGGAGGGCAAATTGCAGCTGGAGTATTACAAGCTGCAAAAGACCTTTGCCGGTGCCATTGAGCTGGAACACGCCAAGGGCGTCTACGAGCCGGTCACCCAGAAGGGCGCTCTGGGGCACGACCCCAAGGAGCCGCTGGACGAGATCATTCTGAAGATCAACGAGAAGTTCAAGGGCGAGTTCACCAATGCCGATCGGGTACTGCTTACCGCCCTGCATGACCGTCTGCTGGCCGACCCGAAACTGGCAAAGCTGGCGCGCAGTTCCGACCCTCAGATCTTTACCGAGAGCATCTTCCCCAAAGCTTTTGACACTGCCGCACAGGACAGCTATCTTGAAGCGCAGGACACCTTCTCTTCCCTGTTTGAGGACACCAGCAAGTACAAAGCTATTATGTCGGCATTGGCAGAGTGGCTGTATGGGGAATTCCGCAAGAAGTAAAACAGTTTTCCCTTTTTATTTGCTTAAAACAGCCTGCATCCCCCGGATGCAGTTCAAGGGTTTGGGTGTTCCCAACAAGTATTTTGCAGAGCAAAATTCGCGTTTGCGGAGCGCAGCGCAGCAATGAAAGCCCCAGTGGGGCTTTTAAGCGACAGAACGGTCTGCGACAGCAAATGGAGGGGCCTCGCCCCGACAAGTTCGCAGATGTATATACGTCTGCATTGCTTGCGGGCGCTATGAAACCTCTCAATGTGCTTTCCAAATTTGAAAATCGTTTTGTAATCAGGACCGTCCGTTTTCAAGTTCAACTTGAAGCGGACGGTTATTTTTTCTTAGGAAGTTTTCGCATTTGCAATCGCAGCAAGCAGGTATTCAGCACAAGAATGCGCTAGTTCCGCACCTTAACGGTCGCTGAATAAGCAAATTTTCTTGAAAAAATTCGTTTTAGAAAAATCGTCGTTAATTCATTCAATATTGTACAAAACCGGAACTATTACTTCCGGTTTTGAAGGCAAAAAGCGGAAGTATCACTTCTTAAAAAATCGAGCGATTTTATTGTATGCTCTATCCAGAGCCGTTCACAAGAACCGGACCTCCCAAGTCCGGTTTTCTCCCTCAAAACCGGACCTGATACGTCCTAAAAATACTTATTTGATTGTGATAGGCTTTCTACAAGCCTTCATCGAACCTTGAGAACCGAATGACCGTCTGCATGGAATACCCGGCCATGACCCCCAAGCGGGCGAGCCGGAAGACGCCGCCGGAAGGGGGCAGGAAAGCCATGCGGGGATAACGGCTGAACTACCAATAGATTTTTGAAAGGAGATTTTGCCTATGAAGAAAAACAAGTTTGAATTTATTATCGACTCCGAATTTCAATCTCAGATTCCCGCATTGACCGATGAAGAATTTCAGCAACTGGAAGAAAACATCCTTTCAGAGGGTGAAGTCCTGTCTCCCCTGATTGTCTGGGGCAACATTCTTGTTGATGGCCACAATCGCTATAAGATTCTCCAGCAGCACCCAGAAATCCCTTATACCACCCGTTCGATTTCCTGCACCTGCGAAACCCGTGAAGATGTTCTGGCATGGATCTGCAAACATCAGCTGGGTCGTCGGAATCTGACACCCGAGCAGAAAAAGTTTCTGATTGGAAAGCAGTATCACTCTGAAAAATCCACTCGTGGGGGAAACCATGGCAATCAGTACACACAGGTGGCAAACTGTCAAATTGACAATTTGCCACCGGTAGAAAACACGACTGAACGAATCGCCAAAGAAAATAATGTAAGCCCTTCTTTCGTAATTCGTGCCGAGCAGTTCATGAAAACTGTTGAGCTGATGGAAAAATACTGCCCCGGCATTCAGGAAGAAATCTTATCCGGCAAACTTAAGCTATCCCAGCGAGAGGCTACCATTATCCGTGGAACTCCCACGGAAGCATTGCCCACCGTTGTATCAACATGGCGAGAGGAAAAGCTGAACGGTAAACCAGACGATAGTGCAGACACCTATGAAAATTTAGAATTGCTTTCCAAGGTCACCGAACGCAATTTCTCTAGTGCTGCCACATCGAAGATCCAAACGGCTGATCCACTCTCGGAGAATCGACCTTTTATTTCATCGGGAAAGCGCAGCACCGAACTCCAGACCATTCGTGAGCCAGGAGAAAAGATGGCAACGGTTGATTCGATCTTGGAAATAGGCAACGCGGTATCCTCAACCAACAACGAAAATCAACAAGATGCTGTTGATACCGCTCTTGCAGCATGATATAATATTCTTGTAATATTTGTCCCAACGCAGTGGTAAGGTCTCCCCTTCCACTGTATTGCATACCCGGAACGAGGTGCTTAAAATGAATCGTCCAGATGACTCTCCCAATAATTCTATCATCATCTACACCACAGAAGATGGCCTGACCAAAATCGATACTACCTTTGATGGGGATACCGTTTGGCTTTCTATTGACCAGATGGCCGATTTGTTCCAACGCGATAAATCCACGATCTCTCGCCATATCAAAAACATCTTTGCAGAGGGTGAGCTTGAACGAGATGCAGTTGTTGCAAAATTTGCAACAACTGCCGCAGACGGAAAGACCTATCAGGTCGAATTCTACAATCTTGACGTCATTATTTCTGTTGGTTATCGTGTCAAATCCAAACGAGGCACACAGTTCCGTATCTGGGCAACTGGCATCCTGAAGGAATATATGCGCAAGGGATTTGCGCTGGATGACGAACGCCTGAAAAATCTGGGCGGCGGTGGATATTTCAAAGAGCTGTTAGAACGCATCCGTGACATCCGTGCTTCCGAAAAAGTGTTTTATCGTCAGGTTCTGGAGATCTATGCAACCAGCATTGACTACGACCCGAAAGCAGAAATCTCCGTCCAGTTCTTCAAAAAAGTTCAGAATAGAATTCATTATGCCATCCACGGTCAGACTGCCGCCGAGGTCATTTACAACCGTGCAGATGCCGAAAAGGAATTTATGGGTCTGACCACTTTTGCGGGAAACCAGCCCACTTTACGAGAAGCTACTATTGCCAAAAACTATCTGAACGAGAAAGAGCTTCGCGCTATGGGGCAGTTGGTTTCCGGTTATCTGGATTTTGCTGAGCGTCAGGCAGAACGTGAACAGCCCATGACCATGCATGATTGGGCAAACCACCTTGACCGTATTCTGACTATGAGCGGCGAGCAGCTGCTTGTTGGCAATGGCAGTGTGACCCACAAGCAGGCAGTGGACAAAGCTACTACCGAATATCGGAAATATAAGGCTAAAACCCTCAGCGATGTGGAGCAGGATTATCTGGATTCCATTAAGTTTCTGGAGCAGAAAGCAGACAAGAAATAACTGTTTTGTGAGGTTTTTATGCCGCAGGAAAAGACAAAAGTTTACATTTATACGCGCGTTTCTACCGCAATGCAGATCGACGGCTACTCGCTGGACGCACAAAAGGCTCGCATGAAAGCCTATGCTGACTTCAACGATTACCAGATCGTTGGCGAATATGAGGACGCTGGCAAATCGGGCAAGTCCATTGAGGGCCGTGCTTCTTTCTGCCGGATGATGGAGGACATCAAATCCGGCAAGGATGGCGTTGCCTATGTGCTGGTGTTCAAGCTCTCCCGTTTTGGCCGCAATGCAGCGGATGTGTTGTCTACCTTGCAGGTCATGCAGGATTTTGGTGTGAACCTGATTTGCGTGGAGGACGGCATTGATTCTTCTAAAGACGCTGGCAAACTGATGATCTCCGTTCTGTCCGCTGTCGCTGAAATCGAGCGTGAGAACATCCGTGTCCAAACCATGGAAGGCCGCATCCAGAAGGCACGGGAAGGTCGCTGGAACGGCGGTTTTGCGCCTTATGGCTATCGTTTGGTTGACGGTGTGCTGCAAATCAATGAGGATGAAGCCCCTGCCATTCGCACGATTTTTGAGCAATATGTAAACACCGACACAGGTGCAAATGGTCTTTCCAAATATCTGGAGACCCACGGTTTTCAGAAACTTGCCCGTCAAAATGGCACCTCTCCCCTTTTCAGCGCAACGTTGATTCGTGCCATCCTGAAGAACCCCGTCTACTGCGGAAAAATCGCCTTTGGTCGCCGCAAACTCGAAAAGATCCACGGCACCCGGAATGAGTATCATCAGGTTCCACAGGAGAATTATTTGCTGGTGGACGGCCTGCACGAAGGCATCGTATCGGAAGAATTGTGGAACGCTGCACAGGTCAAGCTGTTGGCGCAGTCCAAACGATACGAACCAGTCAACCGCAGCAAGACGGAACAGGCGCATTTATTATCCGCCCTTGTCAAGTGCCCCATTTGCGGTGCTGGAATGTACAGCAACAAATGCACCAAACGAAAGAAAGACGGCACACCCTATAAATCTTTCTCTTATTACAGTTGCAAGCATCGCAAGATGCAACGTGGGCAAAAATGCGATTTCAACAAGCAAATTCAGGAAGAAGTTCTGGACAACGCCGTGGTGGAGGTTATCATCAAACTGGTCAGCAATCCAAAGTTTGCCGCCATGATGCAGGAGAAGATCAACAGCAAAGTAGACACCACCGCCATCGAACAGGAAATTGCAGCCGCTGAAAAACAGCTGCGGCAGTATTATTCCGTCAAATCCAAAATCATGGAGGAGATCGACACGCTCGACCCGGATGATCGCCACTATATCATCCGCAAATCCGACCTTGACGAGCGGCTTTATAGGATGTACGATAAAATCGAAGAAGCCGAGAACAATTTGATGGAAGCCCGTGCTAAGAAACAGGCCATCGAAGCAGACAAAATCACAGGTGATAACATTTACAAGGTTCTCATCTGCTTTGAAAAGCTCTTCGATGTGATGAACCCCCTTGAACGCAAAAAGCTGATGGAACACCTGATCTCTGAAATTCAGATCTACCCGGAGCGTCAGCCCAACGGCCAGTGGCTCAAATCTATCAAATTCCGACTGCCTATCATTGAAAATGATATGGATTTACGTTTGGACAACGGAAGTCATGTCGAATGTGTGAGCTGCTATACCAAAGTGTGATAGAATACTCCGTCGCTGCGAAGCGATCCGAATCGTCTCCCAACGCATCTCATAAACCACAACAACATAAAAAGGGCGGCGCACCGTTTGGTGCGCCGCCCTTTTCCTTTACCAGTGAATCGAACTGGCTCAGGCCCCATCGGGATGAAGCGATGGGCGTGATGAAGGAGAAAATAAATATGGGTATGAGGTCAGCTTTGGAAACGCGGGACTGGTTCAGAACAAAAGCCGCCCTGCTGCGCCGACGACCAGCAGCAATGCCGGATACGCCAGAGAATCGACGATGCGGTTTTCCGGGCCTTTTTCACCGTTGTAAAAGTGAATGGCCAGAAAGCCCATCGGCGCAGCCATGAAGAACAGCGAGAAGATGCAGCACAGGATGGACACTGCCGAGCCCACAAGGCTCTGGAAGGAGCCTTTGCCCCGGAACGCCCACAGCGCGGCGAAATGGACCACCGTGCTGTTTCCATACCGGATGGACAGCATGGAACACCAGATGACTGCTGCAGCCGTTACCAGGACCCGGAGCAGCAGATGCGGTGCATTCTTCTCCGGGAATTTCTGGTACAGGTAGACCATCACCAGACAGACCACCAGCCCGAACACCGGGTTGCGGGAGGTCGTGTCCAGCAGTTTCCCACTGGTCGCCAGGTTATACGGCAGTTCGCTCAGAACCGCCAGGCCTGCAACACGCAGCGCATAATTCCGCAGGCTGGACGTGTGCTCTACCCCTTCCACCAGCAAAAAGGCGAAGATGGGCACAGCACAGGTCTCCATGGCCTGCAGGAGCAGCGCCAGCGTTGCATACAGCATCGCTGCGCGGGAGGTCTGCATCTGCTCCAGCAGCTGCCCGAAACTGACAGCGCCCAGGTTCAGCAGACCGTTCTGCAGGATGCTTTTGCCCAGCATCCCGGCCAGAAGAAAGAACATCCCCCATGTCCGCAGCCCATTGCTGCTGATGCCGGAAGATCGTTTCCTGACAGTTTCCATAGGGGTGTTCTCCTTTCCGGGTGCATCGGACGGGGCAGCCCGGGCATCAGCCCTTGACTGCGCCGCTCATTGCCTCCTGATAGAATTTCTGGGTGAACATGAACAGGATCGCAATGGGGATGGACACCAGCACCGCGCCTGCGCAGAAGCGGACGAACCAGGCATCGACGTATTCCTTTTCCAGCATGCTCCACAGGCCGATGGAGACCGTGAAGTACTGCGAATTGGTACGGCAGATGACCTTTGCGAACACGAAGTCCACCCAGGGTGCCATGAACGAGGTGATGATCTGATACACGATCATGGGCTTGCTCAGCGGCAGCGTGATCTTGGTGAAGATCTGCCAGCGGGTGCAGCCGTCCAGGGTGGCGGCCTCATCCAGCGCCTTCGGGATGGTATCCATAAAGCCCTTCATCACGAAGAAGCCGGTACCGGAACCCGACGAGAAGCAGATGATCAGTGCCAGCGGGATGCGGTTGCCCTCGGTCATGCCCAGCGCCTTCAGGATGAAGTAGACGGCGATCATGGTCATGAAGCCCGGGAACAGGTTCAGGATCATCGCCATGTTCATGTAAGGCTTGCGCATCTTCCACTTCAGGCGGCTGGTGCAGTACGCCACACTCAGCACGAAGAAGGTGGAGATGACGCAGGTGCAGCAGGCGATGAAGAAGGTGTTCATGAACATCCGGGGGAAGTTCATGACGTCAAACTGCGTGAACAGCGCCTTGTAGTTGTTCACGGTGTAGGCCTTGGGCAGGAAGGTCGAGATGAACTGGCCCTTGCCGTCACGGAAGGACTGCATCACCAGCCAGAAGAACGGGATCAGCCAGATGACGCTCAGCACGATCAGGAAGATATACGTAATAATATCGCCCATCACGCGCTTGGCGTGCATTCCGCCGTCTTTGATTTTGTTCGACATTACTTGAATCCCTCCTCATCCTTGTACGAGCCGCTGGAACGATAGGTGACCAGAGACACAATGGACAGCACCACAAAGGTGAAGATGCCAATGACGGCTGCCAGATTGTACTTCTGCTGATCGACCGACAGCTTGTACAGCCAGGTGACAAGCAGATCGGTCCCGCCTGCAGAGTTGCCGACATACATCGGCTCGCCGCGGGTCAGCAGGTAGATGACGTTGAAGTTGTTGATGTTGCCCGTGAACTGGGTGATGAGGTAGGGTGTCATGACGAACAGCATGTAGGGCAGCGTGATGTTGGTGAACTGCTGGAAGGCGTTTGCACCGTCGATGCGGGCAGACTCATACTGGTCGGCGGGGATGTTCTGCAGAATGCCCGTGACCTGCATGATGGTATACGGGATGCCGACCCACAGGTTGACGACGATGACCAGCACGCGGGCCCAGGTCACATTCTCCAGGAAGGGCAGGCGCTGGCTGATCCAGCCCGCATTGAGCAGCATCTTGTTCACGATGCCTTCGGGCTGCACCATCGAGCGGACGACCATCAGGGAAACGAACTGCGGCACAGCGATCGTCATGGACAGGCAGCCGCGCCAGAAGCTCTTGAACTTGATGGCCGGGCGGTTGATGATGAGCGCCACGATCGTGCCAAGGAAGAAGTTCAGGAAGGTTGCAAAGAACGCCCAGATCAGCGTCCAGAGCAGCACGCTGCCGAACTGCTTGCCGATGACCGACGAGGAGTCAAAGATGGTCATGAAGTTTTTCAGGCCCACCCAGTCGAACAGGACCAGGTGATCGCCCTCTTTGGAGTAGTTGGTGAACGCCATGCTCATCATGTAGAGCAGCGGCAGGATGGTGAAGATCACAAGGCAGGCCATCGGCGGGGTCATCAGCAGCATGTGGACGTTTTCGTCCAGCAGACTGCGCAGCTGCTCTTTGAAGTTGGGCACATGTTCGCCCATCTTCTTCAGAGCGGCGGCGCGGTAGCCGCTGCGGACAGAGGACTGCCAGACCAGGACCAGCAGCACCACGACGCACAGCGAAGCGATGCCGTACAGCAGGATCAGCTGGGACTGGTCGCCTGCAACGTACTCGTAGACGAAGGTCTTTTCGTTGAACACCTTCTGCTGCTCGCGCCAGCCAAGGCTGGGCAGCATCGAGATCCAATACAGGCCACCATTGGGGACTGCCAGAAAAACGATCACGCCAATCTCAACCGCCAGATAGATCAGACCCATGATCAGCTGGCCGTTCAGGATATTGGCCAGGCCCATGATGAGGCAGGAAGCCCACACCACCGGCCCACCGTTTTTCAGCGCAATGGACAAAGAATCCGGGATCTTCGGTTTGCGCTGGGGTTCGGTGTTCGTCAATGTTTTTGGCACATGATCATCTCCTTCAGCCAAATTCATGGGTTACATGCTGGCGTTGTTCAGAGCATTGTTGTAAGCCTCGGTCTTCTCAGCTGCGTTGTCCAGAGTGACCTCGCCGCTGACGATGGCCTTGCCCATGTTCTCGGAAGGAGTCCAGTAGCTGCCCATCTCCGGCAGAGTAGCCTGCAGCACGGAGGTGTTGGCGATGGTGTTGGCCTGTGCCATTGCAACGATATCGGCAGAAACGGTTGCGTCGTTGCTCAGAGCGTTGGAGGTGGGCACGATGCCGCGCATCTCATAGTGAGCCTTCTGAGCCTCAGCAGAACCCAGGTAGACGGCCAGAGCAACAGCAGCCTGCATGTTCTGGCAGTTGGGGTTGACACCGATGGCCTTAGAGCCTGCGAAGGAACGCATCTGCTTTGCTTCGCCGTCGATGGTGATGGTGGGCAGCTGGGTCGCACCGAAGTTGTCGCCCAGAGCTTCCTTGACAGCCTCGGCATTCCAGGTGCCGGAGAAGATGGCGTTGACGGTGCCCTCACGCAGGCCGGACAGGCCGGAACCGTCGGCGTCCACAGAGAAGTTTGCGTTGTTGTACAGGTTCACCAGATACTTGGTAACTGCAACGGCCTTGTCGCCGCCGAAGTCGAAGCCGGCGTCGGCATCCATGCCGCTCTCACCGAAGATGGTGCAGCCGTTTGCGTAGTAGAAAGCTGCGATGTACCAGGAGTCGGTCAGGGGGAATGCGACCTTGCCCTTCTCCAGCATGGTGTCCAGAGACTTCACGTCGTCCTCGCTGAAGACGGAGGTGTCATAGTACATGAACCAGGTGTTGCCGGTGAAAGGCACGCCGTACACGCCGCCGTCGGTGCTGGTGACAGACTCGATCATGGTATCGGGGTTGTCGTTCAGGACCTCATCCAGGTAGCTGCCGCCCAGCTGTGCAATGGCGTTTGCCTGCACCAGGGTGCCCAGCTGGTCGTTTGCGAACATGTAGACGTCGGCAGCTGTGGAGACGTCCTGGGTGACGTTCTTGCTTGCGTCGCTCTCGGAGCAGACCTCATAGGTGAAGGTGATGTTCCACTCGGGGTGTGCATCGTTGAACTGCTCGCACATGGTGGGCAGCCAGCTGCTGGAATCCACCTGATCTTCCTGGGGGCCCCAGACCTTCAGGGCAACGTCCTGCACCTCAACGGAAGCAGCCTCGGAGCTGCCGGCTGCTGCAGAAGAAGCAGTGCTGGAGCTGCTGCCGCCGCAGGCGGTCAGAGCAGTTGCTGCGGCCAGAGTGCCGCAAACGGCCAGGAACGAACGACGCGAGATCTTTTTCATAATTTTTCTCCTCCATAAAATAAATGTTATTCAATACAGCGGTTGCTGTTCGAAACAAAGTTTATCCGTTCAGGATATCCCAGTTGACGCGGCCGGTGCGCTTCGTCAGCGCCATCAGCTCGTCGGCAAGGGCGTCGGTCACCTGACCGGGCGCAAGGCGCCAGCGCCAGTTGAAGCCCACGGTGCCCGGCTGGTTCATGCGGGCCTCGTTGCCCAGGCCCAGGTAGTCCTGAATGGGGATGATGCAGTCCTTTTTGATCAGCATCCATGCCTCATAGGGGCGAATGGTCTGGACAGACGGTTCTTTGTAGTTGGAGACAAGGCACTCCGCGCCGCGGTATTCCGCCGGGAAGTCGAAGGAAGCTTCGCGCCCGGAGAAGTTGCAGACCACCAGCAGGTGCTCCGTTTCGGTGTCGCGGGTGTAGGCAAACAGCTGCTCGTCCTCGGGGCACAGCAGCGTGAACCGCCCATCCCGGAAGACCGGCAGCTCCTTGCGCAGGGCAATGAGCTTTTTGTAATAGTAGAAGATGGAATCCGGGTCGGCCAGAGCAGCCGCGGCATTGATGACGGTGTGGTTCTCGTTCACGGGCAGCCAGGGCGTGCCGGTGGTGAAACCTGCGTTCTCCCCTGCCGTCCACTGCATGGGGGTGCGGGCGTTGTCGCGGCCGCGGGCCCAGATGGACTGCATGACGCTCTCGGGCGAGTCGCCGCGCTCTGTCCGCTCTTTGTACATGTTGTGGATCTCCAGATCCTGATACTGTTCCAGCGGCAGGCGGATGTTCGTCATGCCGAGCTCCTCGCCCTGGTAGATGTAGGGCGTGCCCTGCAGGCCGTAAAGCATGGTGGCCAGCATTTTGGCCGACTCCACGCGGTACTCTTTGTCGTTGCCCCAGCGGGAAACGATGCGGGGCAGATCGTGGTTGTTGAAGAACAGGCTGTTCCAGCCGCAGCCGTACAGCTCCTGCTGCCAGCGGCGCAGGCATTCCTTCAGGCGGGGCAGCTCCAGCGGGATCATATCCCACTTGTCCTTGCCCGGTTCCTGGTCGAGGCCGATGTGCTCGAACTGGAACACCATGCTCAGCTCGCTGCCGTCCGGCGCGCTGTAGCGCTTGGCGCGTTCGGTGTCTGCACCCCACGCTTCGCCCACCGTCACCAGACCTTCGTCGGTGAGAACGTTCTCGGAAATGCCGCGCAGATATTCATGCAGCCGCGGGCCGTTGATGGTGATATCCTTGTCCGGCTCTTTCGCGATCTGGTCAATGACGTCCAGGCGGAAGCCTGCCACGCCTTTCTTGACCCAGAACTTCATCACATCGTAAAGTTCTTGCCGCAGTTTCGGGTTTTCCCAGTTCATATCCGGCTGTTCCGGCGCGAACTGGTGGAAGTACCACTGGCCGATCTCCGGCACATAGGTCCATGCCGAACCGCCGAAGACGCTGCGCATCCCGCTGGGCGGGCAGTCCGGCGTGCCGTCCCGCCAGAGGAAGTAATCGTGATAGGGGTTGTCGCGGGAGCTTTTTGCCGCCCGGAACCAGCGGTGCTGGTCCGAACAGTGGTTCAGGGTCAGGTCGATGAGGATGCCGATGCCCCGCTTTTTGCTCTCGGCAATGAGCTCGTCCATGTCCGCCATGGTGCCGAAGCTCGGCTCGATGGCGCAGAAGTCCGAGATATCGTAGCCATTGTCCACCTGCGGCGATGCGCAGATGGGGCACAGCCAGATGGCGTCCACACCCAGCGTTTCGAGGTAATCCAGATGCGAGAGGATGCCCCGCAGATCGCCGGTGCCGCTGCCGGTCGTATCCTGAAAGCTCTTGGGATACAGTTCATAGAACACGGCCGATTTCCACCAGCCGCGGCGGCTCTTATCAAGTACCGCTCGTTCCATGTTTTCCTCCTGCACCTTCGATCCTTTCCAGCGCCGCATAGACCCGCAGCATCTCGCCGACGCTCCATGCCTGCGCAAAGCAGCCTTTGCTTTCCGCCGGGAAGTCGCCGCTGTAGATCTCGGGCAGCTGGCCGATGCAGCCTTCCCGCAGCATGGGAAGCACCGCGTCCAGCTCCCGGCGGACCTGTGCAGCCGCTTCCGGGGTGTTGTTGTGTACCTTTAAATAAGCCCGATAATAGGCACCCAGCGGGAACACCCAAACCGTTCCCTGGTGATACGCCAGGTCCCGCGCAAGCTGTTCGCCGCCGTAGCTGCCGTGGTACTGCGGGTCTTCCGGCGAGAGCGTCCGCAGCCCGCAGGGCGTGTAGAGCTGCCGGTAGACCGTCTCCACCACGTTCTTTTCCTGTTCGGGAGACAGCGCGGAGAAGGACATCGACACCGCCCAGATCTGGTTGCAGCGGATCTGCTCGTCGGCGTCCGTGCCCGAGAGCACGTCCTTCAGGTATCCCTTCTCCGGCATGTAGAATTTTTCTGCGAAAGAGCGCTTCACCTTTTCGGCCAGGTGCTCGTAGTCGGCTTCTTTTCCCAGCTGCTTGGCAAACGCCGCCATGATCGCAAGGGCGTTGTACCAGTAAGCGTTGACCTCCACCGGCTTGCCGTGGCGGGGCGTCGGCAGGATGCCGTTCACACACACATCCATCCAGGTCACCTGGTCCAGTCCCTCACCGGCGGTGATGAGCCCATCCGCATCCATCCGGATGCCGTGGTGGGTCCCCTTCCGGTAAGCCGCGATGATGCGTTCCATCACCGGGTAGGCTTCGTGCAGGAATGCGCGGTCGCCGCTGCGCTGAATGTACAGCCACACTCCTTCCATGAGAAGGAGCGCCGCGTCCACGGTGTTGTACATCGGCTTCTGTGCGCCCTCCGGGAAAAGGTTCGGCACAAGGCCGTCTTTCTCGTAAGCCAGGAAGGTGCGCAGAATGCTTTTTGCATCCTCATAGCGGCCGGTCTCCAGGCAGCAGCCGGGCAAGGCGATCATCGTGTCGCGGCCCCAGTCGCTGAACAGCGGGTAACCCGCCAGAATGGTCTTGCCGTTGGTGGAGGCCCGCCGTGCAATAAAGGCATCGGCCGCCGCAGCCAGCTGCGAAGCGGCCGGGTCTGCGAAGCCCGCCTTCTTCTCCAGCGCGGCCAGGCGCATTTCCTGCTGGCGCAGGAGCTCTGTGCCCGAAGCCGCCGTTTCGCCGGTGAAGAACACCACCTCGAACTGAGCGGTCTCGCCCGCCTCCACGGTGCGGGTGATGGAAAAACAGGATGCCGCATAGCCAAATGCAGGGCGGCCGTCCTTTTCGTCTGTCGTGTAGTGCAGCTTTTCCCACTGCACCGGGCGCGCGGCCAGCGCGGCGTCCGTGAAGACGTACATCGTTTCGCCGCCGGAAGTGACCTTGCCGTTTTCAAAGCGGAAGGTCTTGTCCGGCTTTTTCAGCGCGTCCTCTTTGGGGGCGAACTTCAGCTGCGGTACGATCTCGAGTGTACAGGGCCGGCCCGAACGGTTCTCCACGGTGTAGAGAGCGGCGGCGGTGTTTTCCTCCCAGCCCAGGGCGAGCTTCCGCTCCACCATCACGCCGCCGACGTGATACCGCCAGCAGGGCGTATATTGATAGGTAAAGCTGCTGAGGTTTTTCCAGCCGTCCTCTGCCGCTTCTTCGGCAAAACTCTGGGTCGAGAGGAAGGTCTCCTTCTGCCCGATGCGCAGCACTTCTTTCAGCCGGTGCACCAGCATCACGCGGCGGTTGGGGGCCTGCACGGCTGCCGCCAGAAGTCCCTGATCGCACCGCGGTGCCGAGAACGCTGCCGTCGTGGACAGATAGCCGCCCAGACCGTTCGTCAGCAGGACACTGACGTCTTCTGCACGCTGCCTTGTGCACAGCTCCTGTTTTCCGTAAACGAACCGCATTCTCGTTCCCTCGTGTGGTGACCGTTTTCAAATGTTTCGCAAAGTTTCGTCACTGCAAAGTATAGTACCGTTTGGGTGTTCCGTCAATTCTTTTTGCAAGGTTCACCAAAGTTCTCCCTATCCGCCAAATTATTTTGAAGATTTTTATGCAAGGTTTCTCTTGCTTTTTCCTGTGATCCATGTTCCAATTATCTTAACAGAAACATTACGAAACTTTTCCCGTGTAAAACCATGCCCTTTCGGGTTGTTTTGACCCGGCTGCTGTGGTAAAATATTCCACGAAACTTGCGAAACAAACGCAAAGGAAGGGATCCGATGGCAACTTTGGAAGATATCGCCCGCACGCTGGGCGTTTCAAAAGGTACTGTTTCCAAGGCGCTGAGCGGTGCAGGCGGCGTCAGCGATGCCATGCGCCAATCGGTGGTCGAGACCGCCGTGGAGCTGGGCTATTCCCGCATCTGCCGGAAGGACGCATCGCGCCGCATCGCAGTTTTCATCACCAACATGGATTACGCAAAGCCGGAGGACTTCGGCTACGACATCCTGGCGGGGTTCCGGAAGCTGGCCGAGCCGGACGGCTACCAGGTGGTGGTCGTGCCGCTGAGCTGTGCATTGGAAAACAGCGTCCCCTACGATGCCTACATGATGCAGCACAACTACCTCGGCGGCCTGTTTCTGGGCCTTTCGTTCAACGACCCCTGGCTGGAGGGCTTCAAGACCTGCAAGACCCCTGCCGTGCTTTACGACAACTGTGTGCCGGGGAACCCCCGGGTCACCAGCATCAGCGTGGACAATGCCGAGGCCATGAATCAGGCCGTCCGCTACCTGAAAAGCCTGGGCCACAAGAAGATCGGCTACCTGAGCTACGCGCTGGAGTCCTACGTTTACCAGCAGCGCTACCAGGCGTTTTTCCGGGCCGCGCAGGCAAACGGCCTGCCCTGCAGCGAAAGCCTGGGCAAATGCGATTTCTTCACCTCGGTCTGCCTGTCGGAGCACCTGCCCGCACTGCTGGAGCAGGGCTGCACGGCCATCGTCTGCAGCCATGACCGCCTTGCCAACAGCGTCCTCATCGACTGCCAGGAGCGGGGCATCCGCGTGCCGGAAGACCTGAGCATCCTGGGCTTCGACGACCTGCCGCTGTGCCGGTTCACGCCGCCGCCCCTGACCACCATCCGCCAGAACCGTGCAGAGCTGGGCAAGAGTGCCTACTTTGCCCTGTCCAGCCAGCTGCACGATGTTTCCATCAGCCTGATCCAGCTGCACACGGAGCTGATCGTGCGCTCCTCCTGCGGCAAGGCCCCGCGGCGGCCGCAGGCCAAAAAACGCATTCCCCGGGCAGAGCCCGTCACCAAAAAGGAACGAAATGATGAAGCATAAGATCCCTGTAGAATGGATGCAGCGCTATGAAAGCGAGGCCTTTGCCTGCTGGATGACCGCATCGGTGTGTTCTGCGATAACACCCGCGACGCCATCAAGGGCCACTGCTTCTACGCCAGGGAAGCGGGCTATGTGAACGGCAGGCCGGCGAGGAGTTTGCCCGCACCAAAAAAGGCGAGGACAACAGCTATGCCTCCTCTGCCCTGCTCAATCAGCTGGACTGGAAGCGCACCGCCGCCTGCCCGGGGCTGGTGGAGTATTACCGCGGCCTGATCGGGCTGCGCAATGCCTTCCCCCGCCTGAGCGCGCCGGACCCCGACACCCCCCGTGCCGTCCGGTTCCTCCCGGTGGAAGCACCGCTGGTGGGCTGGGTGCTGCCCGCCGGGCCGGAGCGCGCCGCCTGGAAGGCTCTGTGCGTATTTTACGATCCCCTGGCCGAGACCCGTGTCGTTTCGCTGCCGGAAGGCCGCTGGAAGCTTCTGAGCGACGGCACCACCTCCGCCCTGTGGCAGGGCGAAAGCACCGTCTGCACCGGTGAATTTTCGCTTCCGTCCTGCAGCGCCGTGATCTTCGGCCTCTTATAAATAAACGCGGCCCTTCAAATCAAAGAAACCCGGCTGTCGGCGTTCTGCCAGCAGTCGGGTTTTGGTTTTATGGGGTCACAGCCTGCACAGCAGCGCAGCCAGCGCTTCCAAAACATGAGGGTAGAGCCGCAGATGTTCCATGGACGCAATGCGGAACAGCTGCGCCGCATTCTGCCCCAGTCCCTCGGTGCAGATGCCCTTTTTCCGGAACAGCGCATCCATCACCTGCTCGAACGGGATATCCGGGAAGCACTCGTAGCTCTGCCCGGCCTTCGCCTGGCGGGCGGCCATTTCCCGTTCAAAGGCCCGCTTCAGCTCTGCGCCCGTGCAGCGGGCACCGTAAAAGCCAAAGTAGAGGGCCGTCTTTTCCCAGACCTCCGCACTTTCCTCCGTGTGGATGTCCACCAGCGTGCCGTACAGGTCAAAGATCAGGTCGGTATAGGTCATCGTACAGCGCATCACTTGCCCAGGTGCCAGATGTCGCGGTCGTACTCGGCAATGGTGCGGTCAGAGGAGAACATGCCGGCCTTGGCGATGTTCACCAGGCACTTGCGGCGCCAGCCCATCGGGTCGCAGGCGTAATCACTGAGGGCCTGTCCCTTGCGCACAACGTAGGCGTTGAAGTCCGGCAGGGTCTGGAACCAGTCCTTGTGGATCAGCTCGTCGTGCAGGCGGGTCAGGTTTTCGGCATGGCCGGCGGCCAGCATCTCCGGCCCGGTGAGGAAGCTGATGGCGCGGCGGATGTTGGCATCACCCTCCACCCACTGGGCGGGGTCGTAATCGCCCACGGCGTAGCGGTGGATGACCTGATCGGAGGTCTGGCCGAAGATATAGATGTTCTCCTCCCCCACCTGCTGGCTGATCTCTACGTTGGCACCGTCCATGGTGCCCAGCGTCAGCGCACCGTTCAGCATGAACTTCATGTTGCCGGTGCCGGAAGCCTCCTTGGAGGCAAGGCTGATCTGCTCGGACAGGTCGCAGGCCGGGATGAGCTTTTCGGCGGCGGTGACGTTGTAGTTCTCCACAAACACCACCTGCAGCCACTTGGACACCTCCGGGTCGGCGGCAATGACCTTCGAGAGGGTCAGCAGGGCGTGGATGATATCCTTTGCGATGATATAGGCAGGTGCGGCCTTTGCGCCGAAGATGCTCACCAGCGGGGCAGCGGGCAGATGTCCGGCCTTGATCTCGTAATACTTGTGGATGAGGTACAGCAGGTTCAGCTGCTGGCGCTTGTACTCGTGCAGGCGCTTGGACTGGATGTCGAAGACGGCCTCGGTGTTCACCTTCACGTTCTGGGTGCGCAGCAGCCAGTCGGCCAGAGCTTCCTTGTTGGCCTTCTTCACGGCGGTCAGCTCGCCCAGCACGGTCTCGTCGTCTGCAAAGGCCAGCAGCTTTTCCAGCTCGGAAGCGTCCTTGCGGAAGCCGGAGCCGATGCGCTGCTCCAGCTCGGCAGTCAGGCGCGGATCGCACTCCAGCAGCCAGCGGCGGAAGGTGATGCCGTTGGTCTTGTTGTTGAACTTTTCCGGGTACAGCTCGTAGAAGCCGTGCAGCTCGGAGTTTTTCAAAATCTCGGTGTGCAGCGCTGCCACGCCGTTGGTGGAGTGGGTGAAGTGGATGTCCATGTGGGCCATGTGCACCCGGTCGTCCTTGTCGATGATGGCAAGGCTCTCGTCCTTGGTGCGGGTGCGGGCCAGTGCATCCAGCTTTTCGATAATGGGCATCAGCTGGGGCACCACGGCATCCAGATAGGCGCGGGGCCACTTTTCCAGCGCTTCGGCCAGAATGGTGTGGTTGGTGTAGGCGCAGGTCTTTGTGACGATCTTTACGGCTTCCTCAAATTCGATGCCCTTTTCGCCCAGCAGCCGGATCAGCTCCGGGATGACCATGCTGGGGTGGGTGTCGTTGATCTGGATGGCGGCGTAGTCTGCCAGATCATGGTAGTTGCAGCCCCGGGCGGCGCACTCGGCCAGAATGAGCTGTGCACCGGCAGAGACCATCAGGTACTGCTGGTACACCCGCAGACGGCGGCCTGCCTCGTCGGAGTCATCCGGGTAGAGGAACAGGGTCAGGTTCTTGTCGATGGCGGTCTTGTCGAAGGCAATGCCGTCGTGGACGATGCTCTCATCAATGGTGTCCAGATCGAACAGGTTCAGGGTGTTGGTGCGGCCCTCGTAGCCGGTGACGGCCAGCTTGTACAGGCGGGCGGTGTACTCCCTGCCTGCCAGCTCCACCGGGTAGGTCACGTCGGTCTTCTCGGCCCAGCTGTGGGCGGTGAGCCACGGATCCGGCTTCTCGTTCTGGATGCCGTCCTCAAAGGACTGGTGGAACAGGCCGAAGTGATAGCGCAGGCCCACGCCGTCGCCGGGCAGGTTCAGCGTTGCCAGCGAATCCAGGAAGCAGGCAGCCAGACGGCCCAGGCCGCCATTGCCCAGAGAAGGTTCGGGCTCCACTTCTTCAATGTCGGACAGGTTCTTGCCTGCGGCGGCCAGGGCCTCGCGGGCTTCATCGTACAGACCAAGGTTGATCAGGTTGTTGGACAGCAGCTTTCCGATGAGAAACTCTGCGCTGATATAATACAGTTTGCGGCCGGTGACGGGCTGGACGCGGTCTGCGCTTTTCTGCCGGACGATCTCCAGCAGAGCCAGATACAGCTCCTGATCCGTGCAGTCTGCCAGCGGTTTGCCAGTGAGGTTCTGTAACATTTCGGTGAAGTTCATAAACGAATCCTCCTTATCATGCGGAAAACAGGTTTCACGTCTGTACGCTTTGTACTTCAAGATATACCACATAAAAGCGGCAAAATCTTGCCAAATAAGCGCACGGTATGGTACAATCCTATCATCAGGAGGTAGCAGCGATGCAAAATCAGGCTTCTTTGCAGGAAACCAAGCAGCATGGTGCCGTGCGGTTTCCCTTCAACATTTACCCCTGCACCATCCCCGGGGATTTCCCCCAGGTGGCGCTCCACTGGCACGACAGCATGGAGCTGGTCTTCGTCAAGCGGGGCGCAGGGCTCATCCAGATGGGCACCGTCACCTACCCCACCCGCACCGGCGACATCTTTGTCTTTTCGCCCGGCACGCTCCACGCGCTGCGGCAGGTGCCCGGCAGCTCCATGGAATATGAAAACATCATCTTTGATCTGGAGCTTCTGGGCGGCGCGGAAGACCTCTGCGCCGAAAAGTATCTGCTCCCGCTCCAGAGCGGCCGCCTGACCCTCACCGGGCGGCTGAGCACCAACGACCTGTGTTACCCCAAAGCCGCCGCCTGCCTGCGGGAGGTGGAAGACGCCAACCGCTCCAAGCTGCCCGGCTATGAGCTGATCGTCAAGGGGGAGCTGCTGCATTTTCTCGCCCTGCTCATCGCGCAGGGCAGGCAGCACCTTTCCGCCGAGACCACCGACACCCAGCGGCTGAAAGCCCTGCTGCAATGGCTCTCGGCCCACTCTGCAGAAGACCTTCACATTGCTGACGCCGCGCAGGTCTGCTCGTTCAGCTCCAGCCACTTCATGCGCTGGTTCCGGCAGATGACCGGGCAGAGCTTCGTCGCCTACCTGAACGACTACCGCCTGAACATGGCAGCCGAGGCGCTCCACACCACCGACGACACGGTGCTTTCCATCGCTTCGCGCTGCGGCTTCGAGAACCTCTCCTACTTCAACCGCGCCTTCAAGGCGCACTTCCAGATGACCCCGCGGGAATACCGCCGGAAATGATCTGCCGGACCGGGCCAACACAACGCCGCAAAACAAAAAAGACACCGCACATTTCTGTGCAGTGTCTTAGGTCTGGTGGAGAATACCGGGATCGAACCGGTGACCTCTTGCATGCCATGCAAGCGCTCTCCCGAACGGTATCGAAATACACCCCC
>ENA-UOJO01001838-UOJO01001838.1-human-gut-metagenome-genome-assembly--contig:-P57-NODE-1838-length-25210-cov-4.475532_pt1 | contig 25210 bp, 36 predicted proteins | sample MGYA00242351_ERZ723898 | MGnify/ENA metagenome assembly ERZ723898 | reverse complement strand
AGAACTTTTTGTAGAGTATTAATGCTTAATGAATTATCAGATTCTGTTATTTGGTGAGCTGTTATTGGTTTTTCGCTTTGCCACAGAATGGACATAACTTCATTCTCTTTTTTTGTCAGTAGTTTAAGTTTCATTCTATCTTTTCTCCTTTCTATTTATATTTATTATAACTTTAAAGACTTAATTAAACAAATAAATTTTTTTTAAGTTTATATTGTTAAAAATAACAATAAGAGTTATAATTCACTCGTAAAGAAAATGAAGCGAGGAAATGGAGGGAATATAATGAATAATTCATAATTTTTATACTTATTCATAATTAATATATAACGAATTGGAATTATTAAGAAAAGAAGTGATGACAATGAGCAAAAAAAGAATAGCCATAATAATTAGTGCAATAATTGTAATCGTTATAGGAATTGTATGGTACCAATCAAATGAAAACGATCTGTTGAATGTAAGTGTACGTAGCGAGTCTATCGCAGAAACAGATCAGAGCAAATTTAAAGTTGATCAAAATGTTTTCCAACAAATTAAAGATAGTCAAACGATTGTATTACAAGATAAAAATGATGTCTTTAAGCTAAATGATGATAAGTATTATGTGTATTTTACTAAAACTGAATGTCCATTTTGCGAAATGTTAGAACCGATAATTGAGTATTATACGGTTAATTTTAATAAACCAAAGATTTACTTTGTAGATGGTGATCAATGTAAAGAATTAAATATTTTTGTTAAAAAAGATGATGAGAATTCTGCCAACATCTCTGGATACACTCTGTTAGGTGTTCCATCAATGCTTGTAATTGAAAATGGCGAATTGCAAACATCTTTATCTGGGGTTGAACCCATTAATGATGAATTGAAAAAAGAGGCTTTAGAGAGCTGATCTTTCTAGGAGGTAAGACCAATGGATATAGTTTAAGAAGAATTTAGTTTAATTGAAAAGTGTTAATTAATGTTATGAGGAGGAAAGTATATGAAAAAATTAATTACATCTTTATTAGCAGCTTGCATGTGTCTAGGCATTTTTTGTAACACAGGTTCTTTATCAATTAGAGCAGAAGAAATTTCTACTCATGAAAATCCAGTAATTGAAACTAGAGAAGCAGATTGGCCAGATTACAATTATGGTGGATGGAAAGATATTGCAGCAAATCCGAAAAAATATGAGAAAGCATATAAATGTACAGTAACTGTTTTAGGTGCATCTGCATTGGCCGCTCTTGCAGCTTCTGGTGGAGCAGCAACTTTTGCTAGCATTGTTAAATTGTTTGGACTTCCAGCAGCATGGAATTGGACAACGTGTATGTGGTTTTAATGGTGACAGAATTAATTTTTACAATCATTTTCACGTTTGTAATGCTTCCGCTTAATATAAAATTAGTGGAAAAGCTGCAAAATAATAAATATAAACTCTTAATTATAGCTTTAGCTTTTGCAAGTGAGTTTATATTGTATTTTAAATATGTATGGTCCTATAAATGGTCCACCATGTTGTTAATGTTATTAGGGTATATACCTGCTATAATTATAACGGTTAAAAACAATGATTAAGACATATCTATTAGCAATAGAATACTTTAATGCTATATCCTTTACACAAAATAATTTGATATGTTTAAATTAATAAAAGGTGGGAACATTTCCACCTTTTATTAATGCTAAATGAAATTGTATAAAACACGATTTATCAAGATATTTGAAAGAAATATATTGAGGTGATTTATGAAAAATTGGTTTTTATTTATATTTTTTTTATGTTTAGTTCCTGTATTTCTTCATATCCCCATCTTTAAATTAAATAAAAAAGATATTGAAATGATAAAAACACTAGGTTTAATACATTTTACAAGCAATGAAAATGCTTTGAAAATTAAAACAGATGGATTCAAAGGAAGTGTTTCTCATATGGGAGGTATTGAGCGTCTATTGGGTAATCTGATTTGGTTTTACATTAATACACCTGATCAAAAACAAAAACAAAAGATTTTGTTTAATACTTCTAGAGGAAAAAAAGATAAAAAAAGATTTGAGGTATGCATAATTGTTAATGATTTGAATGATGAGGATATAAAAAAAATGAGGAAAAGAATAGGATTTTCGAAAAAGGACAAAGCAATAGTGTATAAAGGTGATAAGTTTATTCCAAAAAAAATGATTATTGGAAAATAAAAGGCGGCAAGTATTGCCACCTTTTTTAGATGATCATCTTATAAGAAACCAAAAAGATTTGCAATTTCATAAGAAAATGGGCTTCCAAAACAATCGCCCATGTGTTATTCCTGCACTCGTTTGGTTCATCTCTATTGTTGCCCTACGGCGTATCGCTATCGCTTGCCAATAGACATGATGCCTGCACTTGTGCCTCGTAGAAAGTGTAAGAGAAAGAAAGCGGAGGTTCGTAAAATGAGTGTTGAGAAGATTAGGGATGGAGTATGTCAGGATAACAATAAGAAAATTCAAGAAGAGCTGAATGCAAGAGTAAGGACACATCACGGTATCTATTCAGATGTAGGATTGATACTTGAAAAATATACTCTAGATGATTTATTTAGATATTATATTGATATTGTTATGAATGGACATGAAACAACACTTCGAGCATATCTTGAAGACGAAATTTCAAAAGATGAGATAAACAAGGAAAAAGTTTTAAACTGGAAAGAATAGGTGATTTTAATGTCAATTCTACAGGATTATGAACAGATACGAAATGGAATGAATGAGAAAACGCAATGTGATTTAGATACATATTTGTCATTACATCCAGATATTCTGCTAAGTGATGTATATTACTCTCAAGAAGAATGGAAAAAATTTGAGAAGTGGAAAGCTTCTAATAAACGAAATTAAGGTGGCAAGTGTTACCACCTTTTTTAGATGATCATCTTATAAGAAATCAAAAAGATTTGCAATTTCATAAGAAAATGGGCTTCCAAAACAATCGCCCATGTGTTATTCCTGCACTCGTTTGGTTCATCTCTATTGTTGCCCTACGGCGTATCGCTATCGCTTGCCAATAGATATGAAACCTGCACTTGTGCCTCGTAGAAAGTGTAAGGTGTTTATGCCAAAGGAGGAAATTATATGCCAACAAAAAAATTTGATGAAATTGTAAAACTGCCATGCGACAAATTAGCGCAGACTATGAGTGACCTGACCTATCTATATAAGGAAACAAAGGTTCCTAAATCACATTATAAAGCCATAATGGAGGAAACCATTGAGGAAGAAATTTCTGACATAATGACTGCAAAAATGTTAGACGTATACTTAAAAACGTTAAAGCAAATAATTGATGATTCGCCGGTCTTATTCATTAAATCCTTAATCTGCTTGGATAAAAAGATTAATCCAACGAATATGCGTCCAAATGAACAAATTGCCTTAACATTCGCTGCAAACTATTATCTAGAGAATAAAAAAGGCAATGCTTCATATGTTCGACAAGATATCATTGAAGAGTTTAACTATGTTCTAAAGAATGGTATTCTAGAGCAAGTTGATGATAAACATATTTGTTAAAAGGTGGCAAGCGTTGCCACCTTTTTGAATGGATACCTTATAAGAAAATGGGAGTTCCGGTTCTATAAGAAAACGAGCTTACAAAACTGGCGCTCGTATTTTCATCACTGCATGACCTAATCCGTTTCAAGAGTTGCCCTACGGCGTATCGCATGCTTGCCTCTTGAAACGGATCTTTTAGTTCATGCCTCGTAGAAAGTGAAAGGGGTGCTAAAATATGGCAACGATACATAATTATTCTTACAAACCAAACATTATATTATTCCTTATGGGTGATGAAAGAGAGGATACCACATTTACATTCGGTTTTGAATTGGAAGTTGTCTATCATGGCGATAACTTATCTAGATTTATTGAAAATGAAATGGAACAAAAATGCAGAGAACTATTTGGAACTAATTATACACAGAAAAATCTACTGTACTTTAAAAAAGATGGTTCAATTGGTAGTAATGGCTTTGAAATAGTAAGTCAACCAATGAGCTTTCAATGGTTTTTGGAACATAAAATTCAGTTTAAAGAATTATTAGATTATTTGTCTGCCAATGAATGCGATAGTCATGAAAATGCAATGTGTGGATTGCATTTTCACATTGGAAATAAACGGTTAGAGAAAAATAGACTGAACAGCATGGACACAAGAAATCGTGGTGAACAGTTAAATCTTGTAGCTACGAATATGGATATGATTATTAATTTCTTCAAGAATGAACTATTGATTGTTTCACGAAGAAAAAAGGAACAATTAAGATGGGCAAGATTCAGTGATGAAGATACAACTACGAATGCATCAGATTTTAAAGACAAAGAAACTGTGTATAAGGAAAGTAAGCAATTTGTAAATCGAGCTTTAAAAAGTGAAGTACATTCATTAAGGTACAGAGCTTTAAATATTGTGAATACTTCTACATTAGAGTTTCGTTTGTTACGAGGAACATTGAATTATAAAACCTTTTATATCTCATTCAATTTGATAAATAATTTAGCAAAATTCAGTTGTTGTGAATCAAAAGCCGTTTCATGGGAAACATTGTTTTATTCAGGACTTGATGAAGAAATGAAAGAATATGCCAAGGAATACTTCACGAAACAACAGAGTTATAAAAGAAATGAAAATCGTCCATTAAGAAAAGGGGCTATATTTACAAAATCAAATAAAGCGGTCGATGCAATGATATTAAATAGGAAATTAGAAGAAATGGGGTTGATGTAAAATGTGTGTAATTGTGATTAAAGAAAAGGACAAGGATTTACCATCCAAGTCCTTCTTCTATCAGTGTTGGAAAAAAAATCCACATGGAGCAGGATTTGCCTATGCAGTAGGTAATGAAGTTAGAATACGTAAAGGATTTATGGAGTTTGAAATATTTTATGAAGAACTATTAAACGATTTTGAAGAATTTGATTTAAAAAGCAAAAACATACTAATACATTTTCGCATTCGCACTAGTGGATTAACTGATGAATATAATTGCCATCCATTCCCAATTACAAGCGATGCAAACCAATTACGTAAGAAAGAAGTGAATTGTGAATGTGCAGTTGCTCATAATGGAACAATTCAAATATTTAACAATGTAGATAAGATTTTAAATGACACTCAACTTTTTATAAAAAATGTATTATCTGTATTTGCAAAAGCCGATTCTAATTTTTATCAAAATAAAGATTATCTAGATACCATTGAAAGACTTTCTAATTATCAATCAAAGAGCAAATTTGCATTTATGGATAAATTAGGCAACATTACCACAATTGGAGAGTTTTTCTCTTATCAGAGAGTCTTAGTATCAAATTTAAACTTTATACAATATTCAAAAAAATCGAATACCTCAAAACTAGGAATGTTCAATACCAAAGAAACATTCCCGATAGTATCTCGAAAGTATATTGAAGATGTCGAGGAAGAGAAAATAAATTGGAGCGATATAAGAAATAATTTAATTATTTTAGAAGATTATGAAAAAATTACGAGTGAGGATGGCATAGCAACATATGAAAATAATACGGAATTTAAATATGGTTACGATCCAATTTCAGGAGAATTGTATGAGATAAACGATGAAGATAGAATTTGTAGCTTTGTAGACTATATTGAACTTTAAGGTGGCAAGTGTTGCCACCTTTTTTAGATGATCATCTTATAAGAAATCAAAAAGATTTGCAATTTCATAAGAAAATGGGCTTCCAAAACAATCGCCCATGTGTTATTCCTGCACTCGTTTGGTTCATCTCTATTGTTGCCCTACGGCGTATCGCTATCGCTTGCCAATAGATATGAAACCTGCACTTGTGCCATGTAAAAAGTGTAGAGAAAAAAGAAAGGAGTGATAAAAATGTTTGTGAAAGTAGTCTATTTAAATAATAGCTTCCAATATTTCCAAAATGTAAAAGCGATTATTGAAATAAAACAAGGGTATCAAATAGAGTTTTATTCTCAGAACCCAATACAATTAAACAAACGATTAACAATTGAAGTCAACCCAAAATACTAGTAAGGGAAAACACCATTGAAATTGTATAAGAAGTGTTATTTGAGTAAGGAGAAAATATGAAAGCAATAAACATAAGCACAAATGAGTCAATTGATGTTTTTGAAGCAGATATCTATACAAAGCGTATAGCGAGTGATTGTGAATACTGGTATGAAGAAAAAGGGAATAAATTTGCTTTTCTTCTATGTAAGACAGATAGGATAAGAAAAGGATATGAATATAGTACATATCTCATCAAAAATCAATTATATACACGGCTTTTAACAAATCGTCATTCAGAACTTATAAAATTTTACAATCACAGTAGAGCAAAGAAAAAAAACATACAAGTGACATTGTTTTAAAAGGAGGAACTATGAAAGCAGTTCAATATTATAATCAAATTAAGGAAGAAACAGAAAAGTACACAATTTTATATCAACTGTTCTGTTTTGCATCAATTGATGCGTTCGTTCAGGAACCGACAGAACAGGAATACATGATTTTGTCTGAAGGCATTATCAATGCATATCTAAATGTGGAGGAGTGCGATTTAGGGAAATTAGCGGATTGCATAGCCGAACAATATGCAAATAAAAAATTTACTCTTGAAGAATTTCATGCGATGTCGAAATGGGATATTTTAGAACAAATAAATTAAGGTGGCAAGTGTTGCCACCTTTTTTAGATGATCATCTTATAAGAAATCAAAAAGATTTGCAATTTCATAAGAAAATGGGCTTCCAAAACAATCGCCCATGTGTTATTCCTGCACTCGTTTGGTTCGTGTCTATTGTTGCCCTACGGCGTATCGCTATCGCTTGCCAATAGACATGATAACTGCACTCGTGCCTCGTAGAAGGTGTAAGAAAAAAAGAAAGGGGCGAATGCTGTGGTAAAAGTTATAGTTCGTATCGAAAAACTACAAAAAAAACAGGCTCAATTAAAAGCGCAGGAAAAGAAATTTAGTTAAGGGCAAGGACAAAAAATAAAGGAGTGATACAAATGCCAAATTTATGTGAATATGATATGAAAGTTATAGGGGAAGAAAAGAATATCAAAAAATTGGAAAGAATAATGAATTATAAAGAATCCGTTCATATGTATCGTATTTTTTCAGCTGATATGTATGAATTTGAAAAAAAGGATGAAAAATTATATTCGGCTTGCTTTTGTGGAGATTGTGCGTGGAGTGTATTTGTTTGTATGATGGAAGGAGATGCTTGTTATTATAAAGGGGAAAAAAAGGGAACCTCACTATTAAAGCTTTCAAAAGAATTAGATTTGAAAATAGAAATTTACTCATCAGAACCTGGAATGTGTTTTCAAGAACACTATTATATCGAGAACGGAGAATGTGTTGTCGATGAAGAAACAGAATATAATGAATATTGGTTTGAAGAAGATTTGACAAAAGAAGAACTGGAAAACGAATTTAACGGTTCAATTACTGAAGATGAATATCTGGATTATCGGGAATTTGGCTATTTTAGTAGAGGAGGATTTGATTGGAACTTCCAGCATATTTAGAGGATAAGGTGGCAAGTGTTGCCACCTTTTTTTAGATGATCATCTTATAAGAAACCAAAAGGATTTGCAATTTCATAAGAAAACGGGCTTTCAAAACAGTCGCCCTGTGTTATCCCCGCACTCGCTCATTTCGTGTCTATTGTTGCCCTACGGCGTATCGCTATCGCTTGCCAATAGACACTCATTTTGAAGCTTGTGCCATGTAGAAAATGAAAGAGAGGTAAATTATATGGGAACAGGTATTGTATTTGAATTGGGATTAGTTTTATCGATGGTATCAATAGTTTTTTAGATATTATTGCAATAAAATTAATGTTTAAAAAGGAAAAATAAGTAAGAGGAAAACAATATGAAAAAATATTTAGTATTAGAAGAAAATGGTAAATTCCATGAAATTTATGAGGAATATTATGATGATTCATATTCCATGTTAAGAGAAAATGTAGGAGGCATACTTCAAGTAGTATCAAATATTCCATGTTTTCAAGAAAGAAATATAGACTTATGGATTCATGAGGAAGGAAAATTGTTGGATTTTCTACCAACGATAGCTTTGATGAGTAAAAACCAAATCGTTGATGTAATAAATGGAAAAATTGTATTCGCGAAGGCTGCTGCAGAAGGAGAAACAATCCCATTGAATGATTCGGATATAGACTTTATAAAAAGTGTGCTTCAAAATTTTAAAGGTACCATTCAATATCGAAATACGTTTACAGGTACTATGCTTACAAACACTGTTTCTTTTATCTGGTTGCAGTAAAAGGTGGCAATATTTGCCGCCTTTTTTGTGCAAAAATCATTCGTTGTTTTATTTTGATATATTGATATTATATAAGTGTAAAAGGAAATAAAAAAAGATTTCAATTACTCTCTAAAATAACCAATATTTATCAATATTATTTCCTTTTCACATACAAATAAAATCCTTTTCGAAAAGCAGCGGTTCCTCTCGCTGCTTTATCGCTTTCCTACATTTAAAATGTGCAAAATCTATACGTTGTTTTTTTCAAAAAATCAAAGTATTATACAAGAGTAGAGGAAGATGCATTTTCCTCCTTTTAAAAAAACTTGTGCATAAAAATTTCAACAAAGCAACGGTATATTCCGTTGCTTTGTTGTTTTTCATTATTAACAAATCAACAAAAAGAAAAGGAGATGATTAATATGAATGGTTGGTGTGGTTATGAGATGAGGACGGTGGGAACAAGAGAAAATCTACAAAAATTAGAAAGGATTATGAATAATAAGGAATCTATCCACATGGATGGAATCCATTATGCGGAGTCTTACGATATAAAAAAAATGAATGATCAATTATATATTGGAAGTTTCTGTGGGGAATGCACAAAGAGTGTATATTTTAGCATGGTTGAAGGGGAAGGGTGCTTTTATCCGGGACGAATAAATGGAACTTCATTAGTAGAATTATCAAAAGAATTAGATTTAAAAATAGAAATCTACTCAATAGAGCCTGTTGAACGTTTTGAAGAACATTACTTTATCAAGGATGGAAAATGTATAGTTAAAGAAAAAAAAGAATATGAGGAATACAGCGCTAATGAAAAAGATTTAACGAAGGAACAACTGGAAGAAATATCAAGAATGGAAATCTCTGATGCGCAATATGACGAATATCAAAAGATTGGTTCTTTTACAATAGGAGGTTTTGATGTTTGGAACTTTCAATACATCAAATATAAATAGAAGGTGGCAAGTGTTGCCACCTTTTTGAATGATCATTTAATAAGAAATCAAAAGGATTTGTATTTTTATAAGAAAAACGGGCTTCCAAAACTGTTGCCCGTATTCAAACTTTCCATGAACAGAGAACTATCAAATATTGCCCTACGGCGTATCGCTGTCGCTTGCTATTTGATAGTTCTTTTCTGTTCATGCTATGTAAAAAGTGTAAGGTGAGTGTTTTCAAAGAGGAGGCAAATTATGAGTTTAAGAGATTTAATGGAAAACAGACATGATGAAAAGTTGGTTAATATACCATTATCAGAGATTCAAAAGAGTGAATTGAATTTTTACGAATTACAAGAGCAAGCAGATTTTCAATTAAAGGTGGATTCAATTGCAGAAAGTATCAAAGAAAAAGGGTTAATTCATCCAATTACAGTTCGAAGATTCCATGATGAGGGAAAAGGAACTGAATACAAAATTGTGAGTGGACACACACGTTTTGAAGCTGTGGTAAAGAATTATGAAGAAGGTTTTGGTGATGGAACAATAGCATGTAATGTAATTCCATTGGATGAATTATCAGAAGAGGAAGAGCTACGTTATATTGTTGCGAGTAATCTACAACGAGATAAAACATGGAAACAAAAAGAATTAGAAATGAAATTATATGCGAAAGAATATGAAAAAAAACACGCAAATCACGAAATCACAGGTAAGAAAGATGAGTATATTGCTCAAAAAATGGGTATATCTGAAAGGACAGTTCGTAACTATCGTACAAAGTTGGAACAAGCATCCAATGGAAGTTCGTCAGCTAATAGCCAAAGAGAGTATTCTAGTCAAGATATTATAAAATCGATAAAACGAGTTGAAAAATCTATACAAAAAAATGCAGATTTAGCTGAAACTTTAGGTGAAAGTAGTATGGTTACAGACCTTGAGCATTTGCTTAATCAGGTACACCAATTTATAACTACGCATGATGTTGAAAGTTGATAAGAGTTAAGGGCATGTCGTTCATGGACAAAAAAAGGAAACTTTACAAAGTTCGTACACATTCCCTTACCCTTACATAAACATACAAGTACGAAAGACGGCATGAACCTACTCTTTGTGTGGAAGTCACGAATGTGGCTTCCTTCATGCCGTACTATAAGAAACCAAAAGAATTTGCAATTTCATAGGAAAACGGGCTTCCAAAACAATCGCCCTGTACTATTTCTGCACATGCTACGATCGTGTCTATTGTTGCCCTACGGCGTATCGCTATCTCTTGCCAATAGACACTCTCTATGAAGCATGTGCCTTATAGAAACTGAAAGAGAGGTGATAAGATGAAAACAGATTTTATATTAGCTAATGCGGATAAAATTTTAGAAGAACACAATAAATTTGTATCTAGATTGAATACTGAAGAAAGGAATCATTACTTAATTTCACTATATAATTATATTCATAGAAAATCGCTAACAGGAAATGAAATAGATATTAAAGAAGGATGTATCTGTTGTGTTGATTTTGGAAATGCGTATATTAAAGAAATAGGTTATCAACATTTAGCTATGGTCATACAAGTAGTTGCTGATAAAGCGTTTGTGGTGCCGATTATTTCAAAGAAAACAAAATATAAATCAAATACACAAATTATATTGAAAAAGAAAAAAATGAAATTTCTTAAAAATGATTCCTTATTATTACTCAATGATACAAAATGGATTAACACAAGCCGAATTATAAATATTATAGGATTTATTAATCCAGAAAGTGAATTCTTTCATAACATACGAAGCAAAATTATACAAATGATTTAGGCATTTAAAAAGTGGCAATAATTGCCACCTTTTAAATAGAAAGGAATAGAAAATGTTTTTAACAGAAAAAGAATTAAGAACAACATTTTGGAACAACTATAATCACACAAAACGAGCCAAACGATGGCAGTTTGAGTGTCCAATAAGGGAAGGAAACGCGGATTTAATTACAATTGAATATTTTCAAAATAATTGGCAAGTCAATGCCTTTGAATTCAAATTACAGGATATAAAAAAAGTTTTACTTCAAGCAGAAGGCAATCTTCCATATTGCAATAAAAGTTGGATAGTTGTGCCAATGGAAAAAACGGAAAATATTTTAAACCGATATATGAATTATCTTTTAGAAAAAAAGTATATAGGAGTCATAGGTGTTGAAAAAGGTGGACGATATCAGATTGTACATCAACCAAAATTTAAAAGAGATATGGTTCTTCACCAAAGCATCTTAAATTTATGTATGAATCAACTCTATTGAGTTTGGAGGAAATATTATGAAAATAGAAATGTATGTATTGGCAAAACGAATAGGGAAAGAAAATGATTTAATTGTGTATAAACAAAGCGAAGAACATTTAGTTTTGGAATCCAATGATTATATTCTACCTGATGTAATTGATTATTTTAAAACAGAGAAGGAAGCGTTACAGAAGTTAAAAGAACTATATATTAAAAAAGTTTAAACTGTTTTTTTGACTTAACTGTTATAAGAGTATGAAAAAATCTGATTTTTTGAAGGAGTGAAAAACAAAATGCTTACTTTACCAATTAAAAAGAAATGGTTCGATTTAATTGAAAATGGGAAAAAAAGAGAAGAGTATCGTGATTACAATGATTACTATAAACAGAGATTATTAAAACATATAGGAAAAGGACCATTTGATATTTTGTTGCGAAACGGGTATGCAAGTGAAAGTCCTACTTTACGTTGTAAAGTATCGGTTTCCATTGGAACAGGAAAAAAAGAATGGGGAGCTGAAGAGGGAAAGTATTATTTTGTCTTAAATATTTTGAATGTCAATCGATTAGATACACAATTTGATAATTGAAAAAGGTGAGATGGTTCATCTTTTTTTTAGACTTTGAATTCAAAAATTCAATTATTATAAATTTCATTTGAAGGTGAATTCAAAATGCTACATTTGTTTTTTCTAAAATCATATTTTAAAAAAACAAATTTTAAATTACGCATTTTTATAAAAAAAGGAAATCGCCTGATTAAATTCAAATCGAGTGATTCGAATTTTTCAGCTCGCTTTCCTATTCAATAAGAAAATCAAAAAATGTTATTTTTGAACTTTCAAATATTTGAAATCTTCACAGTTTTTGTGAACTTTTATATTTAGAAAAAAATGGGGCAAAATGCCCATTTTTTTACTCGCAAGTTAAGCAAGTGGGTATCCATTAAAACTACGTTTTAGCCCTCTAGGGCTTATGGATACCCACTTTGCACAACCTTTGGTTGTCTTATTGGGAATTTCCCAAACCCTTTTTTATTGCATGCCTGCATAGAAGAACCAAAAAAACAAAACAGAAAGGAAGAAAACATGGCAGAAAAAAGAAAGAAAACAGCACAAATTCATGTTCGAACTTTTCCGAACTACAAAACGATGATTGAAATTTTAGCGCAAGCCACCAATATGAGTGTGAATGAATTCATATTAAAAGAAACATTAGATGGAACAATTGAAATATTTCAATTGGAAGAAATAGAATTGCTATTTACAGTTTTTAAACAAATGGCAGATGTCCAATACGAACTCAATCAAATCGGAAACAATTTAAATCAAATCACACGTATTTTAAATCTAAAAAGTAAGAATGATGAATATGACAAGATTGATACAGAGATACAATCATTATTGGAATTAAAAGTTCAACTGTTTGAGGTATTGTTTGATTTCCATCAATTGATAAATCAAGATTTACCAATCTTTAAAGAATTGGGAAAAAATTTACGACATAAAGAAATACAATGCTCAATTTATGCAAAAGAAGATGAGGAAGCAATTCAAGAAATAGAAAATATAACAGAACAAATTGATACTGAAGATACCATCGATTATCGAAAACGACTGAATGAAATCTTTGAACGAGTAAAATCTCAAAAAGAAAAAGGATTATTGACGAAAGTACAAGAAGAAGGATATGAATCTTTTGAAGAAGCAACAAAAGAATTAGAGAAAAAAGAAAAAACTAAAAAAGAAAAATTTGATGGATATCAAACGGAAGTAGATCCAGAGAATCCATTCAGTGGAGGAATTATTTAATGGCGATTGTAAAAATGAAACCATTGTATGGATCGGTGCAAAGAACAATTGACTATATATGTAATCCAAATAAAACAGAGATACAAACTATATACTCAAGCAGCAACCCAGATCCAAGTACGGTTGGTTTGCAATGGAATATAAAGTATAGAATGAGCAAACATAAAAAAATAACAATGAAGGATATTGGAGGCTATCATTTGATTATGAGCTTTGATCCAAAAGAAAAAATCTCTTATGAACAAGTTTATGATTTATCTATGCAATGGATCAGAGAAATGTTTGGAAATGAATTTGACTTTGTATTATCAGTGCATCGTGATACACCACATAAGCATGCACATATTATTTTGAATCCAACAAGTAACTTCACGCAAAAAAATATGCGCATGTATTTTAAACGTGACGTTCCTGTTGCCAAATATATCTGTAATCGAATTTGTAAGGAAGCTGGATTTTCTACCTTAGAACAAGTTTCTGGACAACAGTATTATCAATGGACACAGAAAACGGATTCGGCAAAGGACATTATTCGTAAAACGTTAGATGCCTGCATACAAAAAGTAAAATCATATGATGATTTAAAAGCGTACTTGCAATCAATTGGTTTTCAAATAAAGGATTCTTATCAATCTGTTGATGAAGGTGAATTTATTTTTACTGTAAATGAAAAATTATTTTTAAAAGAAAAATCAAAAGAAGGGAAGATTGCTGTTCGTTTACCAAATCAATTCTCTTATTACACGTTGCTGGATGAAAAGGATTTTGAATGGGTCCAAGATCATAAAGCTATACGCTGTTCAATCAACATTTTAGAAAATAGAAACAGAACAGTTTATGCTATGGATATAGATGCTGATTTTAAAATTACTTGGGAAATTTTTAAATAATATTTTTATGATAAAACAAAAAAACAAAATACATGCAGCATCACTGTTCCTTATGGAAGGAAACCAATTAGAACCAATGGATTACAAAAAAATAAAAAAGGAGAAGGTTACTCTTTGGATGAAATCATTCAAAGAATTGAGCAAAATGGGAGAACGGATACGGATCAAACGATTTTGAATATTATCCAACGAAGCAACAATGATTCCAATGAAACAGAAAAAGATAGATTAGAGCTTTTTACGAACAATGGAATTCGAATTCCTTGGAACCAAACCTCTTATTCGAAGCCAACTAAATATCAGCGATATGTAAAATGGAAGACCAACGAACTTCAGAAAACATTGGATCGAATTCATGAGAAAAGAGAATTCATTGCTTCAGGAATCACATATGACGATTTGTTAAAAGAATTGGCGAAGGAAAAAAGAGAATTCGATCAGATTACTAAAGAACTGCGTATCAACGAAAATAAGTTTTCTGAAATTGAAGCTTCGGTAATGGAGGGGGTAATTGAAGTTTCTCCAAAAGAATTGGAGAAATGGATTGACCAAAACATTACTGTTTTGCAAAATAGACGCTTGGAATTAAAAGAAGAATACGCAACTCTTACAAAGAAAATCAAACGTTTCGAAGAACTTGGTTTTGTCAAACGATCTGAAAACGAAGAGAAAACCAAACAAAACGAAAGAAAGAAAAAAGAAATCACAAGATAAAGATAGGAGAAATATTATTTATGCAAGTATTGTTGCCAATTGTATTTGCTTTTGTTTTAGGTTATATCAGTGGATATAATAAATTTCGGAAAAAGTATATAATCATCCAAGAACCTGATTTGACAAAAGAAGAAAGTAAGCAAGGTACTGTTCAGAAAAAGCCGAAGAGCAGTCAAATAAAAAAAGCGATTGATAAAGTCTTTTGGTAAGTATTGTTTTGTGCAAAAATCATTCGTTGTTTATGCATTTATATGTGTTAGTATTGTATCAGAGGTAGAGGAAATACCTTAAAAAATGATATATATGATCTAAGTTGAAAAGCATGGTGTTCATGCTTTTTTTCTTTAGCTGGAGAAGGAGGAACAATAATAAATGAAATCATTAACATTAGAACAGCGATTACAGCAAATCACTGAAAAACGTAATTCTTTAGAAGAGAAGAATAAAGCTTTAGCTGAACAAGAAAAGAAGATCCGTCAAGAATTACAAAGACAGAGAAAGAAAGAGATGGATAAACTTTACAAAGAAATTGGACAAAAATTATGCAGTTTAGAAGAAGATCAACTAACGTATCTTCCAGAATCCGTTTTAGAAAAAGTTTTATCTGTAAAAGAATTACAAAGGTAAAAGGTGGCAAATGTTGCCGCCTTTTAAATAGAAAGGAGCTAAAATGCGAAAGAAAGAAATTTTTATTGCGAATGACGTGACACGTTATTTAGTCAGCATGATTACGAAAGAAGAAAAAATCTCAAAGGTTCAATTTTATAATCAAATGATTATTGAATATTTTCGTCCATCCATCCCATCCTTCAATCAAGAATATGAATATTTGATTCAACGAATGAATGGAAAAATCAATTCAAAGGAAGAGATAACAGAATATGAAATACATCAAGCAATTGGGCGTGTATTAACCTATGGAAAAAATGTTCAGCCACTTCGAGAAATAAAAGCTTTAGTGCCATTTTTATTCAAATGCAGAGAAGTTATAGATGATTACATCTTATACCAACAGCAGGAAAGAGAATTAAGCAGACAATATGGAAACCCAGAAGTAATGGAGGATATCATCGAACGAATTGGTGGCAATGTAATAACAAAGGCTAAAGCAGTTTGCAAATATTGGTCATTTTGCTGGTCTTTTAACTGGGCTTATGATGTGTTGCTGGATGCTGTTTATCAAGGAGAACTTTTAAAGGAATTAACTCCGTGGGATGCTATAAACTGGATCAAATCTGTAGATCAAATCTGCGTTTTGGAAGATATACTGATGTCTGAACAAAATTGGCAGCGTGAGAAGATAGAGAGAGGAAATTCCCATGTCTAAGATTGATGAAATTCTCAGTAGTCCTAAGAAAGCTCTACGAGCCGTTCTTATTGGAGTCGTAATCATTATTATCATAGGAATCATTGCAACCTTAACGATTAAAACAGATTATACGCTTCATTTTGAAGAAAATATGGTTTTAGATTATGGTTCAGGCAAGAATACGATTTCTTTGATCAAAGCGGTTGGGGACGATCAAATTACTGAAGATCAAATCGATAAAAAAAATAATCGAATCGTTTTCGGAAATTGGCAAGTTCAATGTGAAAAAGTAGATACTTCAGAACTAGGAAGTTATGAAGTTGTTTATGAAACATCCGATGTTGAATTAAACAAATTTAAAAAAACAGTTTATGTACGAGATATTAGTGGTCCAAAGATTAAAGTAGAGAAAAAGAAACTTAAGGTATTTCAATCAGAAGTCAAGAATCTAAATCTTAAGGACAATATTGAACTCAGTGATAATTACTCCAAACCAAAGGATATAGAAGTAGATTTTTCTTTGTCCGTGGAAGATATGACGGATGCAGATACTTATTCAGTAGAATGTGAAGCCATAGATGAATTTGGAAATTCATCTACAAAATCCTTCGTTGTCGAGGTTGTTGAAGATCCAGTTCAAGAAAAAGAAGAAGATAATTCTGATGAAGAGTCTAAAAAAGGAAATACAGAACAACCGGCTCAACCTTCACAAACACCCACTGCACCAAGCACTCCGCAAGTGACACAACCAGTACAGCCAACTCCTCCGGCTTCAACTCCAGTAACCAAAGACTTCTTATTTAGTGATGGTTACACGATGGATACTGTGACAGGAGCATGTGCAGCAGCTTTATCAAGCTCCGGTCGTTCTGGTACATGTCAACCGATTCAAGATGCAAACGGAATTTATTTAGGTATGCGATTGATTTTATATTAATCAATGACTCAGAGGAACAGCAATATGAAGGATAAATTAGAAATCCAAATTAAGATGCTATCTATTTCACAAAAAAAGAGATTAGCAAAAACATCAAGAAATCCGCAGATATTATCAATGTTAGCTAATGACGAAAATGAAGAAGTTAGACAAATTGTTGCCTTAAATCAAGCATGTACCGGTCGTATTTTAGAACGTCTACGAAAAGATCCCTATGTAGCCGTTTCATGTAATGCCATGCATACAATTCGTCTAAAATTTGTTGATACAGAATATCAAAGACAGATTGCAAATCAAAAGCTTTTGGAATGCTTGAGCGAAGATCCTTTGCTACAGCAAAGACTTTCTGAAGAAACATTGCAATTTCTTTATGAAACAAAAGAACCTTTAACAATCGATATGACCAACCAATTATTGGAGATTTATGCTAACCATCCATCTATTCCAGAACATATTCTTGCTATGCAGGAAGGAATTTTATTAGGAAGTATGTTATCTGGAGCATATGACTATCCAGTAGATCTGATGGTAGCGCAAAGAACGAATGAGTCACTCGATGCAGCAATAATTGAGGAACCTAAGAAGCAAGAGTTCTCAAGAAATAATGAATTAGAAAGGTAGGTATAAATATGAAGAAAACAGTAAATGAGACAATAGAAGAAGTCTTAAATGAAAACGGAATAATTTTAGCGACAAAGGATGAATTGAAAGTTTATGAAGAGGAAGAACCTGCTAAAGAAATCGAAATAAAGTATTGGTGGGATACAGATGGCAGAACTAAATAAGGCAAGACAATTTTTAATTGATTCATATATTCAGGCATTGTCTGAAGACCAAATACCTTGGATACAGGGGTGGAAAGTCGATAAAATGCAAAATGCTATTTCAAAGCACATTTATAAAGGAACAAATGCCATGATATTGGGATTCGTACAAAATGTAAAAGGATATAAAGATCCACGATGGTGTACATTTAAACAAGCGACAAATAAAGGTTGGAAGATATCAAGAGGAAGTAAAGGAGTCCCAATTGAATTTTGGGCATTTTATCGTAAATACGATGGAAAGGCATTTACAGCTGAGCAAGTTAAGAAAATGATGGATGAAGATCCAAATTTAAGTGCCAGTGATTTTGCGTTAAGGGGGCGAGTATCGTATGTTTTTAATATGGAGCAACTAGAGAATATACATGAAAAAGATAAATATATTCCTTCACATGTCAATGTAAATATACAAGATAATGCATTTATTGATAATTTGATTGATAACATGCGGGTAGGTTATCAAGAATCAGGAAATAGCGCATATTACAATTTGATTGATGATAAAGTAACCGTCCCTCCAAAAGAAACATTCAAAAATGAGTATTATTATAATTCGACTCGTTTGCATGAATTATGTCATGCAACAGGTCATCCAGATCGACTGAATCGTGATATGACTGGATTATTTGGAACCAAAGACTATGCAAAGGAAGAATTAAGAGCGGAAATCAGCGCATCATTTTTAATGCAGGATTGCCAATTAGAATGGGATCCAAAACATATAACAAATCACAAGGCATATATACAAAGCTGGATGAGTGTCTTAAAAGAAGAACCACAGGAATTGTTTAAAGCGATTAATGATGCAACTACGATTGCAGATTATGTAAAAGATATAGGACAGTTTCAGGAGTATGTAAAAATAGTAGATTCACAAGAGAAACTGCAAGCAGTACATATGACTGTGGAATCAAAAGATAATCATGAAGTACAAAATGAGAAAAAGAAGGGAAAAGCACAAATCTTATCACAACCTGAACAAAAGAAACAAACAAAAACGCATGCAAATAATCAAACAAAAAAGCCTAAAAATCGGGATATAGAACGATAAGGAGAATAGTATGCAGGAAAAATTAGATAGAACACGATTGAAATATAATAAATTATGGATCGCATTAGGATTGACAATCTTAATGCTTTCAAACATAATGATTCGTTTATCACCTTTAATTCGTATTCATTGGGTTAATTTAGTGACAAGTTGGATTTTAGAAAATACGATCAATATTCTGGTTATAGATGTAGCCTTATATTTTATATTTTTCATTGAACGAAAAGCATATTATGAAGATATAAATGGAACGTCTGCAATTGAAATGGAGGACGATAAGGATGAGCAGTGAATTCGAAAGAGATTTTTTAGATAAATCACAAATGATTTTGTCATTTGGTTATTCTTCAATGGGGGTATTGATTGACTCGATTCGAGCATTTGCACAGGCATTCAGAACATATGATGGTGACAAACTAAAAAAAGCCCTTGAAGAGTATAAAGGAAAAACATTCTCGGATGAGGCAACCTGGTCCTTATACAATAAAGCACAGGGAACAAAAGAATATGGAGAGCTTACTATTGAAAGCAAACAGGAATTACGAATCTTTCAAAAATTAGCCAAAGATTGGGGAATTGATATCTTAATTACACAGCGACCAAGGGATCTAGATGAAATCATTGATAAGGCAAATAGACAGGGTACTATGACAAATCGAGAAACAAGGCTTTTGCAGCAATTTGCTTATCAGGAGGATAATCAATACATTGCTAAAAAAGAAGCCTGTGTGATCACTTTCGGCGCTGATAAATTGGATAAAATGGAAAAAATAACTTTTGAGATGGAGGCTCGTATGAATACACTTCAGAAGCGAAAAGAACGAGCCATAGAAAAAGGAAGAAAACTAAGAGAATCTTTGCAAGATAAAGAAAAGACCCTCTCAAGAGAAAAAGGAAAGGAGGCTCGCTAAAGGTGGCAAGTGTTGCCACCTTGCAATCACATGGGAAAAATCAAATTGTTTTTTGATATGGATGGAACAATCGTTAAAATGAATCAACCGATTAACGGTGTCGAAGATTTGTTTTCAGATGGTTTTTTTAGTCGTTTAAAGCCATACGAAAATTTGCTTCAAGCCGTTAAAATACTTATTAAAGATTATTCAAAAAAATATTCAGTTCATATTCTAACGTATGTTTGCGGTGAAGAAGACAAGAAGGAAAAAAATCAATGGCTTGATCAATATCTTCCAGAAGTTCAATGTGAAAATCGTTATTTTTTAGATAGGGGGGAAGATAAGGTCAATAACTTTAAAGAGTTCAATTGGTCCTATGTACTGGTCGATGATAATTTTAAGAATTACATGAAATGGAAAGAATCTGGAGGGACTTCAATTTACTGTATGAATGGTCTAAATACACGGGAGGATAAAGAAATCACAGAAATGATCAGTTATGATTCAACGCCGAAAATGATTGCGGATGAGATTAATTATCAAGTGGTTCATTCAATTATGAAACGGTTTTCTGAAGGAAGAATAGAAGAATAATTGGAAAAGGTGGCAAGTATTGCCACCTTTTGTAATAGGAGGAAATTATGAGTTTAATAAATTTAGAAATGTTTGAATCCTTATTCAAACCGAAGATTGAAAGGAAACACTTGAATTTTGTCTATCAGATGTATGAAGACAAGCTAATGGATATACAAGAGGACAAAGAAAATTTTAGACCTGAAAATCTAACGGATGAACAAAAAGATGCATTTGAAGAGATAGAGAAATTCCAATTCGAACTACAATATCCATATTTACATGAACATCCAGATCATGAAAAGCTTCGTAAAACCCTACCGGCAGAAGAACTGGAGGTCATGGAGGAATTAGTTGAAAATTATGAGAATTTTATTTCATCAACAAAACGTCTTATGAAACATTATCAAAAAGAGAATAATGAACTACGAGCTGAATTAACAGAAAGCTTGCTCGCTTATCAGATGATGATCAATAAATGGTGGAAGCAGAAAGAATATGTATCATTTCAAGAACTGATTGATGCTAGAAATACCTATGCAAAGAAACTAAATCAATTTGAGATGGAAGGACATTTTTATAATGAAGATAAGGAAAGGGAGGAGAGAATTTGAAACAGTCAGAAAATTTTGAGAAAGCAAGAATCGTATTTGCAATTATAGGAACGTATCTTTTATTTTTGATTGGAAACAGACTGGGTACTTTGTTATTAGATGCCGATATGAAGGGATTGAACATTTTAAAGTCAATCAACCATGCATTTGGAAATTTATTGCCTTCTTTCTTTTCTTTTCCGGATGGTCTATTACCTTCATTCCGATTGATTCCAATGCTATTAGGGTTTATTTGTGTTTTTGGAGTAATCATTGGTATTCTATATGGTTTCGATAAACGAAAAAATAAAGCGATCGAACAAGAACACGGATCAGCGAGATTTGGGAAAATCGAAGAAGAAGCTGGACCTTTACAAAATACAGAAAATCCTCAATATGCCATTATATATTCGGAGCATATTGCGGTATCCATGGATACAAGAAAAACTTTTTTGAACAATAATACATTAACAATTGGTGGTTCTGGTTCTGGAAAAACGCGATTTCACGTTAAACCAGATGTTCTAAATATGGCATGTAATTATATCATTACCGATCCAAAAGATTCCTTGATCAAAGAAATTGGATCAGCTTTTTTAAAGGAAGGATATGATATGAAATATTTGAACTTGGTCGATTTTAATTCATCAATGCATTACAATCCATTTAAATATATTTACAAACCCAACGATATTTTAAAGTATGTCAATAACTTGATTGCATCTACGACAAAATCAGCAAAATCAGCAGGCGGAGATGAGTTCTTTGAAAAATCAGAAATTGCAATGTTGACAGCGATTATTTTTTATATATTTGCTGTTACGGAAAACAGTCCCACTGAAAGAAATATGAATGAAGTTATGGACTTGATTGATATGGCTGAAGCTTCAGAAGAAGATGAGAATATGGTTTCCGATTTAGATCTATTATTCCAAGAGTTAGAATATGAACTGGAAGAAAAGATAAGAAACAAAATCATTACACAAAGACAAGCAAAAAATACATATGCTTATTTAGCGCAGCGGCAGTACAGCTTGTACAAAAAAGCAGCTGGAAAAACAGCCAAGAGTATATTGATTTCCATAGGTGTTCGAATGGCTGTTTTTAATTTGCCAGAATTGAATGAATTATTAAGTTACGATGAATTAGAGCTTGAAACAATCGGAAATCCAAAACCACAGCCAAAGTATAAAAAAGAGAAGGAGCATGAACAAGTTTGTGATCCAAAATATGGACTTCTTTATTTGGATGAAAATGATCAAGACTGTTATCAAACATTAGAAAATGGAATTGTGAAATTTCGCTCTGTAAAGGATGGCAAAGAAGTTAAACCAAAATTACAAAAAACTGTTTTATTTGTTGCTATCTCTGATAGCGATAGTACGTTCAACTTCTTAGCAGCAATCATTTATCAACAACTATTTGATCTCTTATATCGACAAGCCGATGCAACAGAGAAAGGTAGATTACCTATTCATACACGTTTTGTTTTGGACGAGTTTGCAAATACAGGAAAAATTACAGATTTTGAAATTAAAATTGCAACAATGCGTTCTCGTGAAATATCTGTGGATGTTATTTTGCAAAATTTAGCACAGCTAAAAAATGCATATAAAGATTCTTGGGAAACTATTGAAGGAAACTGCGATGTGACATTATTTTTAGGAGGAAAAGAATATTCAACATTAGAGAGATTATCCAAGATAATCGGAAATACAACAATCAACTATTTGTCTGTCACAGAGAATCGAGGCGGTGCAAACAGTGGAAGTTGGTCACAAAACGTTCAATTGATTTCTCGACCATTGATGGCACCTGATGAAATTGGACGCTTAAAAACGGATGAATGTTTGGTTCATATACGAGGTCAGCATATATTTAAGGATAAGAAATATCCTTTGATGGACCATAAAAATATCAAATGGACTGAAGATGGTAATCCAAAGAATCGTTTTGATACAGCGAAGATAAAAGAATACTTTGGAACTGTTAATAATGTACCTGAAGAAGAACCAATTATGGAATTTGAAGAAATGGAAGGAGATACTCGTTTGCTATCAGCAAATGGCGTGTATCTTGGAATTCCGGCGGATCAGTATAATGACTTGAATAGATTTATTGAACATTTCAATTAAAAAGGTGGCAGCATTTGCCACCTTTTTGGATGCTCATTTAATAAGAAACCAAAAGGATTTGCAATTTCATAAGAAAACGGGCTTCCAAAACAGTCGCCCGAACTGAATACTTGCACTCACTATACAGAGTCTATTGTTGCCCTACGGCGTATCGCTATCGCTTGCCAATAGACTCTTTCTTAACGCTCGTGCCATGTAGAAAGTAAGAGGTGCTTAAAAAGAGGAGGTGATGAAAATTGATGACAATGAAGAAGGAATTCTCACAGAACTTCATCATCTCTATAATCAAGTGACCTAAGAAGTCAGTCAAAATGTTGACAAGATTTTAGAAGAAAGGAAGAAAACACATGAAGAATAAAAAATGGATTGGTTACTATAAAATGAGGAAATAAATAGGATTAGGAGGTTGGATCTTATGAGTGTCACGAATCGTGAAATTGACAATACTCGAAAGAAGATTGAAGAATTAGGTATGTTTTGTGTGAAGTATGGGATAGACAAGGTAGATTTACAGGAGATTGCTTCAAAAAAAATTAGAGAGGAGAGAAAGTCTAAGCAAAGTAGAAAAGATGGTTGTTAATTTTTAGGTTAAAAGTTGCAACATATTAGTAGTAGGAGTTGTGGAGCAATGAATGTATACGAGTTAAATGAATTAAAGCAATGTAAAGAGTTTTTTGTTGAATCTGTGTTACAAAAAGACTTATTAGAAGATTGGAAAGGGTATGGAGAAGAAGCGTTTGCGCAAATGACTGTCAGTGAAGTTGCTAAAGTGATTATTTCTTTAATTAATTGGCAACAAAGAAAAGAAGATTATAGTGTCCAGAAGTACAATACAAGTTATTATCGAGTTGGGGACATATGCTTTTATGATTGTGGATTGCCATTTCCTAAAGAAGCTGGATATCAACGGGCTGGTTTGATTTTGAATCAATTAGAAGATGTCGTGTTGATCGTTCCAATATCATGTTCACAAGCTATATATGAGGAGGCTACCTTATATCCAAATAGTTCATATTTATTGTTAGATCCTTGTTTTTTACAAGAAAGGCGAATGAATCCCAATACAGTCTTATTGATGAATAATGTTCAATATGTTTCAGTATCAAGAATTATCAAATTAATTGATCATATTGATCCAATATCGAAAGAGTTTTTACGTGTGCAAGATCAATTAGTTAAAAATGTATTGATTAAAAATGAAGAATGAAAAGTGAATGTGGCAAGTGTTGCCACCTTAGAAAAGGAGAATGAAAAGTGAAAACATTTAGTATTATCAATGAAAAGGGTGGAGTAGGAAAAAGTAGTGTTGCATTAAATTTGGCATATGGATTATCCCAGAAGGGGAATCGAGTTTTATTAATTGATTTAGATCCACAGCATAATGTGAGTTCTAAATTAATTAAGCGTGAAGAAGAAATTGATTGTTCTCGATTGCAGAAATTTAAAGCGAAAATTGAAAGTATGGATGATATTTCTTTTTCACAATCGATCCAATTATTAGGTGATTTCTTGAAATACGTGGATAATGAGGAACAATTTGTAGATTTAAGTATGGTGTTAAAAGATCCAGCTCGGATTCACGAAGCAATTTGTAAAACAAGATATGCTAAATTAGATTTAATTCCAGCAACGCATAAATTATCAACAACAGATTATGAATTAAAAAACATGAGATACAGTGAAAAGCAGCTACGTCTTGCTTTAAGCAAGGTCAAGGAATTCTATGATGTAGTGATTATTGACAATTCACCGTTTGAGTCAGCTTTGACGTATAACAGCATAGACGCTTGTCCGTATAAAGGGGACTATGTTATCATTCCAACAAAGATAGACTATGAATCATGGGAAGGGATGTATCATACATTGCATACCTTATTGAATGCACAGACTTCACCTTATTCAGATTTGGATTTTGATGTTATGATTTTACCAACAATGACTGCACATACAAAAGCTACAAAAGTAGGCGTGGAAACATTAAAA
>ENA-UOJO01001837-UOJO01001837.1-human-gut-metagenome-genome-assembly--contig:-P57-NODE-1837-length-25212-cov-7.085384_pt1 | contig 25212 bp, 23 predicted proteins | sample MGYA00242351_ERZ723898 | MGnify/ENA metagenome assembly ERZ723898 | reverse complement strand
TATGTACATGGAGAGGAAATATGGTGGAAGTAAAATTTTATGATACGGTTAATGAGTTTGAGTAATACCCGCGAGGCTCCAAAGCCTTGCAAATGCTGGACTTTTGCGCCCGGGAATTGCCCCGTGACAAAAAAATCAACATTTATGATTCAACAAGAATAGGCGCTATATGATTTCTGTCGAAAACTCATATAGCGCTTTTTTGTGTCTTTTTATATATGCAGATCAATTAAATCGTCAACCATTTCCGGCTTAACATGCTATACCACAGCAATTGTGTATTATCTGTTATCCCTCATTACCGTTTTCCTTTTAAGCTTCAATGCCGCCGATCATAGCAGCAAGCACGGCCTTAACGGTATGCATACGGTTTTCCGCCTCCTGAAACACAACCGACTGCGGGCCTTCAAAAACCTCATTGCTCACTTCCATCGAGCTTCGGCCGAATTTATCGCATTTTTCTTTCCCTATTACAGTGTTTCTGTCATGATATGCCGGCAAACAATGCATGAATATGGCATCGGCCGATGCATTTTTCATAAGTGCCGAATTTACCTGATACGGAGCAAGCACTGCAATGCGCTCCTCCCATACCGAATCCGGCTCCCCCATCGATACCCAAACATCCGTATAAACCGCCTGCGCACCTCGTACCGCTTCCATCGGGTCCTGGCAAAAACGCAGCGTGCCGCCCGTTTGCCGTGCAATTTTCTCACACTCGGAAACAAGCGCGACATCCGGAAAATAACCTTTTGGAGCGCCGAGAGTAAAATGCATCCCCATTTTGGCACATCCTACCATCAGTGAGTTGCCCATGTTGAAGCGCGCGTCCCCAATATATGTAAAATGCATTCCCTTAAGCCCGCCGAAATGCTCCTTAACCGTTAAAAAATCCGCCAGTACCTGTGTTGGATGAAATTTATCTGTTAACCCGTTGAAAACCGGCACAGAGGAATACTTCGCCAGTTCTTCCACTTTACTTTGCGCATACCCCCTGTACTCAATACCGTCAAACATCCCCGAAAGCACACGCGCCGTATCTGCAATGCTTTCTTTTTTTCCGATCTGAGAACCGGCTGTATCCAGAACGGTAACTCCCATACCTAGATCCCTTGCCGCCACTTCAAAAGCGCACCTTGTGCGCGTGCTGGTTTTTTCAAAAATCAACGCAAGGTTCTTTCCTTCACACAAACGGTGCGGAATGCCGCTCTTCTTTTCCTCTTTCAGTTTTGCCGAAAGATTAAGCAATGCTTCTATTTCTGACGGTTCAAAATCAAGCAATTTCAAAAAATCCCGCCCCTTTAATACACTCATACATCCTCCCGTTTGTACATAGATTCCCGGCAATACGCCTGTTTCGCCGCATAAATGTTCAATATTTGTCAAACGCCGAACGGAAAACGGCGCAGCGCAGTCCTCCGTAAGCCTTACACTTTTCGCAAAGCTATTGGAAACGCAAAATGCCGCCGCGTCGCTGCTCATGGTTATAAAATATGTTTTTTCATAATTTCAGGAATTCCCGCATGTCCGCAATTTGTTTTCGTACAGAAAGCGTTGATGTTCCGCCTTCGCTCATGCGTTTCTCCACGCATACGGAAAGGTCAATTGCGCTGTATACCGATTCATCAAACAACTTGCTGAAATTACGGTAAACCTCAATATCCAAGTCCTCAAGAACTTTACCATGCGCAATGCAATAAGCAACCAGCTGTCCGGATATCTTATAAGCGCTGCGGAACGGCTCTCCCTTTTTTGTCAGATAATCTGCCACATCGGTCGCATTTATGAACCCCTTTTTAGCAGCACTCAGCATATTTTCAGGTTTTGCGCGCATGCCCTTTATCATTCCGTTAAATACGCCAATACACGCCTTTACCGTATCGCAGGCATCAAACACGCTTTCCTTATCCTCCTGCATATCCTTGTTGTACGCAAGCGGCAGCCCTTTAAGCACCGTCAGCAGCGCTATCAGATCGCCATACACCCTACCTGTTTTTCCGCGCACAAGCTCCGCCATGTCCGGGTTCTTTTTTTGCGGCATAACAGACGAACCGGTAGTAAATGCATCCGAGAGCTCCACAAAGCCGAACTCCCAGCTGCTCCAAAGAACGATCTCTTCGGAAAAACGGGATAGATGCATCATGATAATCGCAAGTGCTCCCAAAAGCTCCGCACAAAAATCCCTGTCTGATACAGCGTCTATGCTGTTTGCGGAAACAGCTGTAAAGCCAAGCGCCGCCGCTTCCGCTTTTCTGTCTATCGGATAGGTAGTCCCTGCAAGCGCGCAGGAGCCTATCGGGCACACCGACATTCTGCTGCGGCAGTCCTCGATTCTGCCTATGTCTCGCCGGAACATCGCGGCATACGCCATAAGGTGGTGTCCGAATGTAACGGGCTGCGCCCGCTGCAAATGTGTATACCCCGGCATAATTGCCGCCTGATAGCATTCCGCTTTGTCCGTAACCGTACCGATCAATTCCTTCAGCGCCGAAAGAATGTTGTCCGCTTCCTCCGTAAGGTACATTCGCATATCCAAGGCAACCTGATCGTTCCGGCTGCGTGCCGTATGCAGCTTTTTGCCGGCATCTCCGATGCGCGCTGTCAGTACCTCTTCTACAAACATGTGTATATCCTCGCAGGAGGAATCAAATGCGAGTTTACCGCTTTCCAAATCAGCAAGAATTCCGTCAAGACCGCCGATAATTGCATCGGCTTCATCCTCCCCTATGATCCCTTTAGCGGAAAGCATGGTCGCATGCGCCATGCTTCCTTTTATGTCCTGCCGGAACATCCTGCTGTCAAAACCGATAGATGTATTGAAATCGTCCGCGATCCGATCGGTTGCCCCATTGGTCCTTCCCGCCCACATTTTAGCCATAAATACCGTCCTTAATGCTATTTCAGTCCGTTTTTCGCCTTCATCTTTGCATACACCTTAGTGGAAAGCCCGTACAAATTGATAAACCCTGTTGCGTCGGCCTGATTATAAACATTATCTTCATCAAATGTAGCAATTTCCGGGTCATAAAGTGAGTAGGGCGATGTTACACCCGCATTTATGATATTGCCCTTGTAAAGCTTCAGCTTCACATCACCGGTCACGGTTTTCTGAGTGGTTTTTACAAACGCAAGTATCGCTTCGGTCAGCGGAGTAAACCACTGTGCGTTATATACGATTTCCGCCAGCTTCTGTGCAACCAAAGCCTTGTAATGCGATGTTTCTTTATCAAGGCAAAGGGTTTCAAGAATTTCATGCGCTTTATACAGAATCGCGCCGCCCGGAGTTTCATATACACCGCGGCACTTCATGCCCACCAAGCGGTTCTCCACAATATCAAGTAAGCCTATGCCGTTTTTTCCGCCCAATTCATTCAGCTTCGAAATTAGCTCCACTGCCCCCATTTCCTTGCCGTCAATCGCCGTAGGAATACCCTTTTCAAAATGTACCGTTACATAAGCCGGCATATCGGGAGCCAATTCAGGCGAAACCCCCATTTCCAAAAAGCCCGCCTTATTATAATGCGGCTCATTTGCCGGATCTTCAAGATCCAACCCTTCATGCGATAAATGCCATATGTTTTTATCCTTGGAGTAGTTTGTTTCACGGTTTATCTTCAGCGGTATATTGTGTGCTTCCGCGTAATCAATTTCCTCCTCGCGGGATTTTATGCTCCATTCGCGCCACGGAGCAATAATAGTCATATCAGGTGCAAGCGCCTTTATGGCCATTTCAAAGCGAACCTGATCATTTCCTTTTCCGGTACAGCCGTGACATATCGCATCTGCACCTTCGGAAAGTGCAATTTCCACTATTTTCTTTGCGATCGGCGGACGCGCAAACGCGGTGCCCAGCATATAATTCTCATACAGTGCCCCCGCCTGCACGCAGGGAAACACATAATCGGTAAGGAATTCCTCGGTTATATCTTCAATATATATCTTGGAGGCGCCGGTCTTCAGTGCTTTTTCTTCAAGCCCCTCAAGTTCGTCAGCCTGTCCTACATTCGCCGAAACGGCTATTACCTCCGGGTTATTATAGTTTTCCTTCAGCCACGGAATGATAATGGAAGTATCCAATCCGCCGGAATATGCAAGCACTACTTTTTTTATTTCCTTCGTTTTCATCTCAGTCTCCTCCGTTCAAACTCTATCTGCTATCTGTGTGTATAATTATGCACCATAAACGCATTATTGTCAAGCAAATATTCATAAAAATGCATATTTATTAATTCGGATTGATATATATACACAGCAACTTATAAATGCTGACAACAGACAGCCGCACGCGCCTTTCCTGCCGCGTCCTCCGCCGCACAAAAATCAACAGCCGATTGTCCGGGCTTAACGCCTTATATCCCCCTCATAAAGCGTTAATTATTGCAAATTAACATTAAAAAAACATAGCCCCTTGAACCGTTCCATTCAAATGGGTTATGTACACATTAATTTTGCCGCCAAATTTGATGCAAACTTTATATATCGGCCCGCAGATATTCATTTTGCCCAAATTGAAAGCTTGTATATTATCGGGTTTTGTTTAACCGACGCTCTCCGCTTGGCTTTTCTTTATGCTTATGTATCATTCATCACAGGCAAAAGCCTCCTCATCAAAAAAGCCTTGTGCATAATTATGCACTATTCCTTCAAGCATGAAGCCATGCCGGCCGTCATTACGGCCGATATAGATGATTACTTTTATGCGTTATTGTCACCGCGCCGTGCCTTTTTTCGGAATGAACATGCGGCTCATATCCGCATGCTCCAGCTTCAGCAGCCCGATTTTTTTGTCAAGGCCGCCCGCATATCCCGTCAGGCTCCCGTTTGTGCCCACCACACGGTGACACGGAATAATGATGGAAATTTCATTGTGCCCCACCGCCCCGCCGACCGCCTGCGCCGACATTTTCTCAAGCCCCATGTTCTTCGCAATCTCCTTTGCAATATCTCCGTATGTAGCAGTGGTACCGTAAGGTATCTGCAAAAGAAGCTTCCACACGGCACAGCGAAATTCTGAGCCGATAGGATGCAGCGGCGGAGTAAAATCCGGCTCTTTTCCGGCAAAATAGATATCCAGCCAGCGTGCAGCCTCTGAGAGAACAGGCGTTTCCTTTGCCTCTCGCTCCTGCGGAAGATTATCAGCATAGTATTTTTCTCCGTCAAACCACAAGCCCGTCAAACCGATTCCGTCCGCTGCCAGCAATATGCCTCCAAGCGGCGAATTATAATGCATAATGCAAGTCATTTTCTATATCTCCAAATAACAAGCCCAACCCGAAACAGCAAATCACCCTTGCTGTTCAGCCTTCTTTTTTATCCGGTTTTTCGGCTTGCAATCCTTCATTTCCGGAATTGCGCCTCCGGCCACCGCCCATAAGTAAAGGCTTGCCACGCTTCCGTAAGGACTGAAGCGACGGCGGTATTTTTCAAACAGCTTACGATTAATTTCACGATGCCTGTAAACCATCCGAAGACCTCGCTGAACGGCAAGGTCGTCATAGCTGAAAACATCAGGACGCTTAAGGCAGAACAGCAAAATCATTTCCGCCGTCCATACTCCTATACCCTTAAGCCGGCTCAGTTCCTGTACGGCAGCTTCATCATTCATATGTTCAACAGCCTCAAGGTCAAAAGCGCCTTCATGAACCTTTTGCGCAAAATCAGTAATGTACTCCGCCTTACGGAATGTCATGCCCAGCGATTGCAGCCTTTGAGTTCCTGCATTGCAAACTGTTTGTGCATTTATCTCTCCGAGTGTTTCCTGCATGCGCCGCCAAATTGTCGCCTGTGCCTTAGTTGAAATCTGCTGCCCAATTATATGATGAATAACCGAGAAAAAAAGCTCCGCGTCCGTCTCCCTGTAAATATGTCCAATGCGGTCTATCACCTCACGAAGTCTTGTATCCTTTTGTCTTAAATAAGATATTTCCTTTTCTCCGTATTCAAAATACATCCCGCCGACACCTGATTTACGATTAATAGTTTAAGTTATTATAGCATAGCGTTATCTAAATAACAATCCCGAAACGCATGCTTAATATGCTTAAATTATTGCTCCGCATTAATAAATACCCGTATGCTTTACCGATAATCGCCTTCCGCCCATCTGAATCGGCTATATAAAAACAATCCCCAATTCGGGGATTGCTTAATGCTTATTTAAAATTTAACGGCGCTTCGGCCACTAAAACAGATACCGGCTTTACGACGGAAATGCATAGTGATATACATTGCCGGGCTCCATTCCGCCGCGCGCCTGCAAAAGCTGCGGAACGGTCACAAAGGTATAACCCTCACTCTCCAAACGCAGTATCATTTCTTTTGCAGCAGCAACCGTAGTGGGATAAATATCATGCATAAGCACTATGGCTCCGTCACGAATACTGTATGGACTGTTCTTGTCAAAGGCAACCTCCAGTATTTTGTCCTTGTCACGGCTCTTCCAGTCCAAAGTATCCACGCGCCAAAGAATTATTGACATTCCCATCTCTTTGCAGGCCTGTTTAACAAGCGCGTTCGTGCTTCCTCCCGGCGGTCTGAGAAGCACAGGGTACTCCCCGGTAGCTTCCTTTATTATTTCATTGCACTCCGAAACCGCCTTTTTTATTTCCTCTACACTGCCGAGATTTTTAAGGTTTTTATGCTGATCGGAATGATTACCGACTACATGCCCCTCCGCCGCCATTCGCGAAAGAATGTCCTTATGCTTTTTAGCATTTATTCCTATAACGAAAAATGTTGCCTTAACATTGTGTTCTTTAAGAAAATCCAATAGCTCCGGCGTAGTGCGCGAGCCCGGACCGTCATCAAATGTCAGAGCAATCAATTTTTTTTTTGCCAATTCACCGTTTTGCTGCTGCTTTGCTTCCAAAAGCCTGTTGAGCTCGTTTATCTGTTCCTGCAAAGCCTCTTTATCGGCATTGGCTTTTTCAAGCTCTTTCTGCAGGCGCTCAATCTCTTCCTTGAGCGCATTGACATCGGATTGTTCAAGCTGCTTTTCCAGCTCCGATATGCGCGCCTCCTGCTGCGCATTTTTGTCATTAAGCTCCTGCGCGGCACGCTTGGCTCCGGTGAGCGAAAGCGCAAAACCGGTAAGCGCCAGCACAAGGCACACCACAAGTGCAATAATTGTAACCGTCAGTGAAGTATTATTACGCCTGCGGCGGATATTCCGTTCATATTGTCCGTATCCCATATTCTTTATTCCCCATAAAACAAAAAATGAGTTTTAATAATTAAATTCGACATTGCTATTATATCATAAAAAGCATTAATGTCAAATAAAACACGGCCTTATAATGTGAAATAGTTGTAATATTTATGCAGTATCCGTTTCATACTAAACAACACGGGCACCTGTAAAACCAAATTAAAAAAATGCTTGACTAACTGTTCTGTATTGTATATAATACATCGTGTTAAGACATCGCGGGATGGAGCAGTCCGGTAGCTCGTCGGGCTCATAACCCGAAGGTCGTGAGGTTCAAATCCCACTCCCGCAACCATATCGAGTGGATGTAACTGATTTCAGTTACATCCGCTTCTTTTTTTGCAAAAAGTATTGACAAGGATATCGTTCGTGAGTATACTTTAATGATTTAGCGAGAAACGCTGAATGGGTGGCATGGGCGAAGAAGGAGATTGTTATGTTTAGAATCGTTGATGATTCAGAATGTAGGCGTTATCGCCAAGACTGTGCTAAAGTCCTCACCCAAGTCAGAGATACGCTGAGGGACGAAAAGGATATCATAACACAATTTGTTCTCGTCGGCAGCGGCGCACGTAACATGGTCACCAGAAACGGCAATGGTCCGTTTGATTTGGATTATAACCTCGAAATCATTAAAGCACCGAACGAGTATTGGAACGACCTTCGCAAACTCAAAGACACTATTCGGGTTTTGCTTGACAAGGCGAGTGGCTTACAGTGCTTTACTGAATCGCAAAATTCAACCGTCGCGTTGACAGCCTTGCTTCATTTCAAAGATGAGCCGCAGATCGAATTCAGTTTCGATGTAGCTATCGTTGCAAGGAATCAAGACGGAACGCTATGCCGTCTTGTAAACAATAAGCACTATTTCTATAGCGGTATTCAAGGGCAATATACTTGGAACGAGATACCGAGTTCGCATAATGTCAAAGAAAAAGCCGATCGTATCAAGAAATCAGGTAAATGGCTTGAGGTTCGCGAGAGATACGTTAAACTGAAAGATATGTATCTTTCCCGTCAAGACAAAGAGCACCCATCATTCATCGTATATATTGAAGCGGTTAATCAGGTTTTCAATAAATACTTCCACTAAATCTTATGTACGGAGCAGGTTTACGCCTGCTCCGTTTCTTCTTCCTCAAAAGAATCATCGCCCTCACCGTACTGCTCCGGGAACAACTCTTTCATTCCCTCTGACGGCTCGCAGGAAACGTACTCAACGGCAACACCCTCGCGGATGTCGGCTGTGTAGTTCGGATGACACTGTGTGGGGTCGATGTCCAGATACCCAACGAACTTGTAGTAGATGACAAGTCGTTGGGTTTTATTTTTGCCCGTACCCTGCGTTTCGTACACATCAATGTGGTCGATCAGCTCGTTGAGCACCTGCTTGGTCAGCGTCCGCATTTCCATGAACTTGCGGATCGCGCGGATGAATTCTTCGCGCTCACTTTCCTTTTCGCCCATCTCGGTCAGCTTCTTGCGCAGCTTCAGAATTTTCTTTTTCAGCTGCTCGCGCTCGTCGGCGTATTCGCTTGAAAGGATGCTGTAATTCTCTTCCGTGGTCTTGCCACTGAGCTTGTCCTCATAGAGGGATTTCAGCAGCTTCGGGATCATCTCGATACGCATTTCCGACTTGCGAAGCTCGGAGGCTGCCGCTTTCTTCTCGCTCTCGTACTGCTTGTTGCTCTTGCGGGCAAGAATTTCGGCAAAACGGTTTTCATCGGCAACAAGGTATTCGGCAAGCCGCCGCAGCTCCATTTCCACCACCGCTTCCACCGCATCCGCGCGGATATAGTGGCGGGTGAGGCAGGTACCGCGGTAGTCCTTAACATAGTTGGAGCATGAAAAATAGTGGATGTCTCTGTTCTGCGTGTTGGTGTGGTACCACATCTTACTGCCGCAATCCGCACAGCGGAGAATATCACAGAAGATGCTCTTCGGTCCGTTAGCCTCCTTGGGTGCGCGCTGATGCGTGCTTTTCAGCCTCTTCTGCACCTTTTTATAGGTGTCACGCTCAATGATCGCCTCGTGCCGGTCCTCAAACACCATCCAGTCCTCTTTCGGATTGTCGATACGGCGGTGATTCTTGAACGACTTGGAGTGCGTTTTGAAGTTCATCACATCGCCGCAGTATTCCTGACGCGTCAGGATACCGTGGATGGTGCTCGATTTCCATTTGTACGGATTCGGCTGACTTTTCTTGCCGCCGCGGTTGATGCCTTTGGACGCCCAGTACGCCGTACAGTTGAGGTGCTGCTCGTCCTGCATGATCCTTGCGATGGTGTCCTCGCCGTTGCCGTCCAGATACAGCTTGAAAATCTCCCTGACGACGGCTGCGGCCTCCGGGTCGATGATCCAGCGTTTCTTGTCCTGCGGGTCTTTCACATAGCCGTACGGGGGTTGGGAGAGCGGCTCGCCCGCCCTCCCCCTGGTATTGTGCGCAGACCGCACCTTGCGGCTGATATCTTTGGCATACAGCTCGTTCATGATATTCTTGATGGGGATAAAATCGTCCATGTCCGTTGCCCCGTCAACGCAGTCCACATTATCGTTGATGGCGATAAAGCGGACATTGTGGTCGGGGAAATAATTTTCGGTGTAATATCCCACCTGCAGGTATTCACGCCCGAAACGGGACATATCCTTAACGATGATCGTGCTGACATATCCCATTTCGATATCATCGAGCAGCTCCTGAAAGCCCGGTCGGTTGAAATTCGTGCCGGTGTAGCCGTCATCCACATAGAACTTTGTGTTGCCCATGTGGTTTTCCTTGGCATACGCCTGGAGCATTTTCTTTTGGTTGGCAATGGAGTTACTTTCCCTGTCCGTATTGTCGTCTCGGCTGAGACGGCAATACAGAGCGGTAATTCCGGTTAATTGTTTTTGTTTTTTTTCGACTGCATGATAAATTATCTCTCCTTTCCGGCAGTCGAACGCACGGGTTTCGGTTTCATTTTAGGCTCTTCTTTCTTTGCGGTCAAATCTGTAAATTCGTCGCTGATAATGTCTTCCATGGCATCGGAAAGAGTTTTGTCCTTTTCCGTCAGCGTCGCCTCGGCAAATCTGCCCTCGACGACATAGCGGGTGTTGATGATGTCATATTCTCGGTGTCCGCCGCCGATGCCGATGATAAAGCGGCTGTAGGGCCGGTTCTGTTCGGGTTTCTTTTTCATTGTTATCGTTCCTCTCTTTCTTTTGGCTTGTCCGCGCGGTTTTGGGTGTGCTGACGGTAGAATTCCATGGCGCGGATCATGGTTGTCTGCATCTGCTTGGCGGTCGTGCCGGGTGGAAATACCGTTTCAAAGGAGCCGCCTCAATTTTCAGATATTCCTTTTGATTGCCCTTGATTTCGGACATGATCTGTGAGATGCCGCTGTCCGTCAGCGTGTAATCCTCGCTGAGCTTACGGAGGCGCTGTGCCTGTGACAGAGACGGTGTAAGCTCGTCGCAGGACATGATCTCGTTCAGGACTTCCTGCTCGTGGTTATTGAGGTAGGAAAGTTCCACCGCGGGAGTCAGCGCGATACGTCCCTCGTCCACCAGCTTGAGGATATCGGGGATGAGATTGGTAAGGCGGATATAACGCTGAACTTGAGACTTGCTGTCCGGTGAGTTATCAGCGATTGTCTCTACGGAGAACTTCTGACCAAGTTGGTCAGAAGTTCTTTTGCCCTGATGCTTCATCGCTTCAAGTTTCATCTTGTACGCAAACGCCTTTTCGCTCGGCAGGATATGCTCTCTTTGCAGGTTGCTGTCCACCATCGTGATGATGGCTTCCTCATCTGTGAGATTGCGGACGATCACCGGCATGGTGCTCATACCGAGAGCGCGGCAGGCAGCCAGTCGGCGGTGTCCGGAGATCAGCTCGTAGCCGCTCTCCGTGGGTCGTGCCAATGCGGGAATCAGTACGCCCGATTCCCGGATACTTTCTTTCAGTCGTTCCATTTCTTCATCCTCCATGACTTTGAACGGGTGCTCCTTGAATGGTTTCAGCTTATCGAGAGGAAGCTCGTCCACTTTCGGTTTCTTCGCGTCGATCCGCTCCTCTGTGCTCATAAAGAGCTCATCGTACCCGGTCAGGCCCAGGTCTATGCGGTCTGCTTTCATGCCTCGTCACCTCTCTTTCTTCGGGCGGTAAACATCGTTCGGTTATTTCTTTCAGACAAACTTTCAAATCTGACAGCGTCTGGCGGAGCAGTTCTTCATCCAACGGTTCGGAGAGAAATACATTCTTGGAGATCCGATCCAAATTGAAATGAACATTCTTCATCATACGGACTGTCTGAAAAAGAGGGGCAGGCGGCGCTTCCATGATCGTCTTTCCCTCGATCATTGTGCGGATAAACTGCTCACGGTTCATAACGGTTTTGTCCACCATCGCATTCAGCCGGGCAAGCTCGGCATCGTTCAAATAAACGGTGATCTTGTTATTTCTTGTCCTATTTGGTTTCTTGTTTTCTGCCGCAGGGGTTTCAGGGTTTCTCCTGACAAGCGAATCCGTCCGGACAGATTCAGTGCTTGTCGAGACAGCGGCGTTATATTCGTTCCACTTCATCGAGATACACTTCCTTTCTTGAATTTTCTCTGTAATGGAGCAGTAAATGGGTACCGACCGGGATTTCATAGAATCCTAAGTACCTCTGCCACCACTGGGTTGTAGCCATGACTTTTCTGCTGTCCTCAAAAGTGAAGAAGACGCGCAGACAATTCCGCGCCTCCGCTTTCATATCGAGAACGGCAATGAACTTTCCCGGCTCAAGATTCAGCACATAATCCGTTGTGATGATATTCTGGGCTTTGAGTTCGCTTTGGGTGTAGACCTTGTCATCCATGCGTTACACCTCCTTTTTCAGCAGTCTGATCAGCGTGCGCGCTTCCTCGCGGGTGAATGTGCCGCGATTGTTGCACCGCTGATGATCCGGAGACCAGTCGTGAATGTCGAGCTTCGGCTCTGCACCGTTCCAACTGACCATATTCAGTTCCAGTTTCCAGCCCCGTGACGATTCGGAGATCACTCCGATATGCCTTGTGATTGTGTTCGTGATTCTGTCTTTCATTTTGATTTCCTCCTTTATTTTTAATTTCAGGCAGACGAAAGAACTGCCTATGTAACCGGCTCAAAAGAAAAGGCTACGCTGCCGTCAGCCGCTTCTTCTATATGAAGTAAGTTCTTCTTTTGAGCTGGTACAAATAGTTACTTACTTAATTACTTATAGGGAGCGGCTTTGGGAGTTGAAATTGACTTTTACGCATCACCTTCTTTCATGAAGCAGTCTTTTTACTGCCTGAGAAGAAATGAATTTACCGGCTTTGAAAGCTATATCAGTTATCCATAATTTTCTTCTTCTCAGGTAGTAAGAGGTAGTTACTTAAATACTTACTTATAGCGGAGTAAGCACCGCTTTTTCCTCGCCCCTTTTGTATGTCTACCCCGGGATCTCACCGCAGCGTCGCCGCGCTCGCTCTTTCGAGGTCATCGCACAGTCATGGAACTTGGACTCTTTATTCAGTTGTCAAGGTACATATCCTCATAATGTGAGGAATGAGAGAGGATGTTTTTTAGGGTCCTGTCGAAAATTTTTTCTCTCTACTTATTCCGACTGGGAGAGGCCGTTTTAGTAGGTGTTTTCAAAAAAGTTTTGTTCCCCCAAAGAGTAGCCAGCGAGAAAGTTCGAAATGTGCGGGTTCCAAGGAATTATTTTCTCTTCACTTATTCCCACTGAGAGAGGCCGTTTGGGGAGTCATTCTCAAAAAAATTTTCTTCCCTCAAAGAGTAGGCAGCGAGAAGCCAGTTTTTTCACCCCTGTTTTGAATATTCCTTCACTTGTTCCCACTGGGAGAGGTCAAAAGTTGTGTCTGTTTTGCAAGTTTCCCTCAAGGGGTAGATCACGAGAAAGACTGAAAATTAAGGATTTTCGAAAAATAATTTTTCCTTCCAAGAGGTAGAGCACGAAAACTCGATTTTTATGAATGGTTTTGAAAATTTCTCTCCCATCTGGTAGGCATCGAGAAGGATCAAAAATTAACCACTTTGATAAATTTCTTTTTTCTCCCTCAAAGGGTAGCCATCGAGAAACGCCAAAAATTGCGGGTTGAATTATATTTTTATGTCCCTCAATGGGTAGAGCACGAAACATCGGTTTTTATGCGCTTTTTTCGAAAATATTTTGTTTTCGGCTCCAAATTGGCGTATCTTATCAGTTGTTGAAAGAACGAGGCTCCAAATTGGCGCAGATTTTCGTCTGTGGCATCAAAATTGATGCCGCTTTCGGGAGCGGGATTTCTGCCGTGGCATCAAAATTGATGCCAATTTGATTACCTCCGCCCTTATTCCCAGTGGGAGAAGCCATTTATCAAGGTGTTTTTGAAAAAACCTTCAAAAATTCTGTTGCTGCGCGGAAATCCGGTTATTGCCCCTTCACTTACTCCATGTTTGAAAGCCATTTTGTGACCCCCTCACTTATTCCCAGTGGGAAAGGCATTTTTTTAAGTAGTTTTCAAAAAAATTCCGCTCACTTAACCCACATTTGGAAACCGTTTTGTCAACCTATCCGGCGAGAATTTCTCCTACAATTCATTACAGCAACTTTTGCGGCTGAAAAACGACACGATTTTTAAAAAAATTTCCCCACAACCCTATACCGCAACTTTCGGAGCCGAAAAACGACATATTTTCCGAAACTTTTTCAAAAAATGTTCTCACCCCTCTACCGCACGTTTTTGAGCCAAAAACGGAAGCACTTTTTCAAAAAAGTTTCCTACTCCTATACAGCAGCATTTATCATGAAGATCTAAACCCCTTTTTCGGAATTGTTGCTCTACTACTGTTACCGGGACATTTGAGGGCAAAAACTGAATACCAATTTCGAAAAAAGCATAAAAAAATAGCGCCTGCCTCATTTTCAGAAGCAGACGCTATATCTTTTTGAGTATTCAGTTGTAGATCAGGTCGTTCAGGACGATCTCTTCGGCTCGGCTGCGGATGCTGTTCATCCGTCCAACCCATTCCATTTGATTCTCGGCTTTCAGCTTTTCAGTCACGCCTTCGGCTTTTTTCATTTGATCGACCAGTCGGTCGAACATTTCCTCAGCCGCCTCTCCGATCTCTTTCAGATGGTCTTCTAACTTCCCATCGAGAAACATTCCGGTATAGATTCCGTTTCTGTGCTCACGCAGATACCGATGACGCATCTTTGCAAATCTGTTGTACATATTTTCCTCCTTACGCATACGCGATGTAAATCAAGTAGTTTCCGTTTCCGAGACTTTCCACCCATATATTCACCGCGGCGATATCGTCGTCACGGTTGTAGCGGTCAAGACGGTGCGTCAGATCCCGCTCAAGATAGATGCAGTCGGCGTTGGCGGTTGTCGGGTTATCCCAGCAGTCTACCGCCGTTTCGTCAATTTCAAGCCCGATTTGGTGCGCATAGGACCTTGCAAAGCTGATCCAGTAGTTGACATCAAACTCCGCTTTCGGCGGCTCTGTGACGCTCTCAGGCGGTGTTTCGACAGTTTCCGGTATCTCTACCGTTTCAACTGGCATTTGGGGCGTTGTCGGCGGCTCCGCTGTCGTTTCCATCGTGGCCGACTCAACCGGTGTTTCCGTTATTGTTTCGGTAGTGATCTCTGGTGTCGCCTTCTGCTCCGGGTCCTCATCGACGGACGGCGCGGTCGTATCCTCTTTCGGAGCCTCGATGACCGTTTCGGCTTTCTTGGAAGCGGTCTCCGTCGTTTCCTCCGAGGCTGCCGGCTCCGCAACAGTCGTTTCTGCTGACTCGGTTTGCATACTTGACAAGGTTTTCGGCGGCTTTTCTGCCGAGCATCCACACAGTAGGATCACCAGCAGCAGGATGATGATTTTCTTCATGGCTTTCGCCTCCCTTCGCGTATATGGTATCGAAAAGCAAAAGAAAACACCAATGTGCAAAATCTGGATTTGCAGATTTGACGGGGATGGTATCTTGTGAGTATATTCGGTTGTCAAGGACACAGCGAAGGTTTGACCCTTCACTTGTTCCCACTGAGGAGCCCGAATCGTACACCCATTTTGGAAAAATAATTCTGAGGATAGAAAAAAGCCCTCTCCGAAATTGATCGGAAAGGGCTGTCAACGTATGCATTGATGCACTATTTCCAAGAGGTAAAAGTTACCTCTTGGAGGGCGAATTTTTACCTGCCGCCCATGTGCTCAATTTGAGCACATGGAACTTTAGGCGAATTTTTTGATGATATATTATTTCCAAAGGGAAAAAATTACCCTTTGGGAAGCAAGGTATTCCTCCTCCAAGGACTTGGAAGATTACAGGTACGGGGTAAAATTTACCCCGTACCAAAGAGCCAGCTAAGCAGTAAGATATCAAATTGATAACTTACTAAAAATCGAGCCGACGAAAAGAGGTAGTTCCTCAATTTGAGAAACTACCAAAAGGCCTGGCAAGTGGTAAGTTCTCAAATTGAGAACTTACCAAAGATCAATAACGAAAATTGGTAGTTGGTCAAATTGACCAACTACCAAAATCGAAACCTTGTACATCGAGTTGGTAGAAGGTAAAAATTACCTCGTACCAGATTCCGTTTTTACTGTGGTTGTAAAAGGACAATTTGCCCTTTTACAAGATCGCCCTGCCATCGGAAACGCACTTCATCAATCCATCCATGGTACGGGATGTCGAGAAAAGATGCTCAAAATTAAGTGGTCATTTTGACCACTTAAAAGCCGAATCTTTTAGTAGGGAGGCAAAACTAACTGTCCGTGGCATTGTCTTATCAAGCAACGAATCTGTGAGCACAGATTCACGTGCATGTCAGCGACGCCGTCTTGACAAGCACTGAACTTTGTCCCCAAAGTTCACTTGTCAGGGAATCCCCTGAGACCCTGCTGGAATAATAATCATTCAAAATCAACTTGGCAGTATAGGAAATCAAGAATAATCATTTTTACCGAAACGCCGCCCGAATCATTCAAAGATACATTGTATGAATACCGTTTGTCTTGAACAGAAATCCAGTCAGATAAAGCAAAAGCTTCGCCACTATCAACATTTTGTATTATGCAGGCATTACACGAGAAGCGGGACGATATTTCTGGAATGACATCCAATAATTTGGGGCTCTCAAATTCCGCTTTATATTCTTCACTTATATTGGAAGCAAACTCAAACCATAAACCTGTCGCTCCGTCAAAATTCAAATCGTCGTATTCGTAACCAGCATGACCGATAGCCAACTTTGTGATGATTCTTGTGAAACGATCAGTGTCAAAAGATGGATAGATATAGCTGTCCTTGCTGGAAATCTGAGATTCAATCAATTGATGTAGCGATTCCTTTTTTGACAGTATGTTGCTTACATGCTCACTAATTGAATAATTTACATAGATCTTGCTTTTTAGAACTTCCAAGAAGCAAATAAAATATTCTTCATCGGCAGAAAAACCATTGTTACATTCAAAGCAAGCCGGAATTGTCGGAAGGTTCTCAGGAAACGGCTCGATAAGCAAGGATTTTGGCGGAATATGTTCGCGTGTTCTGGCAGGCTTGCCGCAATATATACACCCGCTTGATCTGCCTTTTTCCCAATTAGTATAATACCCAATCCCGGTTGAGTGTTCTCTTCTTTTTCTTTGGATCATGCTGTTCGCCTCCATCGGTTGATGCTTTGACAGGTTAGAATTACCTATCTTTTATTGTTTAATAGAAAGAGGCATAATCTGACCGCAGGATACATTAGAACATTCATATACAGTTTGATCATCTTTAATCGTAAGTTTCATTTCATTTCTGCATTGCGGGCAGATGGGCATCGGCAAAAACTTGCGTGACGGAATAAACAACGGGGGATTATTAATAATTGCATCGCTGTATTTTTCACAATCAATCATTTCCTGTATGCTTTTTTCTAACTTACTTTTGTCTACTGGCATATTCAACCCAATAGTAATAATGGTATCGAAGAATTCAAACAATGCAATTTTTTGTTCAGAATCATGAAAATCTGCAAATCTAATACTGCTTAACGAATTGTTACTTGGTTTTTCAATATCATTAAAACCAATATCGACAACAACGTTGAGGCAGTTTTGATTTGTTGCCCAAGCAGCTCCAGCTTCAGAAATACAAACATTAGAATCATAAAACGCTTTGCTGAAAATAAATATGACCATCAATTCTTCTCTGAAACATTCTTTTAAATAATCATAAATATCTTTTCCTTGAGGAACTCTCAATCTACGATCTGACGTAAAAATTACGTTTTTACTAACATCAATGCCATAACACTCAAGAACATCAACGATGAATTGTCCGTATTTTTTCAGTTTATTATTATGACTAATGAAAATTTTCTTTGTTGCTTTTGTACTGGTTATCGCTCGTGCAAACTGGAAATTTTCTTCCTGCACAATAGAGCGGTCTTCTTCCGAAAGGTTGTTTTCAAATATTTCTTTTGACTTGTTTGTTAATGTGAGTTTTTCCTTGATTTCTTCGGCTTCTTTTTCATCGTTATCTTCTTTTTGCCTTTTAATTACTGCATCTTTTTGATCAACAATATATCCAACTAATCTCTTGATTATTTTAGCAGTCTCAATATATCTATTATCCCCTTCCTCGTATCCTCTTCGATTACTGATTGCCATATCTGCTAATGTATCATCTTCAAATACATCAACATATATTTCACCGATAACATACGCTTCACTGTTTCTGTTATTTTTAACTTTTGATAATATATCATATTCGCCAAGTTTGCCTCTTGAAAAAAGCGAGATACGATTATCGCTAATTGTAATCTGATCTGCATCTTCACCGGATTCAGATAAAAACGATTGCGACAATTCCTTTAATTTAGGCAGTGAAGATACTGTGCCTATCCAACCTGTCAATGAAAAATCCACTGTGGTTTCATTTCCCTGTACATCTTCTACATCGATTTTATATGGGAATGCTTTTAATTTATTCTTGGCACGTGATTTTTGAGATTCTACATATGCGCCATATGTAATACATTTTTTATATTGTTCCGGAATACTATTTCCCATAACAGAATTTAGCTTGTCCTTTTGATCTTCACCAATGACAATAATTGTATCCATAATTGTCAGGAAATTAAGCTCTGATCTTCGCAATTCTTTAAAATCCGAATCCTGCTTGCGGATATGTATTGAAAAATTATCATCGTTTACGTCAAACGTTCTTATTAGCTTATTAACAATGAACCTGTAACTTAATGCAACGCGTTTTTTTACATCATGAAGTTCGATTCTTGTGCCTGTTCCATCGGCAGACAGTCTGTCTTGCGAGAAAGTTATCGTATCAGCTGAGATCGCTTGAGGTTCCTCGCCGTCTGTTATCCTCTTGAAATCCAGTTTGCAACCACACTTTGTGTTGCTTTTGGTTGAATACACAAAAACGGTATTTGTTAAAGAAAAGCCGCAAGTTTCCCAATGCCTTTTCTACCCATAATTTTTCTTCCCAGCGGAGTAACATTATGGCCATCTCTTTTGTCGTAGCCAATATTCAGAAAAGAGTCATTAATGTCTTGCGCGGTCATTCCTTTACCGTCATCCTCAACGTAAATATTATTTTGTGAAGTGTCAACGGTAATCCAAACATTCTTAGCGTCCGCATCATAACTATTAGCCACAAGCTCTGCTATAACACTTGGGGTATCGCCATAAAGTTGAGATCCCAGTTGCTTAAGAACGCTTCTGTCAAGTTTAATTTTGTATTCATCCATAGCTTACACCTGCTTATCCAAATGAAAATCGAGCTTTATACGCATTGTCTTTCCTTTTTCAAAAACAAATTCCTTTTTCGCAGAATTATATGTAGGATTTAGTTTGTGGAATAGTCTGTGATGATTCGGACATAGGATGATGATATTACTCGCATCATTGTTTTGGGTTGCGGAATAATACTCTATATGGTGAGCCTCACAGATATCAGCTCCTATGTCAGCAAATGGTTTTGAGCCACAGAGTTGGCAATTGCCTTTATATAGTTTCTTCAAACGGTGAACAATTGCCGTGCTGCATACGCGCCGAGTCGTTTCTTTAGTCACTACCTCAATGGTAGCATTCGGATCCGAAAAATTGATGATCTGTTCCAATTCCTCTTCCGACAAGTCGTCTGCTTTAATAGAATGTGTTATTTGGGGAAGCGTAGTAGCGTTGTCATCGAATCCCGCTATCAACGATTTGACGATTTCCGTCAGTTCATCAAATGAAAACGTATGTAGATATGTTCCAAGCTCTTCAACCTCTTTCAAAGGTGCTCTGTTCCGCCACCCTTTACGAGAACTCGAACTTTCGGGAAGAGCGTCAAATTCATCACGACGTAGTTTTAAATAGTTATTATCACGTCCCGCTGCAACAGAAATTGCTTTCATTGCTTCGCTGCGAGTTTGATATCCCAATGCTTTTACTGCATCCATGTCATACTCTGACAAATAATAAGCAATAATTGAAAGGACTTTACTCGTTGCTTCCATTGACTGCCTCCAAATCTTCAAGTAACTTCAGTAGATTTTCTTCCCGCATTTTGGGCTTTAGCTGACATTCCCATATTTTGATTATCTGCCAACCAAGTTCTATCAATTGCTTTTCTTTCTTTTGATCACGTTCGATATTGGTTTTTATCTTGTTTTTCCAAAATTCTGCGTTATTCTGCGGATACACAAAGTATTTACACCCTTCGTGCCCATGCCAAAAACAGCCATTGACAAAAATAACCGTCTTGTATTTGGGTAAAACAATATCAGGGGTTCCGGGCAATTTCTTATCATTTTTTCTATATCGAAACCCATGAGAAAACAGATATTTTCTCACGATTTCTTCCGGTTTTGTATTTTTCCCTTTAATCCGGGACATGTTATAGCTTCGTGTTTTCTTATCATGAACATCCATAGCTACTTATTGATTTCTTCAAGTTTATATAATTGATAAAAGAATCCTTCAAGCAATTTTACAGGAATGCTGTTTCCTGCCATTCTGATAATTTTATCCCGTGGAAACAGGAAGCTGCGGACCTTTAAGACCGGATTGTTTGCGACAATATTGTCATAGTCTTCATCTGTGAATCCCATGAATAGCATACATTCTCTAGGCGTCAAATACCTGAATTTTCCGCGTCCTTCGATTTTGCTGTCAAAATAAATGTTGCCAGAATTCGGGTTCCGGTCCTGCTTTGTTGTGATTGTCCGGATAAACGTTTCTGTTGTCAATGAACCGTCTTCTTTGACGATTTTGGGGTTTTCATCCCATATTTTCTGCCTCGACGGCGTGTCATTCGGCGTACAATCTACTGCTTCTTGCCAGTATGGAGAGTCCGAGCTTTCTGCGAGTCGTAGTAATTCTTTTACAGTGATGTTTCTGTAGTATTCCGATTTCACATAATCCTTCACAATTGATTCTGGCGTCGTATTATTGAAATAATCAAGAATAATCTGCTTTTTCTTTTCATCGTCCCCGACAAACACGCTGATCATCAACAAGCGAGGACGATTCTGTGGAATACCAAAATCTTTTGCATTCAGCTGAAATTCTTTACTTATGTAACCAAGCTTTTCAAGATCGGATTTCCACAAATTGAAATTACCGACATGGCGCTCAGAAAGTAATGTCGGAACATTTTCCATTACAAGATATCTTGGAAGAGATTTTTCTTGTTCTTTCATTTCGGTAAGGATTCTGCCAACCTGCCACAAAAGACTTGATCTGCTACCAGAATCCTTATCTATTCCCTTGTTATATCCATGAAATGCTCCAACATTTGAAAGGTCCTGGCAGGGGAAAGAATACGTGAGAATATCCGTGTTTTCTGGCATCTGTGCGCCAGTAACCCCACTGATGTCAACAAGATTGTTGGTCCTTTTAATAGCAGAGTACATTCTGCGTAATATTTCATCTCCATAGGCGTGGAGAGTCTGCGCATTCATGGCTTCTTTTCCGCTGTTGCTCAAAGTATATTTTTTGAGAGACTCATATACTTCTTTCGAGGACATTTCACCAACTTCAGGCAATACATCTGTAGCATTATGAATGGCATCGTAAGCAATAAAAGCATGTATATCCCATTCACAGGTCGCCTGAACATCAATATTAATACCAATGTTTTTCAGCGCTTTAGCCTGGCTGCCAATGCCGCTGAAAAACTCGACAATGTTATATGTTTGCTTCATTTTTCACCCTTCTCAGATCAAAACTCCTGCCTGATCTAACTTTTCTCTTATTTTCCAGATGAGTTTTGCCTGCTTGTCTGATGGAAATTTCTTGCCGTCAGCATAAGCTACTGCCAATTTCAGCAGGTCCATTTCTGTTGGCGAGAGTATATGCCGCTTCATTCCTTCAGCGAGAAGGTTTGTCCAATATGTACTGCCGAGATTGTATACCTCAACCATACAATTTACGTCTTTTTCGAGTTTCTTTTCTTTGATGCTGCTTTGAATTTTAGATTCTATTATTTCTTTCGATGCCAAATCATCAAGAAAAGATTTGTCCAAGGAAATGGATACATCCTTATACTTTTTCCATGTATCTTCCTTTTTACAATACTCGGTTACAATAATACCATTGGATTTCTGAATAAACTCATTGGTAATACGTGCGATTTTTTCTATCTGTGCATTAAGAGAAGGGTACAGCTGTTGCTTTTTCCATATTAAATCATAATCAAGGCAATAACCTTTCGGTATGCTTTGAATAAGCTTTGAAATGGTGTAAGGAACAATATTCAGCTTATATCCGCCGACATTGTACCATTCTGCTTTGTTGACAATCTTATCCGTTGTTCTGAAGAGAATGACAAAGCATATTGCCATCCTATAAAATTCGTCATTGAAATACTCCGGATTTTTCTGATATTTCTCGTCTATATATTCAGCAAAAAATGACATACATTTTGCAGACCCTTTGCTGACTATGTCGGGACGCAACAGTTCTCCACAGGTGAAATACTTCGCGAGTTCTTCTTTTTTGATAACCTGAGACTTCGGATACTTTCTGAAGAAAGCGTCTTTCTCGCTTTTTCTCACAAATTTCAGCTGTTCCTGCTCATATTTGCCGCGAGAGCGTTCGTAGTACCAGAATGTATTGTTGACATTATCTCCATAGATCGGCGCAGCAACTTTTTTAGAAAGAGTTTCAAATGTTCTGTGGAAAGGATGATTGGAAAACAGGTCTGCTTCCTTAACCGGATTCTGACTGTTTGCATATCTCGAAATATTCTGAATCATTGTATCATAATCATCGTTTTTGATGACTGTCAGCTTCATGGGTATAAAAATATTATCGAGAGGCAATTTATCTTTCAGCACTGCAGAAGTCATAGAGGCTGTTGTCTGTCCGCCATTGATGATCTGAAGATCCTCCATTGATGTTATGAATCTTCCATCTTCGGACAAACTGATTTTTGCCGCAGTACACGCAATGCCGTTATTATATGTAAAGAACTTAGTCGGTTCTTTTCTGATAGTTTCACGAATGCCTTTATTAATTTTTCCACGATTACTCAGAAAGGAACGGACGTTACCTTCAAGCAATCTTGATCCGTGTTCATAATAAATATTATGCAGGAACTGTCCTGGAACAATGGCAAGGTATGCATCGTAATCCAAACTTCCGGACATTTCGGCTTTAATACACGGAATGCCTTCTACTCCGTATTTTTCGGTATCAATAACAATAGGTTCTCTGTCTCTACCAGACTGATACAGGTCAAAAAAGCGTTTTATGCTCCAGACATTCAGCTCAACTTTCTTTCCGAGAAAATCCTCGCTTCTGAACGAAGTCACTTTTTCGCTTAACAGCTTATTGGTAATAATATAAAGCTTGATTTGATTGATAGAATTATCGTTTTCTATGTCAACGTAATCAATTTTCATCCGACGGCCAATGTCACGGCCTACGGCGAGCATTTCATCGGTTATGTCAAAATAAACGCCCAATTTTTCATCGTATGCTTCCTGCAGAAAATTCAGCATACGAGCTTTGATTGTATCAATCTCCGTTTTTGTAAGCGTCGCATCAGCAGTATCTTTGAAGTCGTTGGAAACAAGGACAACAGATTTGTCAGATTCATCAAAGCAATATGCATCGAAAGACATGATTCTGTTGTTACGACATCTTTTCTGCGTTGGTTTAATTCTTGGATCTACCAGTTCTCCCATAGAAGACAACTTTTCCAGCGCATCTGAAAAGAAAAACTCATCTGGCATTGTTCCGTCAATTTGCGCATTGATGCGAACATCTTCCAAATATTCATTTCGGAATTCTTCAAAGCTCGTATCTAACATGGTTATATATTCTCCTTGAATCTTTCTATCAACGTCAGCAGGATTTCATACTGAACTTTCCCAATACCTGCCGGCAACTTATCTGCTTTCAGACGTGGAAACGCACAGTTTACCAAATAGCCATCAACAGAGATGAAATTATAGACATAATTGTCGTATACTTCATTATAGGCGTATCCGACCTGCTTAAGTTTTTCTACGAAAATATCCTTATCCGTATCAAGAACCAGCGATTGCATAATTTCGCCAACAAGCTTATTAAGCGTTATTCCGTTAAAACTTGGGCTCATTTTTTCCATTCGATACACTACTAACCGACCGTCATTTTCACTGTCAAGTTGTTCTATGGACGATATGAAAACTGAGCTTTTGAAGGAATTAATCGTTTTTATTTCAAACCAGTCGTCACCATAAGAGAAATCCTTATGTGTGGGTTCGGGGCCACTCCAGCCATTCAGTCCCGTTGTTGTACCATATCTTTCAATAGCACAGTTTTTCAGGAACATTAACTCGCCGATAAGACCGAGAATTTCGTTTTCACTCAACAGTTTTGACGAGCCATAGAACATCTTTTTCCACTGATTATATCGGTTGACGATTTCTATGTACCCGTTGTCGCCGGTGTAATTCTCTGTCTGGGTAATGATATCTTCGCAGAAATTGTAGAACAGCGAAAGATTGTCCTGAGAATTGAAGCAGAACAGCAGAGAATAATAACCCGTTGTTTTAACCTGTTTGATTTCAAGCAAACTGTTTCCGATAACTTTTACAGGTTGAAATGCACCATTGTAACGCAGAGTTGGGTTTCCTTTTTCGTTTTTACCAAGATACAGTTCAAGCGGATGACTATCAGATACTCTTACATATTCTGAATTGTTCAAAATAAGTGACAATTTGTTTTTTACTTCATCCTTATTCATTACAGTCATCTCCTTCCTCGTCGTTCTCGTGATCTTTCTCAAAATAGTTTACAGATTTGTTTACGGTATACATGATGTTTTCGCTGATAGCATCGTCCTTCTTTGGAAATCCTATTGCGAAACCGACAAGATAATTATATTTCCGCGTTCTCAATTCAAGTTTGACCTTGATATCCTCTTTTATTGATGAAACTCCGGAATGGATCTCTTCGTCAGACAAATCTCGGTTATCCGGATCAACAAAATAAATTATCAGCAGAGGGTTACGACCCTTAATAAGGTATTCCTGTGCTCTGATGTCATCTCCTGATGGAATCTCGTTCTTTCGTAATCCGTTCTTGGCATCAGCCCGTCCGCCCAGACGTGCACGTTGTCTGCTCATTCTGATAACGGTCTTATCATCATCCGGAACGTCATATGATCTGTACACCAGCGCATTGTCGATATTGAGATCCGAATACTTGAATCTGTTGGGACTGTCGTCTTTACCGCCGATTACCAGCAAATCGAACATATCAAGTTCAGGATCACTGCGTTCGAGAAACGCAGCAATCTGTTTCGCATCAAAATAACTCTCACTGTCTCTGTGAACAGAAATAGAACGGATCAGCTCATAGATATCTCCTTTAGGGATATTTCTGAAATATGGATGACGAACATCCGGGTCCTTTTGTGAAATGTTGATTTTTCCAAGAAGTTTCAATGCGGCGTCAATATTCTTTTCCATCACATCGAGATCTCTGTGCAGATGTGGCGTTTCAAAAATATTTCCATAGAAAGACTTCCGAT
>ENA-UOJO01001813-UOJO01001813.1-human-gut-metagenome-genome-assembly--contig:-P57-NODE-1813-length-25379-cov-10.896817_pt1 | contig 25379 bp, 26 predicted proteins | sample MGYA00242351_ERZ723898 | MGnify/ENA metagenome assembly ERZ723898 | reverse complement strand
TGGCCTTGATCGGGGTCAGTCGTTTTTCTTCCATTGGTTTACCTCCTAAGATTTTGTTTGCCGTCTTTCCGTGCTGCCTCCGCCTCTTTGTGTTTGGTATAGGACTTACAACAAGCGGTGTTGAAATTGGGCTGTCCTGTTCTTCATGGCATTATTATAGCATACTTGCGCTAGTATGCAAGATGGGATAATACACAAATTACACAAGTATGCTACATGCTAGTTTTGTATATTTTGCATACTTGCGCAAGTGCTTTGTTTAGTGTATAATTCCCATATAAGGGGGGGTGATACCATTGGGAGGGAAAACAAGCACCACCAGCCGAAACAAATACAATGCGAAAGCCTATGACCGTATCAATTTTGTTGTAAAAAAGGGGCGTAAAGAAGAAATCCAGAAGGCTGCCGACGCTATGGGCGAAAGCCTTAACAAATTCATTTCTACCGCAGTAGGTGAACGCATGGAAAAGATTTCCCCCGCCACGGGCGACAATCCCACAGAATAGCAAAAGCCAGCACCTTCGCGGGTGCTGGCTTCGTTCGTTTTGTGGGCTGACACTGGTAGTGAGGATTCCTGACTGTCCAATTTTGGACACACCGCCAATTTTGGCGATATCCCGCACGCGGAATAAAAATTCCCGCCTGAGCGGCGGGAGTGTTGACAATATCTCAAAATTGAGGTATAGTATAGGAAACGAGGGTGCTACCGGTAGACGGTCAGCCCCGTGGTTTAGTTACAGGAAGTAACCGCACTGTTGGAGCAGGGGCGGTTACTTCTTGTTATTAGCCGCAATAAACAGGCTGATAATGCCAACGATTAAAATGCCGATCTGGATAAGGTCGGAGTATGTAACCATTCGCACACCCCCTCTCTGAAAAGTGGGGGCGCAGAAGCTACCCCCGATGATGGGGGCTGACCGCCTACCGTTACTGGTAGCACCATCGACAGCATAGCACAGAGAATGACAAAAAGCAAGGGAAGATTGCAATTTCTGCAACGCCCTAGAAGAAGATATGCCCCCGGTTATCAGGCCGGGGGCGTTGCTCTATGTGATTATGGTGATTCCTGCCTTTTCCAGCATTGCCCGCTTTTCCTCCGGGGACATTGAAGCAACACGGGCGGCAACTCTCCGGGTCATTGCGTCCGCTTCTTCCTCGAAGGCCTGTTCCTTCCGCCGCTTGCGTTCGGATTCTTCCCGGCGCTCCTGTTTCAGTATGTATTGCTCCTGTATGGAGCTGCCGGACAACCTGAATGCCCCCAGCCCCGTACCGCGGTACATATCAAAGTCAAGAAAGCGATGCAGGGTTTTGGACTTGCGCAGTTCCCGGATTCCCTTGTTTTCCATCTGCCGCGTTCGCTCCGGGCTTTTGCCCATGACCTCCCCGACAGCAGATAGCGTCATATCGCCCCAATACCGCAAGCGTAATACCTGCGCATTATCCGGGGAAAGTTCGCTTATAGCGCCTTCTATGGCCTTATGGAGCTGCTCGTGGTATACAGATTCTTCCACGTTCTCTATTGCATCTGCCGCCCTGCTGTCTGGGACAAGTTCGCCCAGAGTGCCGCCGTCCGGCTCGTCAGGCTGTACAGGCCGGTCAAGGCTCGCAGCGGTATCCAACGGCTCACACCTGCCGTTTTTCGTGCGGTAGCCGGTAGCCTCTGAAAATGCAGTTTTCAGATGGAACATGAACCATGTGGAAAAAGCGCCGCGCTCCGGGCTGTAGGTCTCCACCGCCGCCACCATAGCCAGATAGCCGGTCTGGTACAGGTCGTCAAATTCCACGCCCCGGGGGTTGCCGCTGAGCTGCAGGGCGGTCATGATTTGCATGGCTTTTCGTTTCACAAGGCCGTTTACCTGTTCCCACAGCTCCAGCGTGCGCCCCTGGTCACCCTGCCGGATGGCAATGGCTAATTCTTCGTTTGACAATGCTCACCCTCCCAGCCGGGGGCATTTGCAGCCCCCGGCACAATCCGCAGAAAATCCTTTATCTGCGACCCGCCGCAGTCCTTCGCGCCGGGATTTTGTTTTGCTGTGGAAAAACGCATAGGGTCAGTGCTTCGCCCCTCTGAGCTTGTCCACGGAGATAATGCCGCCATGCGGCGGTTCTCTGTTGGAGCTGCCGCTTAGAAACTCTCGACGAAATCACCGGAAAGCTGCTCCCACCATTCGCCCATGCTGAGCGTTACGCCGGGAGAATCGCGCCGCTGACCGTTGCCGCCCCGCCCGCTGCAATAGTTGGCAACGCCGATAATCTTATCCCACGCCCTCAAGGTTGTTCCCATGCCTCTAGCGCAGTCTCGCGCAAGGCAGAATAATGCAACCCTGTCTTTTGTGCTGTCTGCGTTGTCCGCCGCTTCCTTCGCATAGTGGCCGATCAGCTTTAACATAGTCGGGTTCTTGTCGTATCTGTCCGCAAAGCCGAAATAATCATCTACCGTCAGAATGCCGGTTTTCATCAGCTCAAGCGCGTTATTGTCAATAGCGGAGGGGTCGGCAAGGTTGCTCGTCTGCACTTCCTTTTCCAGTGCGCGGCGGAGGTCTGCGGCCTTCGCGTCGAACTCCGCCCAGATGCGAACCGCTTCTTTGCGCAGGTTTGTTTCTGCATCTTGGAGCTGGAGCGTGACAATCTGCTTTTTCATCGCGTCCGTTCCCGCGTCCTGCATGGCCTTTCGTGCCTGCTCTACTGCGTTATACGCGGCGGTGTATTTTTCCCGTGCCTCCTTGAAAGCGGTGTCAAGGTCTTTTGCAAAGTGGTTATACTGGCTCATTTCGTAGTCCTTTCTGTTGCAAATAGGGTGCAACTCCCATTGTCGTACATCATACAGTTATTGCCGCAGGCCATCCCGCCGGATAGGGGGCAACGTTTCCCGGTCTGTGCCGTTCCTGGCCTGCATCTGTCCCCGCTCATAAAGGCGCAGTCATCACCCCGGCAAACGGGGTCTATGGCCGTTGAAAATGGGCAGGACTTCCGGCGGGGCGCTGGTTCATAACTGTGGGTTGGCGATTCTGTCCCCATCGGTACAGTTCCGAATGTGGTATGAACCATCGGCATATATTCTTTGCAAGCTTCCCCCATCCATCTGAACCGCTGGCCGTTGCTGTCAACTTCCGGGTATTGATCAAAAATAGACATTTTTACACCTCCTTATCAATCGTCTTCGTGGAAAACCGTCTTTTTACCTTCTGAATCCTTGAACAAAGTAGCTGATTCATAGCTCACCTCAAAAAGCGGGGTGTGGTATCCTGTATGATCTTTCAGCAGTTCAAGATTTGCGTCATACATGGCGCAGTAAGCGGGGATGATCTGCTTGTTCCACGTCTGTTCATCAATCGCGTGGGAACAGTGCGGGCATTCTCTGGCCTTGCCATATCGAATGTCCCGGCGGTAAACCGCCCAAATGCCGCCGCAGTAGTGGCATTTGATTCGTAAATAGCCCATATTTTCACCCCCTTCCCTATGCGGAAACGCCCTTTTTGTAAATCACACGGTCAAGAGCATAGGCAACGGCGTCGATCGTGTGGTTATCCTTATCCGGGAGAACGGAAAGAAAGTTTCCATCCTTATCCGTGGCATAACTGTAGTTTACAAACTCCCGGTATGCTTCGGGGGTTCGCTTCGGGTCAATGACAATGCGGCGGTGCTGTAACCATTTCACGCGGTATTCCACACACCCGGGGAATTTCCTGCATGGTATGCACTTGATCCCCTCGGCCTGAATGTCGGCGATACTCTTAGGCTCCGCGCAATCGGCGGTAATGGTGTACTGCTCCGTATACTCGCCCACATAATAGGCATAGCTTACTTCCTGGCTCCTGTCGTAGTGGCGGCGCTTGATCTCGGCGGCGATCTGCCTGTTTGACCAGTGCCGTTCATAAATTTCATCCAGAAAATAAACGGTGTCGGTCTTTCGGTCATAGGCCACACGCATACAGGCGCAAGGGTCAACCGCGAAACCGAAGTCAAGCCCCATGAAGATATAGCCCATCTCGTTTATTTCTGCGTCTGTGATCTCCCGGATTTCCAAATTGGGGAATACCTCGCCGCCTGTTCCGGTCGCTATGCCCATGTATTCATGCTCATATGCCTTGTAATTCAGCGCTTTCAGCCGCTCAGCCTCATATAGAAACGCTTCACCCAGCCACTCCGGGGGAACTTGCGTGTAGTTAGTCAGCAGTGTGACGGCCTTTTCGTCCGGCTCCTGTATGAATACGTTCGCCCAGTTGTTGGCACTGATGGGAGGGTTAAAGCTGCGGAATACGATTGCGCTGCTGCCCTGGCCTCTCAAGACAGACTGCATAACGTTTCGGGTGAAGTTGGCGCCGGGAAGCTCTGAAAATTCCTCAAACCAGATATAGCGAAACGTACCGCGCCGGGGTTTGATGGATTTCAGCTTGCTTGCATCGTCCAGACCACGGAAAAGAATTTCCTGCCCGGTGGGGAGATATGTATAGCTCATGGGGCTTACACGCCCCCGCCACAGGTGAGAAACGCCCAACGTGTCTATTGCCCAGCCGATTTGTGAATAGCAGCTATCGCGCAGGGTGTTTCCCACGGCACGGAATACAATGGCGTTTGATTCCCCATCCTGCATGATTCCGCTGACGATCTCCACAGACACAAACGACGATTTGCAGGAACCGCGCCCGCCGGGGAGGTTGTATGTGCTGTGTCTCCCTGCCTTGACATCCTCGTGTAAGGGGTAGTATACAGGCGCTATGTGCTGCTTCACGTCGATGCAGTCGATCAGGGCTTTTGCTTCCTGCTGCCGCCGTCTGGCGGCATTGCTTGCCCTCACACGGCTTTTTAATCGGTCATAATACATCGGATTCCCCCTCGGTGCTTTCCAGCTCTCTGAGAATGTCGTTGAACTCAGTGAACCGCAGTGCGTAATCAAGCAAGGTTCTGGCGGCTGACACTTGAGTGATACTGGATTCTTCGTCGTCCTCCACGATCTTGCCCAGCCGGTCTATTGCAGCGGTCAAATTCTGCTGCAGCTGCCGGGTTGCGCTGTCCATGATTCCGGCGGCGGCCTGTTTATAGGCCGCCCGGAACTCCGGGTCATCGAAATAAGTGCGCATAGTACGCTCTGAAATACCTGCCGCTTTGGCCGCTTCTTTCTTCGTGCGGCTGGTCAACAGAGCAGCAAGTAATCTTTCCTTTTTGTGGGTCAAAGTCCCACCTCCTTCCGCTTTTGGCCGGTTTTTGCCGGGAAAACTTGTCGTTCATGCTATTCACACCCCATACCAATAAGCTATGGCTTTGCAGATTTGCTCATATTCGGCACATGTGGCGGCCAGCTTACCAAGCTGTTGCTTTGCGTCCTCGTACTGCCGCCAACGTGCTGTCTTGCTTTTGGCGGGTGGCGGTAGGGCGGCAATGGCCTTTTCAATCAAGCCCATGACCGCACCTCCCGTTTTCCAGCGTTGTCGACGAAGCGATTTACGGGGGCATACCATGCCAGTTCCGCCGTACCAGTACGCCCATGCCTGTTTTTAGCCACGTCGATGAAAAATTCCTGCGGTTCCGCTGGATTTCGTTGTGTTTCACTTTGTCCGTATTCGGGGCGATGCAGGAGCAAAACGCCGTCTGCATCTTGCTCGATTGCACCGGATGACCGAAGCTGTGAGAGTTTGGGGCGGGAATCTACGCTAGCGGTGGTGGCTTCACGGTTGAGTTGGCAGAGGGCAATAACCACACAATTCATGCGTTTGGCCATACGCTTCAGGTCGCCGGAAACCTGGGTGACGCGCTCGTATTCGCTCGCCCGCCTGTCTGCGGTGGACAAAAGCCCTAAGTAATCTACCATGACCACTTGAGCGTGGACATTCCGCGTCTGAATTTCCAGTTGCGGTACTGTCAGCGTTGGGACGGCCAGAATATGCAATTCCCGCTCTGCCAACACACCACAGGCGTTGATGATGGCAGCATCTTCCGCCTCAGTGGTCTTGCCGAAAAGGAGCTTCCCGAAGGTGCAAGGGGCGGTTGAGAATGCCGCCACGCGGCGGGAGTTTAGTTCTTCGCCGGACATTTCAAGGGAGGCATAGAGGACAGTTGTTTCCCGCGCTATCATATCGGCCAGAGCAATACCTAAGGCGGATTTGCCCACGCCGGGGCGGGCAGCAATGACATACAGGCCGCCACGCGCAAAACCGCCCAGAATACCGTCGAGGGACGGAAAGCCCGTTTTGACTGCCTGACGCTTTCCCTCGTTTACCTCTGCCCTGAAGCCCAGGAAATCCCGTAGGCTGTCAAATGACGAACTTGCCGCATTGCTTCCCGATGTTTCAGACAAGCCGTCCAACGCCGCCCGTGCATCTGCCAGGAGCTGGGTCGTGTCCGCCCCCAGTGACAGAGAATCGGCCTGTAGCTTGTCGCCCAGCTCCCGCAGCTGCCGCCTCCGAAAGCCCTCTGTGACGGTCTGGGCGTATGCCTCCGCCCCGTTGCAGGATGGAACGGTGTTCATGCAGTCCACGAGGAAAGCGTTGTCCAAACCGGCCTCTCGCCCTACAGTCACGGGGTCAACTGGCTTGCCGTTATCCGCCAACTTGCAAGCCGCTGTAAAGGCCTTTCGGCACGGTTCACTTGCGAACGCCTCCGGGGTACTAATGCGTTCCCTAATTGTAGGCAGGCAGCGGGAATCAATCAGGAAGCAGCCGACGGCGCTGTATTCCGCCGTTGCAAAATCGAACATTTTAAGCCCCCCTTCCCCTCACGGCCGCCTCGAATGGATCTTCCAGCGGCGCGAGGGTGTAGCCGCAATGTTCCAGCGCGGCGGGGGCCACAGTTGACTTTCCCTTGCTTGCCCAAGTTCGGACAGCTGCTTGCCATGACTTCATCGGGTTCCGCCCTACCTTCCAGCCTATGGCCTCGTAGTAGCTTACAAACCGCTCAGCATCCACATGATAGCCCTTTTCCTCACAGTAGGCCGCCACCATCGGAACCGTCGGAGGAACAAACCGCTTGCGTGTGGGCGGCTTGTCCGCCACATCCTTTGGAATAGGATTAGGATAGGACATGGAATGGATAGGAGGGGGATTCTGTTTAGTTTCGCTACATTCCGCTTCGTTTTGCTCACGCTCGCGGCCTTTTGCGTTCTGGGAATTTCCCTTGCAGATCTCAATATAGCGGTCTATCTGCCCTGCCACGGTTTGGAATGCCACGTCAACGGCTGGGTCATCCCCGGAATAAGTTTCCCCTCCGAACCGATACGCAAACACTGCACGCATCAGCGCCCCAAACTGCGCGTCTGAAAATTTTCGGGTAATACTCACAATTTCCGGGAATAGCGTGAGCGTTTCTTGCTTCGGCCTCGCCATAAGTCACTGCTCCCTCGGTTCACGGCTCATGCGATCAAGCTGTTCCGCAAGCGCGGTGACATTGACCATGAATCGGTTCCCGACTTTGATTCCTGGGCAAGTCCCCGCTGCGACCATGAGCCTGATCCGATATTCCGGGAGAATTCCCGTCGCCGCGGTTTGGCGGATGGTTTTAAGTTCCAGCATAAAATTTCCTCCGTTATCTTACGAAAATGTTGACTTCCGTCTAATTAAATGATACAATAAAAACGCGAATAAATAAAACAGTTTTTAAAGTTTTTAAAGTTTAATTGGAGGTGCAAAATGTCCAGACCGAAGGGAGAAATTAAAGGTTTAAGGTGTAAAAGGTTGAAAGAGATAATCGAACGCGAGGGGGTTAAACAAAACCAACTTAGTGAAGAAACTGGCATATCGCAGCAATCAATATCCGCAATGGTGCAAGGAAAAGCGAATGTTACAGAAACAACAGCAGAGATTATAGTGAAAAGATTTCCAGAATATAGTATAGAGTGGCTTTTAGGTTTTTCCGACTATAAAAACAACGCTGAGAAATTCAGAGCGGTCATTTCCCAAGCGCAGCATGAAGGGGATTTATTGTTAACAGGTTTATCCGCATTTGCACAGTTGGCAAACTATCAAATCGACGTAACTTCACCGATGAAGGAGATTGATACAGTCGAAGCGGCTTTGAAAATGATAGTAGGCGGTTATACAATTTCGCATGACGGTGTATCAATCAAACTTTCACTTGAAGAAATGAACGCTTTTGAAAATGAGGTGTGCGACTTTGTTGAATTGCAGCTTAAACACTTATTTAAGCGGAAAGGTGGACAATAATGGCTAACATTCAAGAACGCCGGGACAAGTCCGGCAAGCTGATTTCCTACTCCATCCGGGTTTTTCGTGGCCGTGGGGCTGATGGGAAGCAACTCAAGCCCTTTACCGCCACCTTTGATGTTTCCCCTACATGGACAGAAAAAAGCGCAAGAAAAAAGGCTGAGGCTTTCGCCGCAACCTTTGAAAAGCAGTGCAAAGAGGGAACCGCCACCGATACCCGCCAGACCTTTGCAAGCTACTGCGATTATGTAATTGACCTGAAATCCCAACGGGGCGTGAAGCACTCCACCACCGTCAGGTATAGGGAACTGACCACCCGGATTTATCCCGCTATCGGGCATATCAAATTGAAAGACTTGCGGGTTGACCACCTGAATACCCTTTACACCGATTTGTCAAAAAATGGCACAAGAAAAGGCGGTGAACGCGCCACCGCCAAAATAGACCTTGCTGCCTACCTGAAAGAAAAGAAACTGAGCCGGGCGAAGATAGCCGAAGATTCCGGCCTTGCCGCTTCCACTGTTTCCGCTATGGTCAAGGGGAAGCCCGTCAGCCTGCAAGTGGCTGCCGCTGCTGCCGGGGCTATGGGGGTCAAGCTGGAAAAAGTGTTTACCATTGAAGCTGACAACCGCCCGCTGTCCGCAAAGACAGTGCAGGAGCATCACAGGTTGATCTCCACCGTCCTGGAGCAGGCAGTAAAAGAGGGGCTTGTACCGTTCAACGCCGCCAGCCGTGCCGATCTGCCCAAAGTAGAGCGTAAAGAGGTCAACTATTTCCAGCCGGAACAGGTGGCGGCTATCCGGGAAGCGTTGGAGCAGGAGCCAATCAAGTGGAAATGCCTTGTGCATCTGTTTCTCATTACGGGCGCACGCCGGGGCGAAATCCTCGGCCTGAAATGGGATAAGGTAGACTTTGAAGCAAACAGAATTTACATTTGCAGCAGCATCCTGTATTCTCCCGATATCGGGATTTACGAAAGCACGCCGAAGACGGAACGGTCTAAACGGTTCATCGCCCTGCCGGTGGAAACGATGCAGCTTCTGCGAAAATACAGAACATGGCAGACCGCCGAACGCCTCCGTCTGGGGGAATACTACGGCAATCAGGACTTTGTTTTTGCTCAGGACAACGGGAAGCCCATGCACCCGGATACAGTCACGGACTGGTTGAAAAAGTTCGCTGTCCGCCACGGGCTGCCGCACATCAATCCCCATGCGTTCCGCCACACAATGGCCTCCATGCTGTATTTCAACGGTGTGGACAGCGTCAGCATTTCCAAACGCTTAGGACACGCTCAGGTTTCCACCACTGCCAATATTTACGCCCATGTGATGGAAGCAGCAGACCAACAAAACGCGGAAATTCTATCGGAAATATTTTTGAAGAAAGCGTGATTTTGAAAGCAAGTTGAATTATTGTTGAATTATTCCGACAACCGGATTCTCAAAATTGCTCAAAAAGTTAGAAAAGCGCCGGATTTCTTATCGAAATCCGGCGCTTTTATGGTTGCGGAGGCAGGACTCGAACCTACGACCTCCGGGTTATGAGCCCGACGAGCTTCCAACTGCTCTACTCCGCGATATTCTGTTGCACTCCTTAGGTGCTTACATATTATAGCATGGGCAGGATGCTTTGTCAACCCCTATTTTTGTGCGGAAGGGTAGTTGGCTGCAGACACCGAGATATGACAAAAGAAGTGCAGAAAGAATTGCGGATAGATGAAGAAGGCGCTTTTTCAGTATTGCGGCTTTCGGGTTATTTGCACCGCACACCATGGGGCGGGACTGATCGGTCAGCTCCTTGGATAACGCTCGTAAGGCGCTTTTCTCTGACGGAAATCTTCGCTTTCCTTTCGATACCGCGCAAGCAGCGATTCCGCATCCCAGTCGGGGTGCTCAAAATCGCGGTGCCCGGCAAGCAGGGAGAGGAAAGGCTTGCCATCCTCGCGAACGGGGGGCAGGAAGTGAAAATCCTCCGGGTACATTTTCCGCAGCAGATCCAGAAGCTTTACGCCCAGGGCCACGGGCTGCAGAAGCGTTTCGTCTGTGATGTGCAGGTGAATGCCGCCGCACAGGGTGCCCTCGTGCTTGGAGGTCGTGGGGCTGAAATACACCGGCGTGGATTCCACGCCCGGACAGCCCAGAGCGTTGAAGGCTCTCGAAAAAGCCTCTGCCTTGACGAAAGGCGCGCCGATGATGGCGAAGGGGTCGGCGGTCCCGCGGCCTTCGGAGCAGTTGGTTCCCTCGATCAGGCAGGTGCCGGGGTACAGCAGCGCCGTTTCGTAGCGGGGGACGTTCGGGCTGGGCATCACCCAATAATGCTCCCAGTCCCGGAAGGTCATATTCCGGGTCAGACCGGCGCAGGGAACGATGTGCAGGTCACATTTGCAGCCCAGCTCCTCGTTCATCATCACCGCCAGCTCGCCGCAGGTCAGGCCGTAGCACACCGGGATCGGGTAGCCGCCCACAAAGCTGGCAGCTTCCTCCCGCAGAAGACCGCCCTCCACCCGGTCGCCCAGAGGATTGGGACGATCCAGCACCACCAGCCGCTTCCCGGCGGCAGCGCAGTCCTCCATGCAGTAGCGCAGGGAGGTGAGGAAGGTGTAATACCGGCAGCCTACGTCGGCAACGTCGTAGACCAGCGTATCGAACAGCGCCAAGGTATCGGCGGACAGACGTTTGGACTCCTTTGTATACAGACTGCGGACAGTCAGGCCAGTATCTTCGTCCACCTCGTCGGCGAACACCGCCCCGGCGGGCTTGTCGCCGCGAACACCGTGTTCCGGCGCCAGCAGAAGCCGCAGGTCACAGCAGCGTTTCAGCACGTCAAAAGTGGGTTCATTGCTGCTGGTACGCCCGGAAGGGCCGGTGAGCAGTGCCGTGCGCCCAATAAAGAGATGGGCATATTCCGCCACGCGGTCAGCACCAAACAAAACCATGTTTTTTCCTCCTTGATGCCCGGTAACATGCCGGGGAATAATGCTACGCCATATTGTAAATCGGAATGTGTTTCGTGTCAAGGAGATCAGGGAAGCTCTGAATAAATCGGCAAGAGCTGTGAGCGAGAGATTTTTCGGCCAATCGAGGCATCGAAAGCGGCGGAATACTTTGTGTACCCGCAAGGGGTATGCCGCATCCGTAAGCCGACTTACGTCGGCAACGGCTGCGCTATATTTCCCGTTTTCGATACCGAAGAGTGAGCGGAAAAGATCCGCTCACGGCCGCAGACGATTTGTTCAGAGGTTCCCTGGAAGGCAAACGAAAGCGGTGAGCTTCCACAGGGGAAACTCACCGCATATATGGCGGAACTCAGGATTTCAGATCGACAGCGCGGCCGAAGAGGTCTTCCACATCCTTGCCGGGGCCTTTCGAGAGAAGAGAAACCACCACGGCGGCCAGCAGACCGGCGGCGAAGCCGGGGACGATCTCGTAGATGTCGGTGGAGGACAGGAATACCAGCCACAGGATATCCACTGCGGCACCGGCGGCAATGCCTGCCACCGTTCCGCCGAAGGTGAGCCGCTTCCAGAACAGGCTCAGCAGAATGACGGGGCCGAAGGCCGCGCCGAAGACGCCCCATGCGTTTTCTACCAGACCCATGATGGAACCGGAGTTGGGGTCGGAGGCGATCATCAGCGCGACGACGGCGATGACGATGACCACGATGCGTCCAGCCCAGAGCATTTCAGAATCGGAAGCCTTCTTGCGGATGACGGGCTTATAGACATCGCTGGCAAAGGCGGAGGACGCCGCCAGAAGCTGGGAGTCGGCCGTAGACATGGCGGCGGACAGGATCGCGGACAGCAGCAGACCGGATACCAGCGCGGGGAAGATGCGGCGAACCATGGTGATGAACACGGTGGAGGAATCCTCAATTTCGCCCAGATACAGGCGGCCGGCGATGGCGGTCAGGGCGGACATGATCAGGATGATGGTTGTCCAGGAAATGCCGATCACACTGGACTTGCGAAGTTCCTTCTCGGATTTCAGGGACATAAACCGGATGATGATGTGGGGCATACCGAAGTAGCCAAGGCCCCAGCCAAGGCCGGAAATGATGTCCTGAGGGGTGGTGAAGAAGTTGAAGAAGCCGTCGGGCAGGGCCGCGCCGGTCGCGGCACCGTCGCCTGCTTTGGCCAGCGCCAGAGCGAACAGGGGGGCGATCAGCAGCGCGGCCAGCATGATCATGCCCTGGAAGAAATCCGTCCAGCACACCGCGCTGAAGCCGCCAAGGAAGGTGTAGGCCACGATGATGAAGGCGGCGATGTACATGGCGACGGTGGGATCGATGTCCATGACCGTGTTGAACAGGGTGCCGCAGGCCTTGATGGAGGAGGCGGCGTAGATGGTGTAGGCCACCAGGAAAATGATGGCGCTGAGGATTTGCAGGGACTTGTTCTTGCTCAGGAAACGGTTGGTCAGGTACTGGGGGATGGTGATGGAGTCATTGGCCGCGATGGAGAACCGACGCAGCCGGGGTGCCATGAAAATCCAGCTCACGGCGTAGCCGATGCCGAGACCGATGGCGATCCAGGTCTGACCCATGCCGCTTAAGTAGATGGATGCGGGAAGCCCCATGAGCACCCAGGCGCTCATGTCGGAGGCACCGGCGGACAGGGCGGACACCCACGCACCCATGTTGCGGCCGCCGAGGAAGTAATCCTTTTCACCGGCGCCTTTGGACTTGCTGAAGAAGTACAGGCCGATGGCTACCATGAATACGAAATAGGCTATGAATACGGAAAGCTCAATATAATTCACAAAAATCCCTCTCTCTTTCGATACATGAAATTAAATCATGTATCCATGCTTAATAGTGATGCATTCATTATACAAGGGTTTTCGGAATTTTGCAACGAAAACTTTCTTCCTGAGTTGTACAAAAAAACGTTGCCAAAGAAAGGAATTGGTGCTATTATACACAAGATATGATGAAATTTCCGCATGAAGAAGGGAAAAGCGGCATGAGCCTGAAAAAATATGAAGCATTTGTGCGGACGGTGGAGCTTGGCAGCCTGACCAAAGCGGCGGAAGCCCTGGGTTCGACCCAGTCCCGCATCAGCCATGTCCTGAGCGGGCTGGAGGAAGAATATGGCTTCGTTCTTCTGCGCCGGAACCGGAGCGGCATCCGGCTGACGGAGGCGGGGGAGATGGTGCTGCCCAAGATGCAGGAGATTCTCCAAAAGGACCGGGAGCTGACGGAGCTGGTGGAGGACATCCGCAGCGCCGACGCCGGAACCGTCCGGCTGGGGGCGTTTACCAGCGTGGCCGTCCACTGGCTGCCAGGGATGATCCGGACGTTCCAGAGCGCCCACCCCAAGGCTGAGCTGAAAATGTTCAACGGCGACTACCACGACATGGAGCAGTGGCTCCGGGAGGGGGAGGTCGATCTGGGCTTTGTGACCCTGCCCGCCCCCGAAGGGATGCGAACCATCCCGCTGACGCAGGACCCGCTGGTGGCGATCATGCCGAAGAACCACCGGCTGGCACAGCTGGACGAGATCCCCATTCAGGAGCTGGGAGAGGACCCATTTATCAGTCTGCTGCAAAGCTCAGCCCACGATATCCACCGGGCGCTGGACAATGCGGGGGTGCGCCCGAACATCAAATTTACCACCAAGGACGACTATGCCATTCTGGCCATGGTGGAGCAGGGGCTGGGCATTTCCATCGTTCCCCAGCTGCTCATCCAGGGCAGAACCCAGAATCTGGCGGTTCGTCCGCTGAAGCCCCGGGCAAGCCGAACGATCGCCTTGGCCATACCGGAGGGGAAGCCCCTGCCCGTGGTTGAGGCGTTTGCCCAGACGGCGGTGGCATGGGTAAACGAACAGAGCGGGAAATAACAGCGTTTGTATTGGAGGATACTGAAAATGAACACGATTTCTGCACCCGAGGGGGATTCCGTTATTTCACAGATTCTGGCGGCCTACGAGCTGCCGGGTACGATTCTGGACATTGCCCGCTACGGCAAGGGACATATCAACGACACCTTCTGCGTATCGTGCCGTACCCCAGAGGGCGGCACTGTCCAATTGATATTGCAGGGGCTGTCCCAGGCCGCGTTTCCCCATCCTGAGGAAGTGATGGAGAATTTTGTGGGCATTACGTCCTATCTGCGCAGAGAGATTCTTGCCGAGGGCGGCGACCCCTCCCGGGAGACGCTGAGCCTGGTGAAAACTAGAGACGGCGCGGATTTTGTGACCGACAACCGGGGCAGGGTGTGGCGGCTGATGCCCTTCATCGAAAATGCCGACTGCTATCAGTCGGCCACGCCGGAGCTGTTTGCGGCGTCGGGACGGGCGTTCGGGCGGTTCCAGTACATGCTCCGGGATTATCCCGCCCAGACACTTCACGAGACCATTCCCCATTTCCACGACACTGAAGTCCGCTTCAACCAGTTTCTCGCTGCCCTGGAAGCCGACAAGCTGAACCGGGCGAAAGGGGTATCCGCGGAAATCCAATTCTTTCTGGCGCGGAAAGAGGACTGCGGCGTTGCTCTGCGGGCGCTGCGGGAAGGGAAGCTTCCCCTGCGGGTCACCCACAACGACACGAAGCTGAACAACATCCTGATCGACCGGGACACCCACGAGGGCATCTGTGTCATCGATCTGGACACCACCATGCCGGGCCTCTCCATCAACGATTTCGGCGACTCCATCCGCTTCGGCGCGAACCACTGTCTGGAGGATGAACAGGACTTGTCCAAAGTCAATTTTGACATTCAGCTATACGAGGTGTTCACCCGGAGCTTTCTGGAGGGGGCGCGGGGCAGCCTGACGCCTGCGGAGCTGGAGTATCTGCCATGGGGCGCACGGCTGATGACGCTGGAATGCGGTCTCCGCTTCCTGACGGATTACTTGGACGGCGACCATTACTTCCACGTCAGCCATCCGCAGCAGAATCTGGACCGTGCCCGCACCCAGATGAAGCTGGTGAAGGACATGGAGGAGCAGTTTGACGCCATGGCGGCAGTGGTCGCAAAATATGGAAAATAAGAGTTGTTTTTTAGGATTGCATTTTTGACAGAGCACGCTATAATGTGTCCTGAAACCAGCCGTTCCCCCAATCGGTAACGGCGTCAGATGCAGATAACGCGCTTTTGCGCAGTATAAAGGAGGATACCACAATGAACATTCTGGTTACCGGCGGCGCCGGATACATCGGCTCCCATACCTGCGTTGAACTTCTCAACAGCGGATACGATGTGACGGTCATCGACAACCTGTGCAACGCCAACCCCAAGAGCCTGAAGCGGGTGGAGGCCATTACCGGCAGGAAAGTCAAATTCTACGAGGGAGACGTACGGGACGAGGCGCTCCTGCGGAAAATTTTTGCGGAAAATGAAATTTCCGCCGTCATCCACTTTGCGGGCCTGAAGGCCGTGGGAGAATCCGTCGCCCAGCCTTGGCGTTACTATGACAATAACCTCAATACCACGCTGGTTCTGACCAAGGTCATGACGGACGTGGGCTGCAAGAAGATCATTTTCTCGTCCTCTGCCACCGTCTACTCCGGCGACAACGAGATGCCCCTGCGGGAAACCAGCCGCACCGGCAGCTGCACCAACCCCTACGGCTGGACGAAGTACATGACCGAGCAGATCCTCTCCGGCATTGCCCACGCCGACAAGGAGTGGAGCGTCGTGCTTCTGCGCTACTTCAACCCCATCGGCGCTCACGAAAGCGGCATGATCGGAGAAGACCCCCGGGGCATTCCCAACAACCTGATGCCTTACATCACTCAGGTGGCCATCGGCCGCCGGGAAAAGCTCAGCGTCTACGGAAACGATTATCCTACCCCCGACGGCACCGGCGTCCGGGACTACATCCATGTGGTCGATCTTGCCAAGGGACACGTGGCGGCGGTGAAATACGTCGTTTCCGGTCTGGGCTGCGAGGTGTTCAATCTGGGCACCGGAATCGGCTACAGCGTGTTGGACATGGTTCACGCCTTTGAGAAGGCCAATGGTGTCAAGGTCCCGTACCAGATCGTCGGCCGCCGTCCCGGCGACCTGCCCACCTGCTACGCAGACCCCGCCAAGAGCGAGCGCGTACTGGGCTGGAAGGCGGAAAAGAATCTGGAAGACATGTGCCGTGACTCCTGGAACTGGCAGTCAAAGAATCCCATGGGGTACGGGGAATAAAGAACAGCAAAAAAGCACATCGGCCGTCCATTTGGATGGCCGATGTGCTTTTATAGTTTCAGATTTCCCGTTTCTCATAAAACCGGATGGACAGCAGCCATGAGACGGCGAAGATGACCATTGCCAGAATCGGAAGCAGCGCAATGGGGAGGGTGACACCGGACAAATCCGGTGTGTCCAGAATGGCGGTGAGACCGCAGAAAATACCAACCACGCCGATAAAGACAATGCGTCCCTTCTGCGCACCGAATTTGAACAGCGGCGGCATGGTCAGCGCGGAGGACAGCAGGGAGATCATGGCAAGCACTGCCAGCTGGTCAGTCAGGTCGGCCGGATTGAACGCACCGCTCCAGCAGAGCCGGACGACGGCGGCAATGGCGGACAGCAGGAAAATGGTACCGGCGCAGATCAGGCTCATGATGTACTTTCCGGAGACGTATTGCCGCCGGGTCACCGGGAGCGTGTCGCAGTAGGTGAGCCAGTGCTCCGCGTCGTCGTAAGCCAGCAGATTCACCGGCAGGGTGCTGCTGAGAATGCAGGGATAGTAGATGAAAAAGGGCGACTGCCCGTCCGAAGAAAAGGCGGAAAAGATAATAAACGCCAGCAAAAACAGGGGCATCAGCCGGCAGTAACTCCAAAGCAGGTAAAAATCCTTCCGAAGCAAGCCTCTCATATCAGTGTTCCTCCTTTGCCATGAAAATGAACAGCTGCTCAATGTCTACCGGGCTGAACGTGGGATTCCCGGGAACGCCAGACCGCTTCACCAGAAGCTCGCAGCCGAGGGGTGACACCCGCTTGCCGACGATGGCGGAAGCGGGAATGGCCGCCGCGTCCTGAGCGGTGCAGTGAAGAACCCCGTATTCCTCCTTCAGCCGGTCTTTTTCCTCGCAGAGAATCAGTTTGCCCTTGTGCAGGAAAGCAATGTAGTCGCAGATCTTTTCCAGGTCGCTGACAATGTGGGAGGAGATCAGAATGGCGTGGTTTTCGTCCCGTGTAAATTCGTTAAAAATGTCCATGACCTCGTCCCGGACAACCGGGTCAAGACCGCTGGTGGCCTCGTCCAGAATCAGAAGCCGGGGGTGGTGGGACAGGGCGACGGCAATGCCAAGCTTCATTTTCATGCCCCGGGAAAAATCTTTGAATTTCTTATCCGCGGGAACGGCCAGCCGGGTCAGATAGTCGGAAAAGACCGCTTCGTCCCAGCTGCGGTAAATGCCCTGCATGATCTTGCCTACCTGCCGGGCGGTGAGACAGGCGGAGATGCCCACCTCGTCCAGCACCACGCCAATCTCTTCCTTGGACAGACACAGGTTTTCCCGGTTATCCCGGCCCAAAATGGTGACGGTGCCGCCGTCACGGGAAATGGTGTTGAGAATCAGCTTGATGGTGGTGCTTTTTCCCGCACCGTTTTCGCCCACAAGCCCCATAATGCAGCCCCAGGGCAGGGTCAGGTTCAGATGATTCAGGGAAAAACCGGCGTAGTGCTTGGTTAAATCCCGTATTTCCAATGCGTTCATGTTCAATCCTCCATGGCAAATTTGACCATATCCAGAACTTCCTGCTCACTCAGGCCGACGGACTGGGAAAGGCGGACGATCTGGTCAATGTGATTTTCGATGTTTTTCAGGGTCTCCTCCCGGAGCAGCTCCACATTTTTGGGAGCCACGAAGCAGCCCTTGGCGGCGATGGTGTAGATGAAGCCCTCTTTTTCCAGCTCGTCGTAGGCGCGCTTGGTGGTGATGACGCTGATGCGCAGATCCTTGGCGAGATTCCGGATGGAGGGCAGGGCTTCGTGCTCCTGAAGCTCGCCGCTGATGATCTGTGCTTTGATCTGGGAGTAGATCTGGTCGTAAATGGGAAGACTGCTTTTGTTGTCGATCAATACGGTCACTTTGGCACCTCACTTCTGTTACAACTGTATATGTGCAGTATATACAGATATAACAGATTTGTCAAGTACTTGGGCAAAAAATATCCCAGCCTGAAAGGCTGGGATATTATGAAATTACAGAACTTTGGACAGAAAATCCTGCAGACGGGGATTCTGGGGATTGCCGAAAAGCTGGGCAGGGGAGCCCTGTTCCAGAACCTTTCCGTCGTCCATGAACAGCACCCGGTTGCCGACCTCACGGGCAAAGCCCATCTCGTGGGTGACGACCACCATGGTCATGCCGGTCTCTGCCAGCTCCTTCATGACGGCCAGAACCTCGCCGACCATTTCCGGGTCGAGAGCGGAGGTGGGTTCGTCAAAAAGCATGACCTTGGGGTTCATGGCCAGCGCCCGGACGATGGCAATACGCTGCTTCTGGCCGCCGGAGAGCTGGTTGGGATAGGCGTCCGCCTTTTCTTCCAGACTGACCCGGCGCAGCAGCTGGGTGGCCTTGTCGTCCGCTTCCGCCTGCGTCATTAGACCGGTGCGCACGGGGGCGAGGGTGATGTTCTTGCGGATGGTCATGTTGGGGAAGAGGTTGAAGTGCTGGAACACCATGCCCATTTTCCGACGGACCATGTCGATGTCCGTCTTGGGGTCGGTGATGACCTCGCCGTCAAAGGTGATGGTGCCGGAGGTGGGTTCTTCCAGCAGGTTCAGACTGCGCAGGAACGTGGACTTGCCGGAGCCGGAGGGGCCGATGATGACCATTTTGTCCCCGGGGTAAATGTGTTCGGAAATGTCCTTGAGAACCAGATGGTCACCGAAGGATTTGCTCAGATGCTTAACGTCTATCACTTTGACGCAGCCTCCTTTCCAGTAAACTTTGCAGCCAGCTGAATACCATGACCAGCAGCAGATAGATACAGGCGATGCCGATGAGGGGGAACATCTGCTCGTAGGTTCGGCCGTAGATGGCCTGAGCGGCGTAGACCATTTCCTTGCCGCCGATGACGGTGATCAGGGAGGTGTCCTTCAGCAGCATGATGAACTCGTTGCCGAGGGCGGGGAGAATGGCCTTGAATGCCTGCGGAATGACGATCAGACGCATGGTGTCGATGTAGCCGAGGCCAAGGCTCCGTCCCGCTTCGGACTGACCGGGGTCAAGGGACATGAGACCGCCCCGGATGATCTCGGAGACGTAAGCGCCGGAATTGATGCCCAGCGTCAGCGCGCCCACCATGGTGTAGTTCCGGGAGAAGGAGAAGATAACGAAGCCCATGATCAGCAGCTGCACCATCATGGGCGTGCCGCGGATGACGGTGACGTATACCTTGCAGATGCCGTTGAACAGGCCGAGAATGGGGTTCTTGTGCCCTGTCCGCTGCTGGTCGTGGGCGGTCCGGATCACGGCCACCACAATGCCGAGGAGAATGCCCAGTGTCAGCGCCATGGCCGTGACCAGCAGGGTGGTGCCGACGCCGTTCAGGTACTGCTTCCATCGGCTTCCTTCGATAAATGCCTGATAGAATTTGACGTAGAATTCCTGCCAGAAGGATGCGGTGCCGTCCCGCATCAGGGGTTTCCAAAGTTCGTAAAGTTCCACAGCTTCACCTTCTCATTTAATATTGCGCGGTATCGTGTTATACGCAGAAAATCGGCCTTCCCAGCGCGAAGGTCGGTTTTCCGGGTACAACCGTGCCAAGGGCGGCTTGAGCCGCCCCTGGCTGAGCGATTGGATTATTTAGCGGAGATGTACTTGTCAACGATGGACTGAACGGTGCCGTCGGCGGTCAGCTCGGCCAGCGCCTGGTTGATGGCGTCGAGCAGGGCGGTGTTGTCCTTGTTCACGCCGATGGCGTAGCTCTCGGTGACGTACTCGGTGTCCAGAATGGTCAGACCGGCGTTGGCGGCAACAAAAGCCTCAGCAGGAGCGGAGTCGATGACCACGCAGTCAACCTGACCGTTGATCAGAGCCTGCACGGCGGAGGCACCGTTGTCATAGGCGGTGACATGATCGTCGCCGTAATCATCGGAGGTGTAAATGTAACCGGTGGTACCACGCTGGGTGCCGATCATCTTCTCGCCCAGATTGTCCAGAGTCACATCGGAGCCTTCCTTGACGATGACCACCTGCACGCCGGTGGCGTAGCTGTCGGAGAAGTTCATGACCAGCTGCCGGTCTTCGGTGACGGTGACACCGGCCATGACGATGTCGGACTTGTTCTGCTGAACGGCCAGCAGAGCAGCGTCGAAGTCCATATCGTCCACGACCAGCTCCAGACCCAGCTTCTCGGCGATCGCGCCGGCGACCTCAACATCGATGCCCTCGTAGCTGCCGTCATCGGCGACCATCTCATAGGGAGGGAAGGCGGCGTTGGTGGACATAATCAGCTTGCCGGACTCGACGGTCTTCAGTTCGGCAGCGGCGGTCTCGGCAGCTGTGGTCGCAGCGGCCGTGGTCTCAGCGGCGGTGGCGGCGGGAGCCTCGGTGGTGGTCTTGGTGGTGTTACTGCTGCCGCAGCCGGCGAACATGGACATGACCATCAGAACGGTCAGCGCAAGTGCAAATACCTTTTTCATAATTTTACTCTCCTTTTCATTTTTGACCTCCCGTAGCTGGGAGGTGATTGATGAATGCATTATAGCGCGTATTTTATTCATCGTCAATAGGATGAATATACAACAATAAAGAGAAAATAAGGCCGTATGTAATATAAATACTACAAAAACCCGCAAGTTTAACATGTATATGTGAATATTCAGGGAATTCATCCTAAATTATTCCAGCGACTGAGTGCATATTATTCATCATAGATGAATATACAGCCATGCAAAGCCGCTGGTTGACGGAGAGGACAGCATCTGGTATAATTTTATGGAGAACATAATCGGGAGGACGCCCTATGAAAACCACCGTGAAGGAACTGGACTACGAAAAAGTCATGGCGCTGCCCCAGTATCCCCATCTGCACCCCATCCGGCCCGGCATTTTCTGGCGCACCCTCGTGCGGGGGCTGTCCATTCTGGGACTGGCCGGAACCCACTTCCATTACACCAGCGAGGGAATGGAGAAGGTCGGTAAGAACGAGCCGTGCCTGATCCTCATGAACCATTCCTGCTTTCTGGATTTGCAGATCGCAAGCACCATTCTGTACCCCCGGCCCTACAATATTATCTGTACATCCGACGGCTTCGTGGGCATGGGCGGCCTGATGGCATGGGCGATGCGCACCATCGGCTGCGTACCCACCCGGAAATTCGTCACCGACCTGACGCTGGTGCAGGATATGGTCTACTGCCTGAAAGACCTGAAAAGCAGCGTTCTCATGTACCCGGAAGCCAGCTATTCCTTCGACGGCACCTGCACGGCGCTGCCCCGGAAAATGGGCGTGCTGCTGAAAAAGCTGGACGTGCCTGTGGTGATGATCGAGACTTTCGGCGCCTTCAGCCGCAACCCGTTGTACAATGAATTGCAGGTGCGCAAGAGCGTTCCCGTTTCGGCGAAGGTGCGCCTGCTGTACAGCCGGGAGGATCTGAAGGAGAAATCCGTCAAGGAGCTGTCCGACGGGCTGGACAAAGCCTTTTCCTTCGACCAGTTCCGCTGGCAGAGAGAAAACGGCATTCAGATCACCGACGGCTTCCGGGCGGACGGTCTGGAGCGTATTCTGTATAAATGTCCCCATTGCGGCACGGAGGGGGAGCTGACGGGCAAAGGCACCGGCCTGACCTGCCGCCATTGCGGCAAGCACTGGGAATTGACCCCCATCGGAGACCTTGCGGCGTCGGAAGGGGAGACGGAGTTTTCCCACGTCCCCGACTGGTATCGCTGGGAGCGGGAGCAGGTGCGCCGGGAGCTTGAGGACGGAACATACAAGCTGGACATCGACGTGGACATTGCCATGATGGTGGATTTCAAGGCCATTTATAAGGTAGGGCAGGGGCATCTGACCCACGACCGGGAGGGCTTCACCCTCACCGGCTGCGGTGGGAAGCTCCGCTACACCCAGAAGCCCACGGCATCCTATGGCCTGTACGCCGACTACTACTGGTACGAGATCGCGGACACCATCTGCATCGGCGACAACCGGTGCCTGTATTACTGCTTCCCCAAGGAAGGCTACCCGGTGGCGAAGGCCCGCCTGGCGGCGGAGGAGCTGTACAAGCTCTGCAAGACCCGAGCGCTGGCAAAATAAGCATGAAAAATCCCCGACTTCGGTTGACCAGACCAAGTCGGGGATTTTCAGAGAAAAAGAGAGGTAAGAAAATGAAAAAGAAAATTATCATTGAGTACATTTTCATTATATCCGGGGGCTATTAAAAAAATAAGTGCGCAAATATTAAATAAGTGTTAAGCACGTAAAATTGAGGATGGTATTTTTGTGCAGAATGACAAATGTGAATTTTTTGTAGCATTGCTGTCACGACCCTTGACATTTTTTCAATTTGGGGTATAGTAAAGACAAATGAATTAGCACTCTAACGATTGGAGTGCTAAAGCGAAAGGAAGGTAAAGTAGATGAACTTCAATAACTATACCCAAAAATCGATTGAGGCCGTCCAGAGCGCGCAGCAGCTGGCGGTTCAGAATTCTCATCAGCAGATGGAGCAGGTGCATCTGCTTCTGGCATTGCTACGGCAGGAGGGCGGTCTGATCCCTCAGCTGCTGAAAAAGATGGACGTTACGGTGGAAAGTCTGGAAGCGGCGGCGGAGGCCGAGCTGCGAAAGATCCCCGGCGTGAGGACAAGTCAGGCAATGGACAGCTTTTATGTCAGCGCCGACGTACAGGCCGCGTTCAATGCGGCGGAGCAGCAGGCGCAGACCATGAAGGACGAGTATGTGTCTGTGGAGCATCTGTTCCTTGGACTTCTGGAAACTGCCCGGGGCGGCGTGAAGGAGCTGTTCAAGACCTACCAGATCACGAGGGAACGTGTCCTGAAAGCCCTGCAGGAAGTCCGGGGCAATCAGCGAGTCACCACCGACAACCCGGAGGGAACCTACGACGCGCTGGAAAAGTACGGCACCGATCTGGTCAAGCGGGCAAGAGAGCAGAAGATGGATCCGGTGATCGGCCGTGACGAGGAAATCCGGAACGTCATCCGCATTCTGTCCCGGAAGACGAAGAACAACCCTGTCCTGATCGGCGAACCCGGCGTGGGCAAAACCGCCATTGCCGAGGGACTTGCCCAGCGAATCGTGAAGAAGGACGTCCCCAAACAGCTGCAGGACAAGACCATTTTCTCTCTGGACATGGGCGCGCTGATCGCGGGCGCCAAGTACCGGGGCGAATTTGAGGAACGGCTGAAAGCCGTGCTGAACGAGGTGAAGAAGTCCGAGGGCAAGATCATCCTGTTCATCGATGAACTGCACACCATTGTGGGCGCAGGAAAAACCGAGGGCAGCATGGATGCGGGCAACCTGCTGAAGCCCATGCTGGCTCGGGGCGAGCTGCACTGCATCGGTGCGACGACGCTGGACGAGTACCGCCAGTATATTGAAAAGGACGCCGCTCTGGAGCGCCGGTTCCAGCCGGTGCAGGTGGATGAACCCACGGTGGAGGATACCATCGCCATTCTGCGTGGCTTGAAGGAGCGGTACGAGGTGTTCCACGGCGTGAAGATCGCGGACTCCGCCATCATTGCCGCCGCGACCCTGTCCCACCGGTATATCACCGACCGGTTCCTGCCCGACAAGGCCATCGACCTGATCGATGAAGCCTGCGCCCAGATCCGGACGGAAATGGACTCCATGCCTACTGAGCTGGACGCGGTGTCCCGGAAGATCATCCAGATGGAGATCGAGGAGGCCGCTCTGAAGAAGGAGGAGGACGAGCTGTCCAAGGCGCGTCTTGCCGAGCTGCAAAAGGAGCTGGCGGAGGAACGGGATTCCTTCAACGCCATGAAGGCGCAGTGGGAGAACGAGAAGAACGCCATTGGCCGGGTGCAGCAGCTGCGGGAGAAGATTGAGGACTTGAACCGTCAGATCGAAGCCGCCGAGCAGAGCTACGACCTGGAAAAGGCGGCGGAACTGAAATACGGCCGTCTGCCGGAAGCCAAGAAGCAGTTGGAAGAGGAAGAGCGCCGTGCCCAGTCCGCAAAGGACAGCAACATCCTTCGGGATAGAGTCACCGACGAGGAAATCGCCAAGATCGTGGAGCGCTGGACGGGCATCCCCGTTTCCCGGCTGGTGCAGGGAGAGCGGGAGAAGCTGCTGACCCTGGACGAGACCCTCCACAAGCGGGTGGTCGGCCAGGACGAAGCGGTTCAGGCCGTCACGGAAGCCATTCAGCGCAGCCGCGCGGGCATTCAGGACCCCAACCGCCCCATCGGCTCGTTCCTGTTCCTCGGCCCCACGGGCGTGGGCAAGACCGAGCTTGCCAAGGCGCTGGCGCAGGCGCTGTTTGACGATGAGAACAACATGGTGCGTATCGACATGTCCGAATACATGGAGAAATACTCCGTGTCCCGTCTGATCGGTGCGCCTCCCGGATACGTGGGATATGAAGAAGGCGGCCAGCTGACCGAAGCGGTACGCCGCAAGCCCTACTCCGTCGTTCTGTTCGACGAGGTGGAGAAGGCGCACCCCGACGTGTTCAACGTGCTTTTGCAGGTGCTGGACGACGGCCGGATCACCGATTCTCAGGGCAGAACCGTGGACTTCAAGAACACCATTCTGATCCTGACCTCCAACCTCGGCTCTGAGTATATCCTGAACGGCATCAACGCCGACGGCACCATCGAGGAAAGCGCCAAGGAACAGGTTCGCGCACTGCTGCGCCGCACCTTCCGGCCGGAGTTCCTCAACCGTCTGGACGAGATCGTGTTCTACAAACCCCTGACCAAGGAGAACGTGACCAAGATCATCGACCTGCAAATTGCCAAGCTCAACGACCGTCTGGCAGACCAGCAGATCTGCTGCGAGCTGACGCCCGCGGCCAAGGCTGCCATTGTAGACGCGGCCTATGACCCGCAATACGGCGCCCGTCCCCTGCGCCGCTATGTGCAGCATACGGTGGAGACTATGCTCAGCAAGCGTCTGCTTCGGGGCGACGTTACCCCGGGTCAGACCGTCACCGTGGACGCCGAAAACGGCGAACTGGTGATGAAATAATTCCCCAAAAACAAATGCCCTGTCCGCTGAAAAGCGGACAGGGCGTTTCAGTCTGTCAAAGAACTACCCAAACGCCCTCGTTTCTGCTATAATAGAAGAA
>ENA-UOJO01001811-UOJO01001811.1-human-gut-metagenome-genome-assembly--contig:-P57-NODE-1811-length-25385-cov-50.773826_pt1 | contig 25385 bp, 22 predicted proteins | sample MGYA00242351_ERZ723898 | MGnify/ENA metagenome assembly ERZ723898 | reverse complement strand
AAGTTCTGCAGGCTGCGGGCGTTCATGGTGACCACCATCTTGGTCTCGCAGGCGTTGGGCAGCACAAAGCGGGCGTCCTCATTGGCCTGCTTGCCGGCCTTGGCGCGGGCTGCCTTTTCCGGCATGCCCTCGGCCATCAGGCGGGCGGTGTGGCCCTCTTCCAGCTTGTGGGCAAGGTCAAGGTAGCGTTTGGCGTCCTCGTTCATGCTCTCAAGGAACGCCGCCTTTGCCTCCGGGATGGCTTCGATCTCCGGCGGCACCACATAGCGGAAATCGTCCAGGCGCACATAGCGCTGGCTCTGCACGCTGAAGGATGCGATGCGGTGGCGGGTGATCTGGGCCAGCAAGGTACGGCTGACCCCCTCGATGCCAAAGGTGAAGCTGGCGTGCTCGATGGGGCTGGCGTGGCCCAGGTCGCTGAGCATGGTCAGGAACTTTGCCGTCTTTTCCTCGGTCAGGCCGTCCAGCAGGTCGGTGATGTGGGCGTCGGAGTAGCACAGCTTGGCGGCAGCCGCCACCACCTTTTCCGGCTCCGGGGTATGGGCGATCAAACGAACTGTCATCATTTTGTGTCATTCCTCCGTTGTGATTTTGGTCAGCGGCGCAAAATTGGCCATGGTCTTTTTGATGCCGACCTTTTCAAAGTTGATCTCCACGATCTGGTCTCCGGCCGCAGGCTTGACCTTGAGCACGGTGCCCCGGCCAAAGACCTTGTGCTCCACGATGTCGCCCGGCTCGTAGTGCTTGGAGCCTGCGGGCGCTGCCTTGGCAGCCGGTGCACCGGTAAAGCTGATCTTTGCGGCCGAGGTCTTTGCGCCCGCGCCGGAATACCCGGCACCGAACCCGCCCGAACGCACCTTGGGCTGGGTGGAACTGTTGCCGTAGGCGGCACCGTAGCCGGAAGAGGAAGTGCCCCGCCCGGCATAACCGGAGCCGAACCCGCTGCGCTCCCCGGCGTTGTACTCGCGGTTCAGGTAACCGCCGCCGGAACGGGAACCATAGCCGCCGGAACCGTAGCCCCCGGCGCTGCGGCCCCAGCCGGAAGGCCCGGAGTACCCGGACGCGCCGCCGGGCACGGTGTCGCTGTAGCTGCTGCCCCAGCCGCCCAGACGGGAACGCTGTTCCAGCACCGGGCTGCGGGTCTCCTCGATGTACTCCGGCTCGATCTCGCGCAAAAAGCGGCTGGGCTCGTTGCGCTGGGTGCGGCCGTAGAGCATGCGGGTGACGCTGTTGGAGATGTACAGTTCCTTTTTGGCGCGGGTGATGCCGACGTAGGCAAGGCGGCGCTCTTCTTCCAGGTCCGCCTCGGAATACTTGCTCATCTCGCTGGGGAACACGCCCTCTTCCATACCGATGAGGAACACATAGGGGAACTCCAGCCCCTTGGCCGAATGGATGGTCATCAGCACCACCTGGTCGGCGCTCTCGTTGTAGCTGTCGATGTCGCTGATGAGGGCGATATCTTCCAGATAGCCCTCCAGCGTGGCGTCCTCGCCGTGCTGGTCGCAGTAGTTCTTGACGTTGTTCACCAACTGGCCCAGGTTCTGCAGGCGGTCGGCGGCGTCCTCGTGGCCCTTGGCGGCGTCGGCTTCCAGCATGGCCTTGTAGCCGGTCAACTCGATGACGTCGGCGGCAAAGGCGTCCAGCGTCTTGGTCTCCAGCGAATCCTGCAGGTTCTGGTAGATCTGCCAGAACTTGAGCAGCGGCATGATGGCCCGGCTGAGCTTGGCGTACTGGTCGGCGTGGCCGATGATCTCCAGCATGCTCACCCCCTGCTGGGCGGCAAGGTCTGCAATGACCTCCACCGTGGTGTTGCCGATCTTGCGGGCAGGCTCGTTGATGATGCGGCGCAGGCGCACGTCATCGCGGGGGTTGGCCACGATGGACATATAGGAGTGGATGTCCTTGACCTCTTTGCGGTCGTTGAAGCGCTGGCCACCCACGATCTTGTGGGGGATGCCCGCGCGGGTGAAGTAGCTTTCGATGGGGGCCGACTGGGCGTTCATGCGGTAGAGGATGGCGTGGTCGGCCAGATGGCCGCCCGCCTTGAGGTGCTGGCCGATGACGTCCGCAATGTGCATCGCTTCGTCCTGCTCGTTCTCGGCGGTGTACACCTGCACCTTGTCGCCCTCGCCGTTGTCGGTCCACAGGGTCTTGCCCTTGCGCTCGGTGTTGTGCTGGATGACGCAGTTGGCGGCGTTCAGGATGTTGGAGGTGGAGCGGTAGTTCTGCTCCAGCCGGATGGTCTTGGTGCCCGGGTAGAGCTTTTCAAAGTTGAGAATGTTCTCGATGGTGGCACCGCGGAAGCGGTAGATGCTCTGGTCGTCGTCGCCCACCACGCAGATGTTGCGCTCCGGGCCGGTGAGCAGGCTCACCAGACGGAACTGCGCCACACTGGTGTCCTGATACTCGTCCACCAGCAGGTATTTGTATTTGGTCTGGTAGAAGTCCCGCACGTCCGGGTGCTCTGCCAGCAGCTGCACGGTCTGGTAGATGAGGTCGTCGAAGTCGAAGGCACCGGCCTCCTTCAGCCGCTTTTCGTAGGCGGCGTAGATGCGGGCCGCCAGTGCGCCCTTGGTGTCCTTGGCGGGGTTGGCAAGGGCCTGTTCCGGGCTGACCAGCTGATCCTTCCAGCGGCTTATCTGGTTGATGGCGCTCTTGATGGGGAAGAACTTGTCATCCACGTTCAGGTCCTTGTACACTGCCTTCATCACCCGCTGGGCGTCGTCGGTGTCGTAGATGGTAAAGCTGCGAGGGTAGCCGATCTCCTCCGCCCAGCGGCGCAGGATGCGCACACAGGCCGAGTGGAAGGTGGAGGCAAACACCTCGTCGCCCTCTTCCCCGCCCAGCATCCGGCGCAGGCGCTCCTTCATCTCCCCGGCGGCCTTGTTGGTAAAGGTGATGGCCATCACGTTCCAGCTGCGCACGGCGTTCTGCCGCAGCATACCGTCCAGCCAGCCGGGCGCGGCGGTGCCGGTCATGATGGCACTGCGCAGGGCCTTGACGTCCTCTTCGGTGGCGGGGCGGGGCAGCTGCTTTGAGCCGTGGGCCGCGCCAAACCGGATGAGGTTGGCAATGCGGTTGACCAGCACGGTGGTCTTGCCGCTGCCGGCTCCGGCCAGGATGAGCAGCGGGCCGTCGGTGGTGAACACCGCCCGCCGCTGCATCTCGTTCAGGCGGCCGAACTGCTTTTCGATATAGGTGTCGCGCAGAGCGCAGAATTCTTGTGTCAGATCTGTTGCCATGGGTTCCCCTGTCTCCTTTTATTGTCAAAGAACAGTATACCACATTTTCAGGAAATTGAGAATAGCCGGTGCGTTGGCAGGCGGCATTTGCGCGGAAATTTTGCGGCCCATTTTCTGCGCAGGGGGTCCGCTGCCGGTGCCGCCCCGGGCAGGTTCCGTGGAGCCATGCTCTGCCACACCACAAGGCGGTTGGCGCAGACGGAGGGTCCACATGGTTTTTCTACCGGGGTGAAACAGATTGCACAGAGACAAATATATAATTATATATCGTTATTTTTCGTCTGTGTGCAAGTCTTGCACTCTGACCCCTATTTGCACAGAGACTCAGTGTGCAGGCATTGTCTGTGTGCAAACTTTGCACAGTGACTTTTTTGACGATACGTTGTTCAAAATCAGTCAGTGTGCAAGATAACGCTTCTCTATCAGAGCTTGCACAGTGACAAAACAAAACCCGCCCGGCAGTACAGGACCACCGGACGGGAACATTTGTTTTTCAGGGAATGCTTAGCCGAAGATGTTGATCAGAATACCAGCAGCAACGGCAGAACCGATAACACCGGCCACGTTGGGGCCCATGGCGTGCATCAGCAGGAAGTTCTGCGGGTTCTCGCTCTGGCCCACCTTCTGGGACACACGGGCGGCCATCGGCACAGCGGAAACGCCAGCGGAACCGATCAGCGGGTTGACCTGGCCGCCGGTCACGGCGTACATCACCTTGCCGCACAGCACACCGGCTGCGGTGCCGAAGGAGAAGGCAATCAGGCCCAGCACGATGATGAACAGGGTGCGGGTGTTCAGGAAGGTATTTGCACTGGTGGTGCAGCCCACAGACAGGGCCAGGAAGATGGTGATGATGTTCATCAGCTCATTGCCGGCAGTCTTCTGGATGCGATCCACCACGCCGCACTCCTTCATCACGTTGCCCAGCATCAGCATACCCACCAGAACGGCGGCATCCGGGACGATCAGGGACACGATGATGGTGACCATGATGGGGAAGATGACCCTCTCGGTCTTGGAGACGGTGCGCAGCTGCTTCATCACGACGGTACGTTCCTTCTTGGTGGTCAATGCCTTCATGATGGGGGGCTGGATAACAGGCACCAGCGCCATGTAACTGTAGGCTGCCACAGCGATGGAGCCCAGCAGCTCAGGAGCCAGACGAGAGGTAACAAAGATAGCAGTGGGGCCGTCAGCACCGCCGATAATGGAGATGGCAGCAGACTGCTTCTGGGTAAAGTCCACCAGGCCGGTGGCTGCCAGCAGTCGTGCACCCATGTAGGTGCCGAAGATGCCGAACTGTGCAGCAGCACCCAGCAGCAGGCTCTTGGGGTTGGAGATCAGCGGAGCAAAGTCGGTCATGGTGCCGATGCCCAGGAAGATCAGCGGAGGGTAGATGCCCAGCTTGACGCCCATGTAAAGCATATCGGCCAGGCCGCCGTTGTTGAGGATCTGGACCCACATGGGGTGCTCCAGACCGTCGCCAACAAAGTATTCCATGTGGATGACGCCGCTGCCCGGCAGGTTTGCCAGGATCATGCCGAATGCCATGGGCAGCAGGATCAGGGGCTCGAATTCCTTCACGATGGCCAGGTACAGCAAAAAGCAGCCCACGCAGATCATCACTGCGTACAGGTAGCCGCCGGGCTCACCGAACCGTGCAAAGCCGGAACTTTGGAAAATACCGACCAGAGTATCAATAAACTGTGTCATGTTCTTCCTCCTGTGTTAAAACGGGGCCGTGGTGTCGTTCACACCGGCCTTGCCCCAGCCGTTGGTGCCGCGGCGCACCGCCTTGAGGGTGTACTTGCCATTGCCCATTGCGTGGATGGCGGCCATGATGGCAGCCACCACATCACCGGGAATGCCTTCCTCCACCTGGGGAGCCGGAGCAGCGGCCTGCTGCACCGGGGCAGCGGGCTTTGCAGGGGCGGCAGGCTTGGAGGCAGCAGCCTTTGCGGCAACCTTCTTCTTGCCCAGACCGTCGAAGATCTTGCCCTCCAGCGTGATGATCGCCATCAGCAGCACGAGGATCAAGAACACCAGCACGATACCGGTAACGGTAACGACGACGTCAAAACCTAAATCCATGGTTTTTCCTCCTGTTTCTCAACGATTCGCAGCCGGTGCAGGCACCGGCCGCAAAAACACGATTTGGAAATATTATACCTTATTTTCCCATTTAATTCAACAAAAATGGACAAATTTTCTTTTTTCCCGCAACATTCTTACCGGCGGCCGATACGCGGGGTGGCGTCGGTGAAGCCGGTCTCCAGCTTGTCGCCGATGCCAAGGCTCATGGCCGTGCCCAGGGCCACGCAGTTGACGGGGTCGGGCGAGACGGTCACTTCCACCTTCAGCTCCTGGGCCAGATACTCGGTCAGGCCGTGCAGCTGGGCACCGCCGCCGGTGAGCATGACGCCGTTGCGGTAGATGTCACCGGCCAGCTCCGGAGGGGTCTTTTCCAGCACCTGATGAGCCGCCGTGCCGATCTGCTCGCTGAGCATCATCACCGGCTCGTACAGGTCATCGGTGGACACGTTCACGCGCACCGGCAGGCCGGTGAGCAGGCTGCGGCCCTTGATCTCCATGGTCTCGTGGAAGTCGGTCTTTTGCGGGCAGCAGGCCACATGCTTTTTCAGCTCCTCGGCGGTGCGCTGGCCGATGGCGATGCTGTACTTGTTGCGCACATGCTTGAGGATCTCCTCATCGTAGTGGTTGCCGGCCACCCGCACACTGGTGGCCTTGACCTTGCCGCCCAGGCTCAGCACGGCGATGTCGGTGGTGCCGCCGCCGATGTCGATGATCATGCGGCCGTCCGGCTGGGTGATGTCGATGCCGGAGCCGAGGGCGGCGGCGATGGGCTCGTCGATGAGGTACACCTGACGGGCACCGGCGGCCACCACGGCCTCCACCACGGCGTCGCTCTCAATGCCGGTGATGGCGGCGGGCACGCACACGGCCACCCGGGGCTTGACCATATGGGAGCTGTACACCTGCTTGACAAAGCGGCAGATCAGCTCCCGGGTCATGGTGTGGTCGCTGATGACGCCGTCCTTCAGCGGGAAGATGGCGGAGATATAGTTGGGCGTACGCCCCACCATAGCCAGTGCCTTGTCGCCGGCTTCCAGCACGGTGTTCTTGCGGGTATCCATTGCCACAACGCTGGGCTGGTTGAGCACCACGCCCTTGCCCTCCTGCGCGATGATGATGGTAGTCGTACCCAGGTCGATGCCGATATCGTTCTGTGCCATAAGTCGTTCGTTCCTTTCTCTTGTGCCTCTATCGTAAAAAGCCCGCCGGGCGGGCAAAAATCAGATCAGAATTCAGTATAACATAGTTGCGGCAAAAAGTATACAAGTTTTGCGCGTTCCGCGTTTTCTGTCATCCGATGCCGCTTGCCGTAACGACCCCTTCCGTGAAAAGGCGTTTGGAGCGGCCCGCAGGCCGCGACAAACGCGAATATAAAAATAATATTTCCGCTGAATATAGCCAGAGCAGCGCGGAGGCTATTCTAAATCGTTCACTCTGCAAAAGCAGCATCCACACGCACCTGCTCCGGCGGCAGCTCCGCCTGCAGCAGGGCGCACAGGCCGCTGTAACGCAGGTTCTGGCGCACATTGCTCATCATGCGGTTGGCCACGTCCCGCCGGCCCGCCACGATGCACAGCTTGCGTGCGCGGGTGACGCCGGTGTAGAACAGGTTGCGGTAACACAGGCGGGGCGGCACCTGCGCCACCGGCAGGATCACCGCCGGGAACTCGCTGCCCTGGCTCTTGTGCACCGTGATGGCGTAGGCGATCTCCAGTTCGTTGAGGTTCTCGGCCGGGTACACCAGCCGCCGGTCGTCCATGCGCACCACCATGGAGCGCTCCCTTGTGTTGATGCTCTCCACGATGCCGATGTCGCCGTTGTAGGCTCCCACGCCCTGTTCCCCGCCGATGCGCTGCCAGACGATCTCGTAGTTGTTGCGCACCTGCATCACCTTGTCGCCCACCCGGAACACCCGGGCCGCGCTCTGCAGCTGGGGTTTGCCCTTCTGCTCCGGGTTGAGCAGGTTCTGCAGCTCCACGTTCAGCGCCTGGGTGCCGGTGGGGCCCAGCTTTGTGGGGCAAAGCACCTGAATGTCCCGCACGGGGTCGAACCCATAGCTGCGGGGCAGCCGGGTGGTGACCAGGTCGCACACCAGCTTCTGGGCGGCGTCGCCGTCCGCTTCGAGGAAGAAGAAATCGTCCGTTTTGCCGCCCTTCTGCAGCGGCTCGCCGCAGATGATGTGGTGGGCATTTTCCACGATGAGGCTGCGTTTGGCCTGCCGGAAGATCTCGTTGAGGCAGACGGTGGGCACGCACCCGGAGCGGATGATCTCGCCCAGCAGGTTGCCGGGGCCCACGCTGGGCAGCTGGTCGGCGTCGCCTACCATAATGATGCGGCAGCTGTAACGCAGGGCCGTGACCAGCGCCTGAAACAGCTTGACGTCCACCATGCTCATCTCGTCCAGAATGACCACATCGCACTTGAGCAGGTTCTTGTCGTTGTGGATGAAGCTGACCACGCCGCCGGTATAGTCCACCTCCAACAGGCGGTGGATGGTGCTGGCCTTGCGGCCAGTGAGCTCGCTCAGCCGTTTGGCGGCCCGGCCCGTGGGGGCGCACAGGGCCACCCGCTCGGCCTGATTTTCCAGCAATTGCAGGATGGCGTTCACGGTGGTGGTCTTGCCGGTGCCGGGGCCGCCGGTGAGCACCAGACAGTTCTCGGTCATGGCCTTGCGGATGGCTTCCCGCTGCAGCGGCGCATAGGCAAAGCCCTGGGTCAGTTCCAGCACCTGCAGGTTCCGGTCCAGGTCACGGGCGGTGTTCTTGCCCCGCCGGGCCAGAATGGCCAGCCGGTGGGCAATGTCCTGCTCGGCGGCCAGAAGGTCCGGCAGGTAGATGTAGGGCACGCCGTCGAACATCTTCACGCAGAGTTCTTCGGTCTCGATGCACTTGTCCAGCGCACGGGCCAGCTTTTCCGGCGGCTGGTGGATGAAGTTGGAGGCGGTTTCCAGCAGCTGGGCCCGGGGCAGGCAGGTGTGGCCGTTGCCCGCGTTGTGGCGCAAAGTGCGCAGCAGGGCGGCTTCCAGCCGCTGGGCGCAGTCGCCCTCCATGTGGTAATACTGGGCGATGCTGTCGGCGTGGCGGAAGTCCAGCTGCAGCGGCTCCCCGCACAGCAGGTAGGGGTTGGCCGAAATCGCCTGCATGGCCCCCGGCCCGAACACCCGGAACACCTCCATGGCCTTGCGGGGGCCGATCTCGAACTGTGCCAGATAGGCGATGAGCTCCCGCATGCCGAACATCCGCTTGAACTCCTGCTGGATGCGGTCGGCCTTGTCCGGCGAGATGCCGGGCACCTGAGTGAGCCGGGCGGGGTCGTTGGCAATGACCTCCAGCGCCTCGGCCCCGAACAGGTCGATGATCTTGTCCGCCGTCTTGGCCCCGATGTAGGGCAGCGACCGGCTGGCAAGGAAGGCGTACACGGCTTCCAGATCCTTGGGCATGTCCGTCTCGCACTCCTGGGCGTGGAACTGCCGGCCATAGGTGGCGTGGTTCTCGTACCGGCCGCGGCAGATGACGCTTTCCCCGGCGTGCAGCTCCCCCACGACGCCGCACACCACGGTGATGACCCCGCCGCCGGACACCTCGAACACGGTGTAGCCGTTGTCGGCGTTCTCGTAGATGATATCTTCCACCGTGCCTTCCAGCTGTTCCAGCTCCTGTTCTGCCATGTGCTCACCTCCCCTGTTTGCATAATTATTTATAGTATAGCCTTTTTCGGCAGATTTGTAAATCGGGAGATGGGGCAAAAATGCGGCACCCGCCACGGCGGTGCTGCGTCCCGGATGCGCCGGTGCAGTAGGACGGAACTTCAAGTTAGTCCCTGCTAAATTGTGACAGATTCATGTCAAAATGGTAACAGTTCCTGTTTCATCGTGAAAAATGCCAGCAAAGGCCTTGATTTTTTGTCAAAGTTTCCGTATAATCATCTCCAAACCAATCGGCCCGACCGGTTGGTCCATTGAAACACGAAAAAAAAGGAGTACATCTCATATGAAACTCAAGAATGTTGCAATCGCTGCTACCGCTCTGGCACTGGCTGTCGGCATGACCGCCTGCGGCAGCTCTTCTTCCACCGCTGCTTCCTCCTCTGTGGCATCTTCTGCTGCCGCATCCAGCGAGGCTGCAAGCTCTGAGGCTGCTTCCAGCGAGGCTGCTGAGCCCACCACTGCCGAGTACACCGTGTACAACACCACCGGTTCCAAGGTCACCGACCTGTACCTGTACGAAGTCGGCGCCGAGGACAAGGGCGACAACCTGGCAGGCGACGGCCTGGCTGACGGCGACAGCGTGGTCATCACCCGCGACGTGGAGGCCGACAAGCAGGCTGACGTGACCTATGTGCTGGAGTTCACCACCGAGGACGGCCAGACCCAGGCCTTCGAGACCCTGCACTACGAGACCACTCCCATCTCCCTGAAGAGCGTGGACGCCGCTGCAGGCGCTACCCCCATCGCCTTCGCTGCACCGGAGAACTAAGTCTCAACCAACTTGCATCGAAAAAGGGCTGCTGCACAAATGCTGTGCAGCAGCCCTTTTGTTTTAAACCGGAAACGCTCAGGCCCTTGCCGCCTGCTGCGCATCGGCCTGTTTTTTGTTCTGCAGGCGCTTGCGCACCACGATGTAGGCCGGGATCAGGAAGAAGCAGGCAAAGAGCCAGGCCACCGGGTTTGCGATGCAGGCCGCAAAGTAGCCCCACAGCGGCACGAACCAGAAGCCCACCATGGCGCGGGCCACCATCTCAGCCACACCGGCAAACATGGCCAGACTGGAATAGCCCAGCCCCTGGATGGTGTAGCGATAGATGATCAGCACCGCCAGCGGGATGTAGAACACGCTGTTCCAGAAGATGAAGCTCTGGGCGTTGGCCATAATGGCAGTCTCTCCCGGCTCCAGGAACAGGCCGATGAGGGCCTTATCCAGCACCCGGAGGATCAAAAAGGAGGCCACACTATACACGCAGCCAATGCCCAGGGCGGTGTGCACGCCCCGGTCCACACGGCCCAGGTCCTTGGCACCCATATTCTGGCTCGTGTAGGTGGTCATGGCGGTGCCGATGCTCTCCAGCGGCACGCTGAGGAACTGCGCCGCCTTGCTGCCGGCGGTCTGTGCGGCCACGATGTCGCTGCCCAGACCGTTCACGGCACCCTGCAGCACCACGCTGCCAATGGCCGTGATGCTGCACTGCAGGCCCATGGGGATGCCCATGCTGCACAGCTTTGCACAGTGGGGCAGGCTGAACGCGCCTTCGTCCTTGCTCCAGCGCAGCTCATGGTAGTGGCGCAGGATGTACAGCAGACTGCCGATGCCAGCCACCGCCTGGCTGAACACCGTGGCAAAGGCTGCACCAAAGGCCCCCATGCGGAACACGATGATGCACACCAGGTCCAGCCCGATGTTCAGCGCACTGGCCACCAGCAGAAAATACAGGGGCCGCTTGCTGTCGCCCAGAGCACGCATCAGGGCACTGGTCACATTATAAAGGAGGGTGAAGGGGATGCCCCAGAAGATGGTGCGGATGTAAATATCTGCAATGTCGATGATGTTGGCCGGGGTGTTGGTCCACACCAGCACGGCGCGGGTGAGCGCCACGGTGACCACCGTAAGCACCACTGCAAACAGCAGCGACAGCCACACGGTGTTGGCCGTGTAGCGGCGCATCTCCTTATAATCCTTGGCACCGAAGGTCCAGGAGATGGGGATGGAAAAGCCGCAGGCAATGCCGTTGACAAAGCCCAGCACCAGATAGTTCAGGCCGCCCACGCTGCCCACGGCCGCCAGCGCTTCCACGCCCACAAAGCGGCCCACGATGATGGTGTCAGCCAGGTTGTAGAACTGCTGGAACAGGCTGCCCAGCATCAGCGGCACTGCAAAGGCAAGGATCAGCTTCAGCGGGCTGCCCTGCGTCATATCCTTTGTCATAGTTTTCCTCCCATCCATGCAAAAAAGAGCCGTTGCTCTGCATTTTTGCCGTGAAAAACGCCCTGCCGGAAAGAGGCAGGACGTTTTGTACATTCATGAAAGGTATTATAGCCGAGGCAAGCGCATTTTACAAGATTTGCATTGCATCAACATTTCCGGTTTTTTGCCGGAAGAATTGGTTATTCTGCGCACAGCGTCCCCGTGTTCAGCTCCCGATACGTCTTGGCGATCAGATATGCCGCGATCACAAAGGTCAGGAGGTCCGACATCGGCATGGAGTACAGCACGCCGTCCAGCCCGAAGAAACGGGGCAGCAGCAGAGCAAAGCCCACGCCGAACACCACTTCACGCACCATGGACAGGGCGGTAGACTCCCCTGCCTTGCCCATGGCCTGCAGGAAGATGAAGCAGGCTTTGTTGACGCAGGCCAGAATGATCATGCACAGATAGATGCGGAAGGACTTCACAGCAAAATCCGTGTAGTAGACGCTCTCGTTGGCGGCGCCGAACAGCGCGATGAGCCGCCGCGGGAACACCTCCACCAGAACAAGGGCCACAGCACCCACGGCGGCTTCGGCCAGCAGCAGCTTGGTGAACAGCTCCTTCACACGGGCAGACTTGCCTGCACCCATGTTGAAGCCCACGATGGGGATGCAGCCGGCGGCCATGCCCACCACGATGGAGATGACGATCTGGAAGAACTTCATCACGATGCCCACCACGGCCATGGGAATCTGGGCGTACTGCTCCTGCCCGAACACGGGGTCCAGTGCGCCGTACTTCCGGATCATGTTGTTGATGGCGGCCATGGCGGCCACCAGACTGATCTGGGACAGGAAACTGGTCATGCCCAGGGTCAGGGTGCGGCCGCAGATGGTGCCTTTCAGCCGGTAATCGCCCTTTTCCGGGCGGGTGATCTTCATGTGCAGCAGATACCACACCGACAGCACCGCCGTGACCACCTGCCCGATGACCGTGGCAACGGCCGCGCCCATCATGCCCCAGTGGCAGCCGAAGATAAAGACGGGGTCCAGGATGATGTTGAGCACTGCGCCCGCCAGCGTGGAGATCATGGCAAACCGGGGGCTGCCGTCGGCACGGATGATGGGATTCATGGCCTGGCCGAACATGTAGAACGGCACGCCCAGCGTGATATAGAAGAAGTATTCCTGCGAATGATGGTAGGTCTCGGCGTTCACCGTGCCGCCAAACATGGCCAGAATGGTATCGGCAAAGAGCAGGTAGACGGCCGTGAGCACAAGACTGCTGACCACGCACAGCACCACCGCGTTGCCCACGCTCTGCTTTGCGCGGTGCACTTCGTCCTGCCCAAGGCTGATGCTGACGAAGGCACAGCAGCCGTCACCGATCATGACCGCGATGGCCAGCGCCACCACCGTGAGCGGGAACACCACCGTGTTGGCGGCATTGCCGTAGGAGCCGAGGTAGCTGGCGTTGGCAATGAAGATCTGGTCCACGATGTTGTACAGTGCGCCGACCAGCAGCGAAATAATGCACGGGATCGCATAGCTCCGCATCAGCTTGCCGATGCGCTCCGTGCCGAGAAATTGATTGGAATGTTCCATGGGATTCACCTTACCTTTCCTGTTTCAGGGCAAAAGAAAACAACGAGCCACGCTCATGCAACTGGTTTTACGCATGAGAGCCACTCGTTGTACGGAATCATTATACGGTTTTGCCGCCCGGTTTGCAAAGGTAGTTTTGCACAAGAATTGTGCTGGTCATTCTGCGCATCCTGCACAGTGCAAACTTTGTGGAAAAACGCCTTTGAAGCCCCCCGCCGGTTTGTGGTACAATAATAAGGAACGAAAACTGCGCTGGAAAGTCCGTTTTTGCAGTTGCTTTCCATACAAGCGAAAGAGGTGCACGATGTCACAGTATCAAGCAGGAACGCTGGTCGTTTATGGAAACCTCGGTGTGCACGAGATCGAAGCCGTTGGCCCGCAGAGCTTCTGCGGCGAACCGGCCCGGGAATATTATACCCTCCGCCCTTATTTTTCCGACTCTCACGACCGGAGCTATATCCCCACGGCCAAGGAGGGCGTTCTGCGCCCGGTGAGCACCCCGGAACAGGCCGCTGCCTGTCTGGAGCAGGTGCGCAGCGAACCGGACGCGGCCCCGGCGTCTGCCAACCAGACCGTGCTGGCGGAGCATTATCAGGCCGTGATCCACACCAATGATTTTTACGAGTACCTGAAGCTGTACCGGGAGCTCGCCCACAAGCAGAGCACCCAGCGCAGCAAGGGCCGCAAGGTGAACGCCATGGACGCCTACTTCTACCAGATGGCCGAGCACACCCTGCGGGAGGAGCTGGCCGTGGCGTTCCACGAAACGCCGGAAGCTGCCGCCAAGCGGCTTGAAGCGGCGGTGTCCTGAATCCAGACCATCGCAAAGGGAGAGGCTTCCCTGTCCGGTCCACCCGGCAGAGGGGCCTCCCCCTTTTTGTTTTTGCTCTGCGTCCGGCTCCTTGCAGACATCCACCCAGCCCCGGTGGGCAGGCCGTTTGCTGTGTTGGGGGTATTATGATCCCATTTTCACATCGTGTCAATGGGTTTTGTGCGCAGACCGCCACCTGTACCGTGCATTATAAAAAGGAAGGAAAGTGTGTCAGAACTGTAAAAGATAAATTATTTTAGTTATTTTTGTTGACTTATCCAACGATTCGGCTATAATGGTCGTGTTCCGAATTACTCAAACATTTTAGCTATTTAAAAACATCCAACATACAAAAGGAGAACACTACCATGACGTTTGAAGAAATGAAGAAGATCGTTGTCGATACCCTGAACTGCGATGAGGACAAGGTGACCATGGAGGCCAGCCTGACCGAGGATCTGGAGGCCGACAGCCTGGATGCCGTGGAGCTGAACATGGCCCTGGAGGATGCCTGCGGCGTGTCCGTGCCCGACGAGGAGCTGGCAAAGCTCAAGACCGTGGGCGACATCTACAACTACATCACCGCACACGTCTGAGGCAGAACACCATGAACGAGATCCGAGACCTGTTCCCCGGCCGGATGAGGGAACGCACCTTTCAGCTGAAAGCCCGGCGGGATGCCGGGGCCGTCTGGCATGAACCCCAGTTCGTGGAGTGCAAACAGTGCGGCCGCCGCGCCACCCGCACCATCTGGACCCGCAGCCTTTACGTCTGCCCCAACTGCGGCTATCACATGCCCATCGGCGGCTACTACCGGCTCAGTCTGGTGCTGGACCACGGCAGCTTCCGGGAGCTGGACGCCGACCTGCCTCCGCAGGATGTGCTCCGGTTCCCCGGCTACCCGGAAAAGCTGACCGCCGCCCAGAACAAGACCGGCCTGCGCGAAGCCGCCGTCACGGCGACCGGCCGCATCGGCGGGGTGGCCTGTGTGGCTGCCGTGCTGGACAGCCGGTTTTTCATGGGCAGCATGAGCACCGCCGTGGGCGAAAAGATCACCCGCGCGGTGGAGTACGCCGCGGCCAAACGCCTGCCGCTGGTCATCTTCTCGGCCAGCGGCGGTGCCCGCATGCAGGAGGGCATTTTCAGCCTGATGCAGATGGCCAAGACCAGCGCCGCCATCCAGCGCTTTTCCGCCAGAGGCGGGCTGTACGTCAGCGTGCTCACCCACCCCACCACCGGCGGCGTGACCGCCAGCTTTGCAAGCCTGGGCGACATCATGCTGGCCGAGCCGGGGGCGCTGATCGGCTTTGCCGGGCCCCGCGTCATTGAGCAGACCATCGGCGAAAAGCTGCCCGCCGGGTTCCAGCGCAGCGAGTTCCAGTTGGAGCACGGCTTTGTGGATCAGGTGGTGCCCCGCGACCAGCTGCGCGACACCCTGATCCGGGTGCTGCAGCTTCATGTGGGAGGAAAACACGAATGATCAAGGAAATTCTGGAGCAGCTGGCTCCGCTGGATGCACAGATCACCGCCCTGAAGGGCAGCGGCGACGACATGGACGCCATCACGGCCCACGCCGCCGAGCTGGCAGAGCTTGCCGTAGAGGAGGACGAGATCCTGCGTGCCTGCGGCCCGCTGACCGCCGAGGACCGGGTCTTTCTGGCCCGGCACCCGGACCGCCCCCACATTGACGAGACCATCTCCGCCCTGTTCACCGACTTCTTTGAGCAGCGGGGCGACCGCCAGTGCAGGGAGGACCCCGCCATCCTGGGCGGTGTGGCCCGCTTCCACGGCATGCCGGTGACCGTCATCGGTCACCGCAAGGGCTCCTCGCTGGAGGAGAATCTGGCCTGCAACTTCGGCATGCCGGGGCCGGAGGGCTACCGCAAGGCCCTGCGCCTGATGAAGCAGGCCGAGAAGTTCGGTCGGCCCATCATCACTTTCATCGACACGCCGGGCGCTTACCCCGGCAAGGACGCCGAGGAGCGCGGCCAGGGCGAGGCCATCGCCCGCAACCTGATGGAGATGAGCGGCCTGACCGTGCCGGTCATCGCCGTCGTCACCGGCGAGGGCTCTTCCGGCGGTGCGCTGGCGCTGGGTGTGGCAAACCACATCCTCATGCTGGAAAACGCCGTCTATTCGGTGCTGAGCCCCGAGGGCTTTGCCAGCATCCTGTGGAAAGATTCTTCCCGCAGCGGCGAAGCCTGCGAGATGATGAAGCTGACCGCACAGGACCTGTACCGGGACGGCATCGTGGAAGAAGTGATCCCGGAGCCGGTGGGCGGTGCCCAGCGCGGCCACACGGTGCTGTTTGAGCAGCTGGACGCTGCCCTGTGGGCACACCTGAAAACGCTGTGCCGCATGAACGGCAGGGCCCTGGCCGACCAGCGCTACAAGAAATACCGCCAGATCGGAGAAATGAGGAACGCATGAAGGGCTTCCAGCTGATAGCCACCGGCGGGGCGCTGCCCGGCCGGACGGTCACGAACGAAGAGCTCAGCCGCACCGTGGACACCAGTGACGCGTGGATCACCTCCCGCACCGGCATCCGCACCCGGCACTGGTGCACCGCAGACGAATCCGCCGCCACGCTGGCCATTGCCGCCGCAAAACAGGCGCTGCAGCGCAGCGGCCTTGCCCCGGCAGACATCGCCTGCTGCGTGTGCGCCACCCTGTCGGCCCCGGACGCCACCCCCAGTGTGGCCTGTCAGGTACAGGCGGCGCTGGGCCTGCCGGAGAACCGGCCCGCGCTGGACGTCAACGCGGCCTGCTCCGGTTTTTTGTACGGCACTGCTGTGGCGCGGGGCCTGCTGGCCACGCTGGGCGGGCAGTACGCCCTGGTCATCGGGTGCGAAGCCCTTTCCCGCCTGATGGACCCCGCCGACCGCTCCACCTGCGTCCTGTTTGGCGACGGCGCGGGCGCGGCCATCTTCCGGCTGGCCGACACCTCCTTTGCCCTCACGCTGGGGGCCCGGGGCAGCGACGTCCTGCACGCCGGTGGGCCGGACCGGAACGGTTCTGCCCCCATCACCATGGACGGCAAAGCAGTGTTCCGCTTTGCGGTGGATGCCCTGCCCCGCTGCCTGCACACGGTGCTGGACGAGACTGGCAAGACGCTGGACGAGGTAGACTGGGTGGTCTGTCATCAGGCCAACAGCCGCATCATCGACCACTGTGTGCGGGCTCTGCACGCCGACCCGGCCAAATTCTACAAGAACATGGACCGCCACGGCAACACCAGCGCCGCCAGCATCCCGGTAGCCCTGAACGAGCTGGCCGAGACCGGGCAGCTGCAGCCGGGGCAGACGATCGCCTGCATCGGCTTTGGCGGCGGCCTGACCTGGGGCGGCATGATCGTGGAGTATAAGAAATAAAGGCTTCCCCCGAGGGGGAAGCCTTTCGCAGGAAAACTTTATGAAACTTTTAAATGAAATTTTAGGGACCCGATATCCCATCATCCAGGGCGGCATGGCCAACATCGCCACCGGCGAGTTTGCCGCCGCCTGCTCCAACGCGGGAGCGCTGGGCATCATCGGCGCGGGCGGCATGAACGCCGACACCCTGCGCGAGAACATCCGCCGCTGCAAGCAATTGACGACCAAGCCCTTCGGCGTGAACATCATGCTGATGCACCCGCAGGCCGACGAGTTTGCCAAGATCGTGGTGGAAGAAGGCGTGCAGGTGGTCACCACCGGCGCGGGCAACCCCGGCAAGTATGTTCCCATGTGGAAAGCCGCCGGCATCAAGGTCATTCCCGTGGTGGCGGCCGCCGTGCTGGCAAAGCATCTGGAGCCGCTGGGCATCGACGCCGTCATTGCCGAGGGCACCGAGAGCGGCGGCCATGTGGGCGAGATGACCACCATGGCGCTGGTGCCCCAGGTAGTGGACGCGGTGCACATTCCCGTCATTGCGGCGGGCGGCATCGCCGACGGCCGCCAGCTGGCGGCTGCGCTGGCCCTGGGCGCCTGCGGCGTGCAGGTGGGCACCTGCCTGCTGGCAAGCGAGGAGTGCCCCATCCATGAGAACTATAAAGCCGCCCTGCTCAAGGCCAAGGACAGTGACACCATCGTCACCGGCCGCAGCGTCGGCGCACCGGTGCGTGTGCTGAAAAACCGCATGAGCCGCGAGTACGTCCGGCAGGAAAAGGCCGGGGCCGACAAGATGGAACTGGAAAAATACACCCTCGGCAGCCTGCGCCGGGCCGTGTTTGAGGGCGACACCACCACCGGCAGCCTGATGGCCGGTCAGGTGGCCGGGATGCTCCACGAGGTGCGCCCCGTGGCCGACATCCTGAACGACCTGTGGGAAAGCGGGAGGCAGCGCATCGCCGCGCTGAACGAGCTATGCTGACCCTTGCCGGAAAGGCCCTGCCCGTGCCCATCCTGCAGGGCGGCATGGGCGTGGGCGTGTCCCTCGGCGGGCTGGCCGGGGCCGTGGCGGCCTGCGGCGGCATGGGGTGCATCTCCACCGCCGATGCGGGCTACCGGGAGCCGGATTTTGCCCGCGACCCGGCAAGCGCTAACCACCGCGCCCTGACCGCTGAGATCCAGAAAGCCAAAGCCCTTGCCAAAGGCGCGGGACTGGTGGCCATCAATGCGATGGTGGCCACCCAGGACTATGCCGCTGCCATCCGCACCGCGGTAGAAGCGGGCGTGGACGCGGTGGTGTCCGGCGCGGGCCTGCCGCTGGAGCTGCCCGGCCTTGTGGGCACGCAGGAGGTGGCCATTGCGCCCATCGTGTCCAGCGCACGGGCCGCCCGGCTCATCCTGCGCCGCTGGGCCAAGGAGTTTGCCCGCACCGCCGACTTTGTGGTCATCGAGGGCTGCAAGGCAGGCGGGCATCTGGGCTTTGCCGAGGCCGACCTGCTGGCAGACCACTGCCAGTCTCTGGACGAAATTCTGCCGGAAGTGCTGGCCGAGGTACAGCCCTATGAGGCGCAGTTCGGCCATGCCATCCCGGTATTCGTGGCGGGCGGCATCTACACCGGGGCCGACATGGCCCACTATACAAAGCTGGGGGCCGCCGGGGTGCAGCTGGCCACCCGGTTCATCCCCACCTACGAGTGCGATGCCAGCCAGACCTACAAGGACGTGCTCCTGGCCGCAAAGCCGGAGGATGTGCGCATCATCCACAGCCCGGTGGGCATGCCGGGCCGGGCGCTGAACACCCCGCTGGTGCAGGCGCTGGCCAAGGGCAAACGCTTTGCGCCCCGGCACTGCGCCCGCTGTTTAAAGACCTGCGACCCCGCAAAGGTGCCCTACTGCATCACCCACGCCCTCATCGAAGCGGTGAAGGGCAATGTGGAAGAGGGGCTGTTCTTCTGCGGGGCCAACGTGGGCCGACTGGACCGGATGTACACCGTCCGGGAACTGATGGACGAATTGACCGCCGAATGGAGGCATGACCTATGAAACTTGCCGTTTTATACGCCGGTCAGGGTGCCCAGCACCCCGGCATGGGCAAAGAATTTTACGAAAGCTCCCCCGCCTTCCGGGCCGCCTTCGACAGCGCGGCGCTGGATTTTGACCTGCACCGCGTCTGCTTTGAGGACCCGGACGGCGTTCTGAATCAGACCGAATACACCCAGCCCTGCATGGTGGCCTTTGCCTGCGGCGTCACCGCCGTGCTGGCCGAGCATGGCGTGCAGCCGGATGTCGTGGCCGGGCTTTCGCTGGGCGAATACTCCGCGCTGGAAGCTGCCGGGGTGTTCACCGCCAAGCAGGCCATTGAGCTGGCCGCCTACCGGGGCAAAGCCATGGCCGATGCGGCCAAGGGCATCGACTGCGGCATGACCGCCGTGCTGGGCCTGGACCGCACTGCGCTTTCCGCCTGCTGCGAAGAGGCTTCGGCGCTGGGCTGTGTGCAGATCTGCAACTACAACTGCCCCGGCCAGCTGGTCATCGGCGGCGAGAAAGCCGCTGTGGACAAAGCTGCGGAGCTGGCCAAAGCTGCCGGTGCCCGCCGCTGCCTTCCGCTGAAGGTGAGCGGCCCCTTCCACACCCGGCTGATGGCCCCCGCCGGGGACGCCCTCGCCGAACGGTTCAAGACCGAGCGGTTCCGTGAGATGCAGATCCCGGTGCTGTTCAACTGTCTGGGCCGCGAAAAGGCCGACGCGGACACCATCCCGGCGCTGCTGGTGCGCCAGGTGCAGAGCAGTGTGTATATGGAGGACACCCTGCGCCGCCTGGGCGAACTGGGTGTGGACCACATTCTGGAAGTCGGCCCCGGCAGTGCCCTGTCCGGCTTTGTGAAAAAGACCCTGCCCGGCGTGCCGTGCGCTTCGGTGGAGACACCGGAGCAGCTGGACGCCGCGCTGGCCGCATGGAGGGACGAAGCATGAGCGAAGAGACTGTGACCCGCGCGGCGGTGGTCACCGGCGGCAGCCGGGGGATTGGTCGGGCGGTGTGTGTGGCACTGGCAAAGCAGGGCTGCAACGTGGTGGTCAACTACTGCCACGGCGCAGAGCCTGCGGAGCAGACGGCAGCGCTCTGCCGCGCCGAGGGCGTGGACGCCGTGGCCGTACAGGCCGATGTTTCCACCGCTGAGGGCTGCAAAACGCTGTTTGACGCGGCGGTCAACGCCTTTGGCCGGGTGGATGTGCTGGTGAACAACGCGGGCATCACCCGTGACGGCCTGCTCCTGCGCATGTCTGAGGCCGATTTTGACGCCGTGCTGAACGCAAACCTCAAGGGCGCATTCCTCTGCTGCAAGGAGGCCGCCCGCCGCATGGTGCGCCAGCGGCATGGCCGCATCATCAACCTGTCCAGCGTGGTGGCCCTGCGGGGCAACGCCGGGCAGGCAAACTACGCCGCCAGCAAGGCGGGGCTCATCGGCCTGACCAAGAGCCTTGCCAAAGAGCTGGCAGGCCGGAACATCACGGTGAATGCCGTGGCCCCCGGCCTGATCGAGACCGATATGACCGCCGCCCTGCCGGAAGCCGTCCGCACCGGAATGCTGCACAGCATCCCGGCGGGCCGGGCCGGAAAGCCGGAGGACGTGGCAAACGCCGCGGCATTTTTTGCCGCAGAACAAAGCAGCTATCTCACCGGGCAGGTGCTCTGTGTGGACGGCGGCATGGCAATGTAAAGGAGAACGTTTTCATGGAAAAACGCAGAGTGGTCGTTACCGGTCTGGGCACTGTGAACCCGCTGGGCAACACCGTGGCCGAGAGCTGGGCCGCCGCAAAGGCCGGACAGTGCGGCATTGCCCCCATCACCCAGTTCGATACCGCTGGGTTCAAGTGCAAACTGGCGGCTGAGGTGAAGGGCTTTGACCCGGAAGCGATCGTGGACAAAAAAGAGCTGCGCAAGATGGCCCGCTTTACCCTGCTGGCACTGGCTGCCGCAAACGAAGCCATCCAGGACAGCGGCCTTGATACCGAAGCCAACGCCAAAACCACCGGCGTCATCCTGTCCAGCGGCATCGGCGGGCTGCCCACCATCGAGGAGCAGCACACCCGCGGCGAGGAAAAAGGCATGGAGAAGGTCAGCCCCTACTTCGTGCCCATGTCCATCGCCAACATGGCGGCGGCCCAGGTGGCCATCCGCTTCGGCCTGAAGGGCATGTGCACCTGCCCGGTCACGGCCTGCGCCGGCGGCACCAACGCCGTGGGCGATGCCTTCCACCGCATCCGCGACGGCTACGAGGACGCCATGGTCTGCGGCGGTGCCGAGAGCTGCATCAGCCCGCTGGGCATCGGCGGCTTTACCAGCATGAAGGCCCTTTCCACCGCCACCGACCCGGATGCGGCCAGCCTGCCCTTTGACGCACGGCGCGGCGGCTTCGTGATGGGCGAAGGCAGCGGTGTGCTGGTGCTGGAAGAGCTGGAGCACGCCAGAGCCCGGGGCGCACACATCTACGCCGAGGTGGTGGGCTACGGTGCCAACTGCGACGCCTACCACTTCACCGCCCCGGCTCCCGGCGGCGCGGGTGCCATCGACTGCATGAAGCAGACCCTGGCCGACGCCGGCATCGCCCCGGAACAGGTGGACCACATCAACGCCCACGGCACCGGCACCCATATGAACGACTCCTGCGAGACCGCTGCCATCCACGCGGTGTTCGGGGAGCACGCCAAGGAGCTGACCGTCGTGAGCACCAAGAGCATGACCGGCCACCTGCTGGGCGGCGCGGGCGGCGTGGAAGCCGTGTTCACGGCACTGGCCCTGCGGGACCAGTTTGCCCCGCCCACCATCCATTACGAGCAGCCCGACCCGGAGTGCGACCTGGACTATGTGCCGAACGTGGGCCGCGCCCAGAACATGACCTACGCACTGAGCAACAGTCTGGGCTTTGGCGGGCACAATGCCTGCATCGCCCTGCGCAGATGGGAGGGCTGACCCATGGCAGAACCCCGTACCGTGCGTGAAAACGCCAACGCCCTGACCAGTGAGCAGATCGCGGCGATCCTGCCCCACCGCTACCCCTTTGCCCTCGTGGACCGAATCCTGGACTACGAGCCGGGCCAGTGGGCCATCGGCCGCAAGTGCGTAAGCCGCAATGAAGAATTTTTCTGCGGGCACTTTCCCGGCCAGCCGGTAATGCCCGGCGTGCTCATTCTGGAAGCGCTGGCCCAGACCGGTGCCGTGGCCGCCCTCAGCCTGCCCGAAAACAAGGGTAAGCTGGCCCTGTTCGGCGGCATTAAAAATGCCCGCTTCCGCAAGCAGGTCACCCCCGGCGACGTGCTCACCCTGCACTGCGAGCTGGTGGAACAGCGCGGCCCGGTGGGCGTGGGCAAGGCCTCGGCCTATGTGGACGGCAAATGTGCCGCCACCGCAGAGCTGACCTTCGTGCTGACCGAAGCACAGTAAATCAAAACAAAAAAGGCTCCCCCTTGCGGAGGAACCGGGACGCAGGCCTGCGGTGCGGGTCTGCGCTTTTTTATTCGGAATAGTGAGCCAGGAAGCGGCGGGTGCGCTCTTCCTGCGGGTGCTCGATGAGCTGCCGGGCCGGGCCCTGCTCCACCACCACGCCGCCGTCCATGAACAGGATGCGGTCGGCCACGTCACGGGCAAAGTTCATCTCGTGGGTCACGATGATCATGGTGGTCTTGCGGTCGGCAAGGTCCCGCAGAACGCGCAGCACCTCGCCGGTCAGCTCCGGGTCCAGCGCACTGGTAGGCTCGTCGAAGCAGAGGATATCCGGGTGCAGGGCCAGGGCGCGGGCAATGGCCACGCGCTGCTGCTGGCCGCCGGACAGCTGATGCGGGTAGTGGCCCGCCCGTTCCGACAGACCCATCTGGGCCAGAAGTTCCCGGGCCTGCTGTTCCAGCTGCTGACGGATGGCTTTTTTGTTGACCTTGTAGTCCGGGCGCTCCCTGGCCAGCAGCTCCCCGGCCAGCATCACGTTCTGCAATGCCGTATACTGCGGGAACAGGTTGAAGTTCTGGAACACCAGACCGAAGTGCAGGCGCTTTTTGCGCACCTCGCTCTCCCGCTGGGTGGCGGGGTCGGCGGCGTCCCACATGGTCTCGCCGTTCACCTTGATGACACCGGTGTCCGGCCGCTCCAGAAAGTTCAGGCAGCGCAGCAGGGTGGTCTTGCCGGAACCGGACGAACCGATGATAGCCAGCGCCTCGCCCTGTTCCAGTGTCAGCGAGATATCCTTTAAAACGTGTGTCTCTCCGAAATCCTTCCCGATGCCGGAGGCTTCCAATAATGCCATGATTCAAAACCTCCTCAGCAGCGGAAATAATCCAGCTTTTTCTCAAGCCAGCCAAACAGCAGGGTGAGAGCCCCCACGAACACCAGGAAGAAGATCGCCGTGGAGAACAGCGGCCAGATCAGGCCCTTTGCGCTGTACTCCTTGGCCATCATGATGATCTCCTTGTTGGCGATGGTGTTGGCCAGCGAGGTGTCCTTGACCAGGGTGATGATCTCGTTGCCCATAGGCGGCAGGATGCGCTTGATCACCTGCAGCAGCGTCACCTTGAAGAAGATCTGGGGCTTGGTCATGCCCAGCACCTGCCCGGCCTCGGTCTGGCCCTTGGGCACTGCCTCGATGCCGCCGCGGTAGATCTCGGAGAAGTAGCAGGCATAGTTGATGGCAAAGGCCACCACCGCCGCCACCATGCGGCCGCCGGAGCCGGAGGGCCAGGGGTTCGCCATGCCCAGCAGGCCGGGGCCCAGATAGATGACGATGATCTGCAGCATGAGCGGCGTGCCGCGGATGACCCACACAAAGGTCTTGACCGCGCCGGACAGCACCCTGCAGCGGCTCATGGAGCCAAAGGCCACCACAAGCCCCAGCGGCAGCGCAAACAGCAGGGTCAGGGCAAACAGCTCACAGTTGAGCAGGAACGCGCCGGAAAGGCGCCCAAGGATCACAGACACAACAACACACCCATTCCATCCGATTTTGCGGTTTCACTCGGCCAGGGCCAGATCGTACTTGTCGGCCAGGGCCTGCATGGTGCCGTCCGCCTTCAGCTCGTCAAAGGCGGCATCCACGGCGGCGGCCGCGTCGCTGCCCTTGCGGAAGGCCACGCCGTACTCTTCGGCGTTCAGCTCGTCCACGATCTTCAGGCTGGCGTAGTCGGTGCCCGCGCCGATCATGGCATTGGCCAGGGTCAGGTCCAGCACAGCGGCATCGGCGGTGCCGGCGGCCACTTCCATCAGGCAGTCGGTCTGTACGCTCTTGGAGACGTAGTCGGCCTTGGACAGGTTCTCGTCGCCCTGAATGGCGGCTTCACCGGCGGAACCGGCCTCGGCCACCACGGTCTTGTCCGCCAGATCGGCGGTGGAGGTGTAGTCGGTGCCGTCCTTCACCACAACGACCTGTGCGTTCTTGGCGTAGGCCTTGGTGGTGGCGGTGTTGGCCATGATGTCCTCGGTGAGGGTCATGCCGTTCCAGATGCAGTCGATGCTCTTGGCGTCCAGCTCCACCACCTTGGTGTCCCAGTTGATCTCCACGAACTCCGGCTCCACGCCCAGCTTCTCGCACACGGCGGTGGCAAGCTCGGTGTCAAACCCGGTAAAGTTTCCGTCGGCGTCGGTGTAGTTCATGGGCTCGTAGACGGTGTAGCCAATGACCATCTTGCCCTTGCCCTTGATATCGTCCAGGTCGCTCTCCGCTGCGGCGGTGCTGCCGGACGCGGCAGAAGATGCAGAAGCGGCGGTGGAAGCGGATGCGGCACCGCCACAGGCGGCAAGACCCAGAGCGGCCACGCCGAGACCGGCGGCCATCAGAAAGCTGCGACGAGAAATGCGTTTCATATACAGGTTCCTCCCTCAATGTTCCACCGGGCTGTGCTCCGGCGGCTCCCTCTCATTTATCACTTTGCAGTGCTAAAGCGTTAAACTGTGGCTATAGAATACCTCATTCCGGGCCGTTTGGCAAGAGGAAATGCACAATTTTTGCAATCTGACGGTTCCGTCCGCCTGCAAAAGGGTGTTTTTGGCAGTTCTGTGCAAAAAGAAACGCAAAAAAGCCATCGTCTTTGCATTTCTGCATCAACGATGGCTTCATGTTGGAGCGGCCGACGAGGCTCGAACTCGCTACCTCCACCTTGGCAAGGTGGCGCTCTACCAGATGAGCTACGGCCGCATACTGATAACGCTTTTTTTACGTTATCGGGGTCCCCGCAAAGATTTGCGAAGCAAAGGTTTGTGGGGAGAAGGAGAAAATCTGGTATTCATCACAGAAGTCTTGCTTGCAAGACTTCCCGATGAATGACAGGATTTTCGACGTGGTGCCTCCGATCGGAATCGAACCAATGACACGGGGATTTTCAGTC
>ENA-UOJO01001809-UOJO01001809.1-human-gut-metagenome-genome-assembly--contig:-P57-NODE-1809-length-25412-cov-6.343219_pt1 | contig 25412 bp, 25 predicted proteins | sample MGYA00242351_ERZ723898 | MGnify/ENA metagenome assembly ERZ723898 | reverse complement strand
CTATAGTAAAACAGCAAGTAATAATTTAATTGATGTTGCTTTTATTAAATTGAATGAGTTTATGGATAGTTTTTTAAGTAATAATATAAATTATGATTTATTAAAAGATGATGTAATGAAAGATATAATAGTAATTAATAAAAATAAAGATGGAGAAATACTTTATGTTTCATATGATATGGATCAAGCATATTTTGCTTTAGAGGTTGTTACCCAAGAGCTTGAGAGTGCAATAAATGAGTTAGAAAATGGAAATAATGTAAATAAAAGTAAAAATATAGTTGGAGGAAAAAAGGGAATTGCTTTAAAAATGCCAATGTTTGTAAATAGTAGTAATATGTTTTTAGCTAATCTTGGACCTAGTATTTATGTTCCAGTTAATTTTGTTGGATCTGTTTTAACTAATATTAAAACTAAGATAACTGATTATGGAATTAATAATGCATTAGTGGAAATATATGTAACTGTGGTACTTCAAACTGATTTAATTAGTCCGGTGGTGGAAAAAGAAAATAAAATAGATTATGATGTATTAATTGCATCCGCTGTTATAAATGGTAGAGTTCCAGAGATTTATGGTGGGTTAATTCAGAGTAAAAGTAATAGTTTATCTATTCCCATTGAATAATTTTTGTGTTATAATTTATTGTAGGGTGAAGAATAGTGGATAAAGTATTTATTAATAATTCATTTACTAAAGCTATCGATGATTATTTGAAAAGTTCAGATAATGTCCAAGGAGTTATGTATAACTCTTTCTTAGTAGTGGTTATTAGAATGCTTGTGGCTATTTATAGTGAGCTAGATATAATAAATCCGAAGATTATAGATGATGAAGATTTACTTAAAGAAAATTTAGCTAAGTTTGGATATAGTAAATCAGATGTATTAGTATTTCTATCTAATATACAATTGTTTTGGGATTTTGAAAATGAAAATGATAAGAGAAAAGTTAAGAAAAAGAATCCTTATTTTATTCTAATTCAAAAAGAATTAGTAGATATGTTGATAAAAAAGAAACTTAATTTTTATTTAACTGAAGCAGAAGTAAGAGAATTTTATGATTTATTATATACACCATATTCAAAAAATCCGTTAAGGGTATCATATAATTTCTTACAAGCAAGTGATGTTATGGAAGTAGATAAATATTTTAAAGTACAGATGAAAAATAATGTTAAAGTTATATTACCTAAAGAAAAACACTTACTCAATGCTAAAGCTTATGAAATATTAAATTATAGTTTTGACAATATAAAAAATTTAGAAAGTAGTGAAGTTGATAAAATTAATTCACAAGTATATGATTATTTTAAAATTAGAGAGAATGCTATAAATAAAGAATATTTGTTGGAAAAAGCGATTGAAGCAATAGAAAGAGAAAATAATAAAGTTACTAGTGGCAATGGTTATGTTGATATATTATTAGTACTTAGTGTCATTTGTACAGTATTGATGCTGCTTGGAATAGTATTGTTTATTTTAGTGTAGGGAGGGTTTATGGAAGTAATAATTGATAATAAAACATATGAAGTAATAAAAAATGTAAAAGATGCATTAAATGTTGAAGATTTAGAAGGTAAAATTACGGATTATTATGATAGCTTTGATTATATTTTAGGAGATTACGCATATGGTAAAGTAAGACTTAAAGGGTTTAATGACAAAGAAAATAAGAATTTTAAACCAGTAAATGATATAAATAAAGTGGATGAATATATTGAAAACTGTTGTGCATATGGTTGTAAATATTTTATATTGAAAATTAAAAAATAATTTGTTATAATTTAAGAAGAATAGAAGAAGGGATTGATAATATGGAAAGATTAAAAATAAATACAGTGTCTGGGAATAGTTTTGAGAAACCAATTGTTACTGCTTTTAAAAGTAATGGTGGAGAATATGTAGTATTAGATAATGAAATGAATGGCACAATGGGATTACCAATTATTTTAGTTACTAAATTAGTTAATAATACTTTAACAATTGTTCCGGATAGTGAATGGAATGCTGTTAAAGAAGCCTTAAGATTAATTATTTCAGGCAGTCAAACTGATTATATTATTTTAGGAAATGTAATTAATGCTGAGGATATGTTTTTTAAGCAATTAACTCTTCCGGTTGCATCATTTGAAGCTTTAAAAAATAATTATAAACCAGTTGGTAGTGTTAATAATCCAGTAGAACCACAAGTTCAAATGGAATCGCAACCTGTTATGGAAAATGTAATGCCTGAGTCTCAAGTTATGACAAATATAAATTCAGTAAATATGGAAACACCTGTTATGAAAGGAGAAACTCAAAGCCCAGTGGGAATGTCTCACCCAATGCCTGAGGTTAATGTTGCACCAGAAACACCAATTATGCCAAGTGCACCTGTTCAAAGTCAAAGTGTTGCAGAAGTAGCACCATATACTGAACCAGTAACTCCGATGCCAAGTGTTGAACCTATTCCAGAAGAACATGAAGAAGTTCCAGTTGATTTTACAGCTGATAAAGAAGCATTTTTGAAGGCTTGTGAAAATATGTTTGATGCACTAGTTGCTAAATTCAATAATAAGTAGAAATGAAAAAACGTATCATTAGAGATACGATTTTTTATGTTTGTTTATCTTTAATTATTATATCTAAATCATATGTGTTGGCAATTTTTATAAGATCGTCAATGGAATAACGACATCTACCGATTTCATTTGAGGCTTGCCAGTCTCTAGTTTTATTTATATTACTAGCAAATTCTTTTTGTGTTAAGTTTGTATTTTCACGAATAAATCTAAGTATGTCTTTTCCAGCATACTTATTTGCTTTGATTTCCATCGACCCTCACCAAACAAATTATAACAAAATAGCAATTAATTGTTGTTAATTGTGTATTGACTTACACAATTATTTTTGGTAAAATTTAGTTAATAATAAATGTGTAAAGTAATACACAAAGAGGCTGTAATATGAAGAATAAAAATAAAATAATGTTAATAACTTTAGGGTGTGTTGGTTTTCTTATAGGGGTTTTAATATTTACTTTTTATATTAATTTTTATGATAATGAAGTAATGAGTGATACTGAAGAACATAAATCTACAAGTAATAAAATGATGAGTTTGATGTTAGAGACAAAATATAAATCAGGTGTTTATGAGGTTTCAAAAGATAGTAAGTGGCCAGTGGATGGATATACATTTAATTCAGAATTATCTTCTTGTGAAAATGGAGGAACTTTAACTTGGAATGAAGATAAAAGAACAGTTGCATTAAAAACAAGATTATCAGATAAATGTTATGTTTATTTTGACGTGGAACCACATGATTTAAATGTTGTAACTACAAACTTATCAGCAACTTATGGAAAGATAGGCAATATTAATTGTGTTAATAGTAGTGCAACGTATAATCAACAATATAATAGAATTGAAGTTTCATCAGTTGATGGTAAATGGGGAGATTGTGAATTAAATTATACTGAAAGTACATCAAAAATTAATTTTGCTGATTATATAATAAGTTTGGCTGGGACAACACAAGGAATGGGACAAGTTGTAAACGAAAATGGATATCGATATGAAGGAAAAAATCCAAATAATTATGTGTGGTTTAATAATGAATATTGGAGAATAATCGGAGTATTTAATGAGTCTAGTCATGGACAAAGTGGAAAAAATATGGTGAAAATAATTCGTGATGAAGTACTTGATAATTTAGCATGGCAAAAATACAAAGAAAATGACTGGACAAAAGCAAGCTTGAATTTACTTTTGAATGGAACATATTATAATGCAATAGATGGAATAAATTCTGGTTATTGCTATAAATATTCTAATAAAATAACAGGTAATTGCAATTACACAAAAAAAGGCATCCAAGATGAATACAGAAGTATGATAGCAAATGTAACATGGTATTTAGGAGGATATTCAAGTACAAGTGCCACAGCTGAAATGCTTTATGAATATGAAAGAGGGTCAACTGTGTATAGTGAAAGACCAACAACAACTAAAGGATATATAGGACTAATGTACCCAAGTGATTATGGTTATAGTGTATTATCAAGTAGTTGTGCGAGAACAATAAATTTAGATTCATATAATGTTGATGCGTGTGCTGGAGCAAGTTGGTTATATGGAAAAGGGTTTGAATGGACAGTATCTCCATTTTCATCATCATCTGATAGTGTTTTCTTTGTTGGTAACCAAGGCAACTTTTCTGGAAAAAACGGAGCAGAGTCTACTTATGGTGTCAGACCGGTTTTGTATTTAGATTCTTCGGTATATAAAATAGACGGAAGTGGAACATTATCTAGTCCAATTATTGTTGGAATGTAGGATTATAGTTGGTGATTGTAATGTGGTATATATTAGTATAGAAACTAAATTAATTAGAGTTATGGAGGAATTATGCAAAATAATATTAAAAAGGTTATAAGTTTATTGGCTATTGTTATCTTTATAATTGTTGCTGTTATATATAACTGTAATACTAGTGAAAAAAAATTTAAAAAGGATGGAATTTTATATGCTCTATCCATAGATGGTGTAAATTCTACTTCATTTCCATCAAAAGGACTGTATAAAGTTAATGTTACTTGTGAAAATGCTATAGGCAAATGGTTATATGATGACTGGAAGTTATCTATAGAAAACATTACTGGTGATGTTTCATGTGATTTAGATTTTACTACTACGGAAAAAAGCTTTTTGAATACTTATATTATGGGGTTGGTTGGAACAACACAAGGAATTGGACAATTAGTAAATGAAAATGGATATCGATATGAAGGAAAGAATCCAAATAACTATATATGGTTTAATAATGAATATTGGAGAATAATCGGAGTATTTGATAGTACATCACATGGTCAAAGTGAAAAAAATATGGTGAAAATAATTCGTGATGATGTGCTAAGTGGATTAGCGTGGGATAAATCGGATAAAAATGACTGGTCAACAGCAAGTTTGAATTTACTTTTAAATGGAGCATATTATAGTGCAAAAGATGGAATAAACTCTGGTTATTGCTATGGACTTTATTCAACAGTTACTGGTAACTGCAATTATACAAAAAGCGGGATTCAAGATGGTTATAGAGGAATGATAGCAAATGTAACATGGTATTTGGGAGGCTCTTCAAGTGCTAGTTCAACAGCTGATGCTTTTTATGGGTATGAAAGGGGCTCAACTGTATATAGTGGAAGACCAACAACAACTACAGGATATATAGGACTAATATATCCAAGTGATTATGGTTATAGTGTATTATCAAGTAGTTGTGCAAGAACAACAAATTTAGACTCATATGATAGTGATACCTGTGCAGGTGCTAGTTGGTTATATGATGGTGCTTTATGGACTTTGACACCTGGTTTGTCATATCGCCAAAATGTTTTCTTTTTCAATAACATTGCTAAGATGGTTCAATATGGAGCACGTTATGGATATGGTGTCAGACCCGTTTTATATTTAGATAGCTCAGTGTTGTTGTATGATGGTGATGGTAGTTTAGAAAACCCGTATATTATTGGGATGTGATAAGTAAATAGACATAAAAGTCTATTTCTTTTAATATTATGTAATATGAAAGAAACATTAGAATATTACTACAATTTAGATATAGATAATTTAGAAGAACTTGATGGAAAATATCATTTTAAAATAGAGAATCAGGATTTCTTTTTTGTGTTTTATAATCGTGGTTTAGAAGAATTAGAAGATATAATAGGAGTATGTAATGAAATGTTTCTTAAGGGAATAAATGTTCATGAAGTAATAAGAAATAGAGATAATAGTTTTTTAACTAAAGTAAATGAATATAATTATATACTTTTTAAAGTTAATAATTTAAGTGAAGAATATGATATTTTTGATATGGTTAATATAAGTAATAAGTTAGTTTTAAATAATAATAAATCTAGTTTATATAGGAATAACTGGGGTAGTTTATGGAGTGATAAAATTGATTTTTTTGAATATCAAGTAAGAGAATTGGGCGTAGAAAAAAATGTCGTTAAAAGTTCATTTAGTTATTATGTTGGTTTAGCTGAAAATGCAATTAGTTATGTTAACAATGCTATATTAAAATATGGAGGAGTTAGTAGTGGAAGAATTGTTTTATCTCACAGAAGGGTATTTTATCCAAATTATAAATTAAATTATATGAATCCTTTGTCATTTGTTTTTGATCTTGAAGTAAGGGATGTTGCAGAATATTTAAAATCGATGTTTTTTAAAAAAGATATAGAATATTGTTTGGATGAATTAAAGAGTTATTTAAGTATTAGAAAATTAAATATATATGAATATCATATGTTTTATGCAAGGCTATTATATCCTTCATATTATTTTGATGTTTATGATTCTGTTATGAATAAAAATGTAAATGAAGAAGAGTTAGTTAAGATAGTAAAAAGAAGTAATGATTATGAAAAGTTTTTAAAAAAAACATATTTAGAAATATCTAAATATGTTAGGTTAGATAAAATAGATTGGATTATAGAGGGACATTAATTACTCCTTCAAGTTCTGGTATTTGAGCTTGAAAAAAACTTAAAACTCCTTCATTTAGGGTATTATCTTGAAACATGCAACTTTGACATGCTCCAGTTAAGCGCACATATAGATAGTTATCTTCATATTTTATAAATTCTATATCTCCGCCATCCATGTTTAAATACGGTCTTAATTCGTCGACCATTTTTTTGATTTTATCTATAAGTTCGTTTTTATCCATATTGTTTCACCTAGAAATATTATAATCTTAAATGGTTGTTAAGTCTAGTGTTTTTTGTTATACTAAATGTGTAAGAAGGTGTAGTATGCTGAATGTTGGAGATATCGTTCTTGCTAAAGTAACTGGAATATCTGATTTTGGATTTTTTGTTAGTATTGGGAATTTTAAAGGATTATGTCATATATCAGAAATATCTAATAATTTTGTAGAAGATATAAAAAAATTTGTTTCAGTTGGTGATGAAATATATGTTTTAATTTTGGATATAGATGATGAAAGTAAGAAAGTTAAGGTTTCTATAAAAGATATTTATTATTTGAGTCATGATGATGAAAATAGAATAAAAGAAACAAGACGAGGTTTTTTACCTTTAAAAGAAATGTTACCTATATGGATAAAAGAAAAAATGATGGAGTATGAAAATAAAGAAAAGGGGTGTTAATCCCTTTTTTGGTTATTAATACATAAAAAAAGATTCTTGAATATTCAAGAGTCTTATAAATTCAAACTGGCGCCCGATGTAGGACTCGAACCTACGACCTAACGGTTAACAGCCGTGCGCTCTACCGACTGAGCTAATCGGGCGTTTAAAAGCCTATCACAGGCTTGTTTTGATTTTCATGGTGGCTCCAGCGGGAATTGAACCAGCGACACAAGGATTTTCAGTCCTCTGCTCTACCGACTGAGCTATGGAGCCATAATGGCGGTTCGTACGGGATTTGAACCCGTGATCTCTTGCGTGACAGGCAAGCGTGATAGGCCTCTACACTAACGAACCATGGTTGCGGGAGAAGGATTTGAACCTACGACCTTCGGGTTATGAGCCCGACGAGCTACCAGACTGCTACCATCCCGCGATAACTAATATTATTTAAATTGGCGGAGGAAAAGGGATTCGAACCCCTGCGCCGCTTTCACGACCTGTCGGTTTTCAAGACCGATCCCTTCAACCGGACTTGGGTATTCCTCCATGCATTTTTCTGAATGCATTTTGATTATAACAAATTAAAACCTATATTGTCAACTATATTTTATGAAAAAATTAATGAAATTTTACAAAAGTACTTGAAATTGATAAAATTTTATATTATACTTAAGAAGTCTTATTCATTAAGACAGTGCCTTGCCCAAGTGGCGGAATAGGTAGACGCACAGGACTTAGGGCCTCTTACTAGTTAATTGGAAGGCCTTGAGCACTAATCTGAGAAATCGATTATGTGAATTTGCTCAAATTCGGGGAAACCTTACAGATAACGCTGATGGCAATCCCGAGCCAAGATTTGCGGAGGGGATTTTGAAATTAAAATATTCTAAAAGTGAAATTGCTAATGTAGTTAAAAACTCTAGAAGTAAACGTGAATGTTTGTTGAAATTAGGTTTAACTCCATATGGTGGTAATTATCGAGTGCTTGATAAATATATTGATTTATATCAAGTGGGTACTAAACACTTTTTAGGTCAGGGTTGGAATGTTAATCATTCTCCTGCAGATGTAAAACCTATAGAAAAATATTTTAATAATGAAATTCCTATAACAAGTTATAAACTTAAATGCAGATTAATCAAGGAAAAATTGAAACCTTTAAAATGTGAAGTTTGTGGCTTAGAAAAATGGAATGGTGTTAATATTCCTTTGGAGTTACATCATGTAAATGGAAATAACAAAGATAATTCTTTTGACAATTTAAAATTGTTATGTCCTAATTGTCATGCGTTGACAAATAATTATAGAAATCGCAAATAAGGTGTAGAGACTTAATGGGCAATACCTAAGTCATATTGATAAGGTAAAGAGAAAGTCCAGACTACAAACAAATTATGTTTGGTAACGAAAGTTATAGTGGTACGAAAATCCTGCGGGTGTTAAAGCCCGTGCCGGTTCAAGTCCGGCCTTGGGCACCAATTTGATAATTACTCGAGCTTTTTGGCTCGAGTTTTTATATTTGTGTTTTTTTCTTTTCGTATTTATGATAATATTATTATAAGGTGAGAATATGAAATTAGAAAAATTAAGAAAATATCAAAAAGAAATATTTGACTTGCAACATTGTATCAATGTTATTGGGTGGGATTTGAGAATATCAACACCTAGAGATGAAAAAGAAGAAGTTGTAGCCCTTATAAGTGGTTTAGAAGATAAATTGTTTAAATTACAAACAAATAATGATTATGAAATTTTGTTAAAAGGTGCAATAGAAAGTGATGAGTTTAAAGAATTATCTTTAAGTGAACAAAGATATATAAATAACTTGTTAAAAAATTATTATAAAAAGGTTAATGTTCCAAATGATTTTTATATTGAATATACAGAATTTCTACATAAAAGTACTATAGTTTGGGAAGAAGCCAAAAAAAATAATGATTATAATATTTTTAAACCGTATTTAGAAAAAGTAATTGAATTAACAAAAAAATATTATAGTTATATAAATTTTGATGGAGATTTATATGATGTAATGCTAAATGAATATGAAGCTGGGCTAACAAGTGATGACATAGATAAATTGTTTAGTGAGTTAAAAGAAAAGATTTTGCCAATAATACCTAAAGAAGGAGGATTAACAAGTTTTATTAAGATAAATGCTAGTGAAAGCGATGTAATGAAATGTGCTGAGTTTTTGTTGGATTATATAGGCTTTGACATGAACAAAGGTAAACTAGGATTTTATCCGCATGGATTTACAGAAAAAATTGGTAATAATGATGTTAGAATTGCTTTTAAAAAAACTGATAATGCTTTAGATTTTGTGAGCACGATAATACATGAAGGTGGGCATGGAATCTTAGAACAAAATGTAAATAGTAATTTAACTAAATATGAATGTATGACTTGTGAGGGAATAAATGCTTTACATGAAAGTCAATCGAGATTTTTTGAAAATATGCTCGGAAGAAATATTAATTTTTGGATTCCAATTTATGATAAAGTTAAAGAAATGTTAGGGTTAGATGCGGATATAAACGAATTTGTTAAAGGCTTAAATAGTCCAGTTGCAAGTTTAGTTAGAACTGAAGCTGATGAACTTACATATTGTATGCATATAATTTTAAGGTATGAAATAGAAAGAGATTTATTTAGTGGAAAAATAAATGTTGATGATTTACCTAATGTATGGAATCAAAAAATGAAGGAATATTTAGGTGTTGAAGTAATAAATGATAAAGATGGTGTAATGCAAGATGTTCATTGGGCTGAAGGTGATTTTGGATATTTTCCATCATATTTGATTGGATCTATTTTTGATGGAATGTTTTTGGAAATAATTGAAAATGACTTAGGAAGTATTGATGAAATATTAAAAAGTGGAAATATTAAAGTAATAACTAAGTATTTAATTGAAAATATTTATGTAAATGGTGCAGCTTTTACAGGTAGAGAGGTTTTAGAAAAACTTGGTAGAAATAATTTAAGTGTAGTGCCTTTAGTGAATTATTTTTACAAAAAATATGGAAATAAGAATTACTAACAAAATATTGTTTGTAAGATTTTTATATGGTATACTTTTAAAGTGAGAAGTATGAAAAGTCGTGAGAATGTTTATTATTTATTTTGGATATTTATTATTGGTTGTGTTGTAGGTTGGTGTATAGAAGGTGTTTTTTCATTAATTAAATGGAAAGAATTTATTAATCATTCTGCAGTTGTTATTGGACCTTTTAACGCAGCATATGGTCTTGGAGCCTTAGTTTTAACTGCTCTTTTATTTAAATTTAAAGATGATAAAATTTGGAAGATATTTTTAATAGGCTTTATTGGAGGCTCTATCTTAGAATATATAATGAGTTTAGGTATGGAATTGGTGTTAGGATTTACTGCTTGGGATTATTCGAAGAAACCCTTTAATATAAATGGAAGAATTTGTGTTAGATACTCATTATTTTGGGGGGCTTTAGGGATTGTTTGGATTAAATACATTTATCCTTGGTTAATAAAGTTTATAGATAAAATTGATTATGATGTTGGTAAGAAATTAGCCATTTGGTTAAGTGTATTTTTATTATTTGATGGAATACTTACTGGGGTAGCAATTAATAGAGCAAGACAAAAAGAAAAAGGTGTTGAAGCAAAATATAAATATGAAGAAATACTTGATAAAACTTTTAATAAAGAATATTTGAAGAATATGTATAATGATAGCTGGAGTGATTAGATGAAAATTGTTGTATTTACATGTAGTACAGGTGGAGGACATAATAGTTGTGCTAAATATATTGCTAAAGAATTTAACGATGACGGCATTAAATGTGATGTAAAAGATTATATGGAACTAGCTGGTGAAAAGGCTAGTAAGATGGCTGAAAAACTATATTTAGATTCTACGAAAGGTAAAGGAAATATATTTAAAACGGTTTATAAATTGGGAGAACTTTATAATAAATCAGGAATAAAAAGCCCAGTTTATGGTTTTAATAAATTAATTGTAAAAAAACTTGATGAATTTTTAGTTAGTAATGGTTATGATTTGGCTATCGGTACTCATGTTTTTCCCTGTTTAGCTTTGACTGCTTTAAAGAAAAAGAAAGATATTAAATTTATTAATGTTGCTACTGATTATGAATGTATTCCTTTTTGGAATGAAACTAATCCAGATTTATTTGTTATTCCAAGTGAAAAACTTATATCTAAATTTGTAGAAAAGGGTATAAAAAAAGACATATTGTTACCAATTGGTATACCTGTTGCATCAAGTTTTTTTGATATTAATAAAGATATTGATTTGCCACATGATAAAAAAAGAGTATTGTTAACATCTGGAAGTATGGGTTTTGGAGAAATGAAAGAGTGTGTAGATGCAATACTTGATAATATTGATTGTTATTTAATCGTAGTTTGTGGAAGTAATAAAGAATTAAAAAATGAACTTGATAAAATTAATAATGATAAATTATATGTATTGGGATTTATTAATAATATGAATCAATATATGAAAAGTAGTGACGTTATTATTGCTAAACCTGGTGGACTTACATCAACTGAAATAACTATGATGAGAAAACCATTTGTTATAATGATGCCTATTCCTGGAGTAGAAAACTATAATGCTAAGTTTTTTAGTGATAATGGTATGGGATTATATGCTAGTGATGTAAATGAAGTAGTTTTATGTACTAAAAGAATACTAGAAAATAAAGAATTAGAAAATAATATAATTTTGAATCAAAAAAAATACATAAATGATAAATCTGCGAAAGATTTAGTTCAATATGTAAAAAAATGGATGTGATAAATAATGGATGAAGTATTAAATGAGTTAGGTTTGCCAAATGAAGTTGGTTTTGAAATATCCAAAAATACAATTAGGTCCTTATTAACTTCAGAAAGTTATGAACGATTAATAGATGTTGTTAAAAGTAAATTTAATAAAGCAACATCTAATATTGGTCTTGATGAATCTCTTAATTTAGCAATTCTAATGGATTTTACCATTAAATTTAAAGGTGGACGAAAAAATATTGCTGTAGATGAGTTTTCTATTATTAAATCTATTTATGACTATTTTAATACTGAATATATTTATCAAAACGACGTTCATTTTGGATTACTTGATAATAACCAATATTTAAATGAAGAAATAAAGAAATTACAGGATTTTTTAAGAGATAGGATTAAAGAACTTAGAAATATTACTAATGTAAATCAATTAAAAAGTATTTCCAAATCGTTGTATGACAGTTATATGATGGCATATAATGATAAAGTTGTTGATGGTAATTTTACTTTATTTGAATGGAATATTTTTTTTCAAAAAGAAATTAATTTAGATATTGAAAGATTTCAAAGATTAAAAACATGGATGGAAAGTTTTATTAAAGAATTAACTAGTCCATTGCCATTTTCTTTGTTTTCCAATATTAATAAGGATAAAACTAAACTTTTTTTAGCAGCTCAATTTTTATTATTGGCAATATTATTAACTGAACCAAATCGTAGTATTCTTATTAGAAATTCCATTGAATTGATTAAATCTATTGAAGATAAAAATGTAAATCTTTCTAATATTTTTCTTTGGCAATGTGAAGATTTATCTAATGTAAATACTTTACAACGTGTGGAATATAAAAAATTGAATTTGCAAATGCCTTTAGAATTAATTAATCTATATTTAAAACAAGAAGATATAAAAAAGACTGTTGATGTTTTGTTAAGTTATTCTAATCAAGACTTTAAAAACGATGATTTAAGTAATGTTTATAATAAATTGAATGAACTAATTCAAGGAGCCTTAAATGAATCAATTAAAATTGGACTTAAGGATGTTAATTTAAATGATTTAAAACAAGAGGCATTAAAAGAATTAGGTGATACTTTAGATAATGATAAGAAACAATTGAAATTAAAATCTTATATTGATAGAATTGATATGTTTTTACATTGTTTAAAACCTTATAAAGTTCAAACTGGTTCAGGTAAATTTAAAAATTTTCATGTGTTTTATTATGAAAATGGAATGGTTGTTTTGGATAAGCTAAATGGGGAATATGGGTCGTTATATATAATGCCCATTATGATTTATTTATCTATTTTAAAAAATGAGAATATAAAAAACTTATATGAAGTTAGAAATATTTTAGGAGTAAGGTCTGTTAGTCATAGAAAGAATAATTGGCAAATTGAGGTTAAAAATTTGATTGATAGTCATAAAATTACGATGGAAGAAATAGAATTTTTAGAAAAAGCTTCAGAAGTATCTTTGCCTGTTAATGATGAACAATTGCAAAGTTTAAAAAAACAATATAAAGATAATGATTTTTTACAAACGGAAATTAAACGAAAAGAAATTGAAAGAAAAAAAAGATTTGAAGAAATTGATGAAGAAATAAAAAGGGATAAGGCTTCAGAATGTAGTAAAGATTTATTGGATGATGAAGAAGAACAAATAATTGAAGAGGTTGATGAACCTAATGATTTTTTAGTAATTAATGATTCTTCAATTCAATCTAAAGTAACAAGGAATCCGAAAGTTTCGTTATTTACTAAGTTAAGAACAAAAGATGATCAAGGAATGATGCATTGTGATTTATGTGGTGAATTTGTAAGTTTTGATACTAGAAATTTTGAGGCGCATCATATAATTCCTTTGGCAAATAATGGCGTAGATAATGTTTATAATACTGTTTGTTTATGTGGAAATTGTCATAATAGAATACATAGTAAGGTTCCTCCGACAATGTTTGAAATAGGTTGGATGTTACAAAGGGTCAGAGAAAGAGTTATTAAAACAACACCTTTTTATTTACAAAATTTTGATAGATTGTTTAATCCTAATTATAATTTTTTATATGGTAGTATAGATAATTATGATGAAGAAATGAGATATTATGAAAATAATAAAGAAAATGAAGATAGAAATTTTCTAGTAGAATGGAATAGTAAAAAATAATTTTATTTTATAATTTTTAATGGTATAATAATTAAGTAAGGTGATTTAAATGAATAATGAAAAAGTAAGTATGTTAGAAAGATATGGCGTTGATTTAACAACTAAAGAATATATAACTGATCCAGCGATTGCAAGAGATGAAGAGATAAAACAAATAATTTTAGCTTTATTAACACCTGAAAAAAGTGCATTACTTGTTGGTAAGCCTGGTATTGGGAAAACCGCGATAGTGGAAGGACTTGCATATAGAATTCAAAAAGGATTAGTTCCTGATGCTTTAAAAAATTATTCTTTGATTAAGGTAAATATAACAAGTTTAATTGGTGAAACGATGAGTGAAGGACAGGTTGAAAATAGAATTGATTTGTTAGTTAGAGAATTACATGATAGACTTAATACGATTATATTTATAGATGAAACTCATTTACTTGTGAATAAATCTGGGGGGATGGATTTTGCAAATATGTTAAAAGCGGGATTGGATAGAGGCCAAATTAAAATGATTGGTGCAACTACTACAGAAGAATATGAGCAATATATTTTAAGAGATAGAGCTTTTCTTCGTAGATTTCAAAAAATTGATGTTTTAGAAGCTGATAAACCAACAGTTGTAAAAATCTTAATGGGAACTTTACCTAAACTTGAATATCAAATTGGGGTAAAAGTTAATTATCAACCATTTATAACAGAAAAAATAATGGCTTTTATCGTAGAAATGACTGATGAATATAAAAGAGTTTATGAAATTGCAAGTAGATATCCTGATATTTGTTTGACAATAGTTGCCAATGCTTTTACATTTGCTTTATATGATAATAGAAAAATTGTGTCAATAATAGATTTTTATAGAGCTATTAAAAATTCAAAAAATATTTATGATGATGTAAAAGTTAAAGAAATAGCTAATTTTAAGACAACTTTTAAAGATTTGTTTGAGGCTGAAGGATTTGATATAAATACATTAGACTAGTTGGAAGTGAAAAAATCTTTCCATGGGTCTTTTTTCTTTAGTCTTTTAATTGCTTTATATATTGTTATTTCATTAGGTTTAATTTTGTCAAGTTCATTCCATGCTATAGGCATTGATACCGGAGCATTTTTTCTTAATCTAACTGAATATGGTGCTACAAAAGTGGCACTTTTTTGGTTTCGTAAATAATCTATAAATATTTTGTTCTTGCGCTTTTCTTTTCTATTGTTAGTTGTAAATAGTTCTGAATGAGTTTTTTCTATTATATTTGCTATATCTTCAGAGATTTTATAAAATTTTTTCCAAGTTAAATTGTTTTTAAAAGGAATACATATATGATAACCCTTTCCACCACTAGTTTTTAAAAATGATTTTAAATTTAAGTTATCTAATATTTCTTTTAAATATTTTACTCCAAGTCTTAGCTTATCAAGGGAAAGTGATTTATCTGGATCTAAATCAAATACCATCATATTTGGTTTATTTTTATTTGATGCATTGCTTCCCCAGATATGAAATTCATAGCTATTCATTTGAACCTCACTTAATAAGCCAATTTCATCTAATATATAGTAATAATCCTTTTCTTTATCATTCTTAGATGAAATATTAATTTTTTCTAAATATCTTTTTTGATTTTCTAGATGTTTTTTAAAAAAAATTTTGTTATTTATTCCTGATGGAGCTTTCACTACACTTATAATTCTATTTTCTAGATAAGGCATCATATATGGGGCTACTTTTTTATAATAATTAAAGATAACTTTTTTAGTAATATTACCAATTATTTTTTTGTTGGGGCTAGTTAATAATATTTCTTTTTTCTTTTCATTATCTTTAATTTCTTTCATGGTTCTGTTTGTTTTAATACTTCTTTTATATTTGGTTATATCAATGTAGTTTTCATAAAAGTCATGATCTTTAATAAGTAACCAATTATCATCTTTAAAATGAGTAAGAGTCCACATCCCTTTAAGCCTTTTGCCATACAGAATTACTTTTATTAAATTTTTTTCATACTTTATAATCTCGTAATATCCTAGATCAAATAACATGACTGTGCCTGCACCATATTCGCCTTTGGGTATTGTTCCTTCGAAATTTTTATATGAAATAGGGTGGTCTTCAACTTTTATTGCCAATCTTTTGTCTTTAGGATTATAAGATGGTCCTTTTGGTATTGCCCATGAGGACATTGTACCATTATATTCTAATCTAAAATCAAAGTGATCTTTTCTCGCTATATGATGTTGAACACAAAATGTTAATTTTTTGTTATTTTTTAAAATTTTACCAATGGGTTCGCTTGTTATATTAAAGTTTCTTTTGTTATTATATTTAGTTAATTTGTTCATAAATTTCACCATTATTATTTTGGATTTAATTGCTTATTATATACAATATATGTTATATTACCTGTAGGTGGTATTGTGAAGGTATTGAGTATAAAAGAACCTTATGCTAGTTTAATTAAAGATGGGTATAAATGTTATGAAACAAGAGGTTTTAAAACAAATTATCGTGGTGAATTATATATTCATGCTAGTTTAAGTAAATGTAATCAAAGTGATAAATTAAGTAAACTTATTACGCCGATGTATGGTGAAATTATTTGTAAATGCATGTTAGTGGATTGCAGTTATATGACTGATGAATTTATTGATAATCTTAAGAAAAATAATGAAGTGGAATATAAATGCGGATTATACGAAACTGGACGATATGCTTGGGTTTTGGAAAATGTTTTAGCAATCAAACCTATTAAAGCTAAGGGTAAACTGGGAATATGGAATTTTGAATATGAAAAAAGCAAGTAGAAATACTTGCTTTTTGTATCTTTAATGGGGCACAATAAGGGAATCGAACCCTTGCATACCGGAGCCACAATCCGGCGTGTTAACCACTTCACCAATTGCACCATGTCTTTGCATAACTTATCTTATCAAATTTTTTTTATAAAAGCAATACCCTAAATGCAAAAAATATGTTATTATTATATTGTATGGAGATGATTTAAATGAATGATGTTACAAAAGTATTGTGTGAACGAAGAAGTATTAGAAAATTTAAACCAGATCAAATACCTAGTGATGTTTTAAATGAAATATTAAAATGTGGTACTTTTGCACCATCTGGTAAAAATATGCAAAGTGCTAAAATGGTTGTAATTCAAAATAAAAAACTTATATCGGAAATAGCAAAAGTAAATGGTAGTTTTGTAAATAAACCAGGATTAAATCCATTTTATGATGCTCCAACATTAATAATTGTTTTTGCAAATAAAAATATAAGTACTTATATAGAAGATGGTAGTGCTGTAATATCAAATATAATAAACGGAGCGTTTAGTTTAGGTGTTGATAGTTGTTGGGTTCATAGAGCATATGAAACCTTTCAAACTGAATTTGGTAAATCTCTTATGAAAAAATGGGGACTTAGTGATGAATATGTTGGTATTGGTAATGTTGTGTTAGGTTATAGAGATATGATTTTGCCACCGCCTAGTCCAAGGAAAGAAGATTTTATTATATTTGATTAAAAAGGAGTTTGTATGAAAGAAGAAAGAGGTATTACATTAATTGATATTTTTATTAGTTCTTTGATATCTTTTGTTAAAATTTATTGTGGAACAATATTTTGCTCTTATACATTAATTACTAGTGGGTATTATACTTTATGTAATCTTTCAAGTGATATAATAAGCTTTAATGCATCTTTAGTTAGAGGCAGAAGAGGTAGTAAAAAAGAACCCTTTGGTTATGGAACGATACCTATGGTTTTAATGATTTCCTTTGGCTTAGTCCTTTGTTTTTTAGGCTTATTTATTATTGGAAAATCATTTTTTGTAAATTATGAATTAGTAAATCTAAAAATAATACTACCAATTATTATAATTATATTATCTTTAATAATATGGTCTAATAAGTTGTTTGAAGGTGCAAAAAGAATACAAAGTGAACTGTTAATGGAAATTGCTCATGAAAATTACTATGATTTTTTATTAGTATTTATCTTAATATTTTTTGTTATTCTTGGAGCTTTTATACCAGTTTTTGATTTGTTAGGAACATTATTTATGGCAATTATGATTTTTATTAAAGGGTTAAAAATACTAATTGATAATGTAATTTTATTAAAGGGACAAAATGATCAAAGTAAGACGATTATTAAAAATATTGAAAATAATTTAAAAGAAGGGGATGGAATATATTATTCTAATTGTAGTTTAATTAATGTAAGTAATTTTTATAAAGTTATTATTGAAATTCTTGTTGATGAAAATGTTTCTATAGGTGATTTAATTTTTTTTGAAGAATATTCTAAAGGAAAGATAAAATCTAAAGTAACAAAAATTAAAATGGTGGATTTTTTGATATATAGGAGGTAAATTTTGAAAAATAAAAAAGGATTTACATTGATTGAGTTAATTGCTGTATTAGTAGTGCTATCAATATTAATAACTTCATCAGTTGCAGTGTTTATAAATATAAGAAATAGTGTTTTAAGAAAAGAAAAAAATAATTTAATAACATATTTAGAAACAAAAGCAATAGAATATGCCAATGAAACAAATGTAACAGCAGTAAGTGTGGAAGATTTAATAAAGATTGGATTAATAAAACCAGATGATGAAACAGATATATATGATCCAGTAACTAGAGAATCTATGAATTGTTATATAATAGATTTAGTCTGGGAAGATGGAGAATATAAAGCAAAATTTGGAAGTAATGTAGGAAAAAATGGTACAACATGTAATGAATATACAAGAAGAAAAAACTTAGTGATATGTCAAGTCGTAGGAAATAATTGTAATGATATAAAAAATGAACAATGGTTTAAAGATGATATAACAATAGGATTGAAATTTGTAAGTGGAAAGAGAATAATTAAAGAATCTGGATATGAAATAAGTTGGAAAAGTAATACGGGAATATCATCAATAGAAGATACTATAAAAACAAATGTAGACTTGATAGCCAATATAAATTATACAGCTAAAGTAATAAAAGATAATGAAGTAAGTGAGGCATCACAAATAGTAAATATAGATAAAGAAGCTCCGATAATAAATGAAATAAAGTATAATACCAATTGGAGTGAAGGTAAAGAAATAGAAATAATAGCAAGTGATGGTTTAGGGTCTGGTGTTGGAGGCTATGCAATAGTTTTAGAAAACGAAAAGTGTTCTGGCTATAGTACAAACAATAAAATAACAATTAAATCAAATGGTAATTATAAAGTATGTATTAGGGATAAAGCTGGAAATGAAACTGAAAAAGTAATAAAAGTTTCTACGATAGATACAAAGCCTGAAAATCCAATAATAAGTGCATCAGATGGAATAGCAAGTGGAAATTTTCATAGTAAAGATTATATATTGTCATGGAAAAGTACATATAATGGAACTCAAGATTTAGTTTATTATTATGGAACAGATAAAACAAAAATGACAAATAAAGGAACTTCAGTAGGTGCCAAGAAAGAGCAATATAATGTAATAATGTATGTTAAAGCTTGTACAAGAGAAAGTAATTTGTGTTCAGGAATAAGTAGCTATAAAATAAATGTAGATACAAAACCAACAAATCCAGTAATAAGCGCATCAGATGGAATAGCAAGTGGAAAATATCATAGTAAGAATTATACGTTAACATGGAAAAGTACTAATAAAGGATCTCAAAAATTAACATATTATTATGGATTTGACTCATCTAAACTTACAAGTACTGGAACATCTTTAAATGTTGATATGAGTCGATATGGCATTTATGTTTATGTTAAAGCTTGTACCGTTAATAAAACATGTTCAGGAATAAGCAAATATTTGTTGAATGTTGATACTGAGGCGCCAAATATAGGATTAAATATTGATTCTGATTATAGAAATTATTTTAAATTATCTGCTAAGTTAACAGATAGCAAATCAGGAATAGTAGCTTATGCAGTTACTGGTTATGAAACACCACAAAAATGGATAACAGTTAAAAATACAAAAACTTTAGATATTAGTCGTAGTTTTACATGGAAGGAATTTGGTACATATTACGTTTTTGCAAAAGATGCGATGGGAAATATAAGTAAAAAAGAACAATTTGTTAGTATTGATAGGGATTATCCTAATATTGTTGATGATGAAGTATATTATGATTGTTCTAGTGGGAAAATGTTTGTTGGTGCAAGAATATTAGCTGCTGTAACAAATAATATATATTATTATACTTCTACAAACAAAAACACACCTTCTTTAAATGCAAGTGGCTGGTCTGTTGGTTGTAGTGGAATTACTAAATATAATGGTTATTGTTCTGGTTCTAGAATAAGTCTTAATCGATATGGTGATACTTATGTCTGGGTAAAAGCATGTAATACCTATAATGAATGTACTATTACTCCGATAGGTCATGCAGTATGTAATAATCGTCAAAACCCAAAAGGAATAACATATGATTCGGATATGGGGCATTGTTATAACGGATGGCTTACATATGATATTAATACTGATAAATATATGTGTATGGATAGATGGTCTCATGCTCAAAATATATCAGATAAGAATTTAGAGGTTACTTGTGCGGAAAATGCTTGGGCTCGTAAATATGTACCTGTACCAAATACTAATTATTGTTGTCCAGAAGGTTATACTTTAAATAAAAAATTTAAAATGGGAAATTATTATGCTTGTGAAAAAAATTATGGAATTCCAGATTGTTTTGGAGGCGCTAAACTAAGTGCAAATTATGGATATTGTACTGGTTAGTGTAGTTAAAATATAATGTGAGGAGGAAAATGTGAAAAAAATAAATAAGATAATTGTTGTTTGTGGGGCCATTATTGTGGGAGTTATAATTGGCTTTGTAATATATAAAAATGTTGGTCATAGTAAAAGCGATGTTAAGCAAGGAGAAACAAAGTTAAATGAGTATATTCAAACTTATTACAATGATACTTTAGAAACAGAAGTTAGTGTAGAGGCTTTATTAGAAAATGGTTATATAACCAATACAAATGAAAATATATGCGATATTTATGTTATTGATAATGATAAAATAAATAAAAAAGAAACAGATTGTGATAAATCAAAAAAATTGGCAAAAAGACCTATTATTGAATTAATAACTAGTAATAATTTTAAATTAAATGAATGGAATAAGAATGGCGCTACTATTAAAGTTAAATTAAAAAATGGTGGAAATTCATATTATAAAGAAAAAGATATAAATTCAGTAGAATGGTATAGTATTGATGGCTCTATAAATAGTGTTAATAATGAGTTAGAAATAACAGATAACATGAATACAACATTAAATGTAATGATCAATTTTGATGATGTTTCTTATGTAAAAGAAACTAAAGTGATGGTTGATGTTGAAGCTCCGATTTATAAAAGTAGTAATTTGAAAGATTCATTTTTAGTTACCTTTGAGGATAATTTCTTTTTGAATAAAAAATATTATTATTTTTCAGAAAATAATGAAGCTCCTAATAAAAGTGATTTTAAGGATAGATTAGAAGATTTAGCTTGTGATAAAACTTATAATGTTTGGAGCTATGCTACTGATATGGCAGGAAATGAAAGTGAAATACAATATTTAGGTAATTATACGAGGTGTATTACAATTAGTAGTGGTTCTGTATCAGAGGAGTAATGATTCATGAAAAATAAAAAAGGATTTACATTGATTGAGTTAATTGCTGTATTAGTAGTGCTATCAATATTAATAACTTCATCAGTTGCAGTGTTTATAAATATAAGAAATAGTGTTTTAAGAAAAGAAAAAAATAATTTAATAACATATTTAGAAACAAAAGCAATAGAATATGCCAATGAAACAAATGTAACAGCAGTAAGTGTGGAAGATTTAATAAAGATTGGATTAATAAAACCAGATGATGAAACAGATATATATGATCCAGTAACTAGAGAATCTATGAATTGTTATATAATAGATTTAGTCTGGGAAGATGGAGAATATAAAGCAAAATTTGGAAGTAATGTAGGAAAAAATGGTACAACATGTAATGAATATACAAGAAGAAAAAACTTAGTGATATGTCAAGTCGTAGGAAATAATTGTAATGATATAAAAAATGAACAATGGTTTAAAGATGATATAACAATAGGATTGAAATTTGTAAGTGGAAAGAGAATAATTAAAGAATCTGGATATGAAATAAGTTGGAAAAGTAATACGGGAATATCATCAATAGAAGATACTATAAAAACAAATGTAGACTTGATAGCCAATATAAATTATACAGCTAAAGTAATAAAAGATAATGAAGTAAGTGAGGCATCACAAATAGTAAATATAGATAAAGAAGCTCCGATAATAAATGAAATAAAGTATAATACCAATTGGAGTGAAGGTAAAGAAATAGAAATAATAGCAAGTGATGGTTTAGGGTCTGGTGTTGGAGGCTATGCAATAGTTTTAGAAAACGAAAAGTGTTCTGGCTATAGTACAAACAATAAAATAACAATTAAATCAAATGGTAATTATAAAGTATGTATTAGGGATAAAGCTGGAAATGAAACTGAAAAAGTAATAAAAGTTTCTACGATAGATACAAAGCCTGAAAATCCAATAATAAGTGCATCAGATGGAATAGCAAGTGGAAATTTTCATAGTAAAGATTATATATTGTCATGGAAAAGTACATATAATGGAACTCAAGATTTAGTTTATTATTATGGAACAGATAAAACAAAAATGACAAATAAAGGAACTTCAGTAGGTGCCAAGAAAGAGCAATATAATGTAATAATGTATGTTAAAGCTTGTACAAGAGAAAGTAATTTGTGTTCAGGAATAAGTAGCTATAAAATAAATGTAGATACAATCCCAACAAATCCAGTAATAAGTGCATCAGATGGTCAAGTAAGTGGATCATATCATGACAAAGATTATACATTATCATGGAAAAGTACGAATCAAGGTTCACAAAATTTGATATATTATTATGGAACTAATCCATCAAAGCTTTCAAGTACTGGAACAAGTATGACTGCAAAGAAAACTCAATATGGAATTTATGTTTACGTTAAAGCTTGTACTGTTAATAATACATGTTCAGGAATAAGTAAATATATGATAAATTTGGATGATGAAGCCCCAGTTATAACATTAACATCTGCTGATTTAACATATAAAACTATTAGGGAGAATTACACATTATCTGCGAAAATAACAGATAGTAAATCAGGAATTGTTGCATATGCTGTTACAGGTTATGAAACACCAAAAAAATGGATTGATGTTAATACTACGAAGACTTTAAATGTTAGTAGAGATATTACTTGGAATGAATACGCATATTATTATGTTTTTGCAAAAGATGCAGTTGGCAATATTGGAAAAGGTGGGCCTTATAGAGTGCAAATTGATAGAGACATTCCTGCCTCTGCAGAGCATGATGTTTCATATGATTGTTCAACTGGAAGATATTTTTTATCAGCAAATACTAATTTTATTGCGCTTTCTATAGGAACATGGTATGCTGCTACTACCAATAAAACTGCACCAAGTGCGAGTTCTTCTTCTTGGGTTCCTGGTTGTTCTGGATTGAAGAAAGGAGATCCTATTCCAGCGAGATGTGTTGGAATGCGTACTAACCTTAATCGAACCGGAGATACCTATTTTTGGGTAAAAGCATGTAATAAGTATAATGAATGTTCTGTTTCTGCAATTGGGCATGCGGTTTGTAAGAATTATAGTAATTCAGAAAAAATAAATTATAATACAGAATTATCTGAGTGTTATGGCGGATATAAATTTTATGATATTACAACAGATAAATATAAATGTCTTTATAATGATTTAGCATTATATAATATTGCTGATAAAAATTTAGAAGTACCTTGTCCTAAAAATGCATGGGGTACTAAAGTTATTGTTGAAGGAACTAATTATTGTTGTGATAGTGGTTGGACATTAAATACTAAATATAAAATAGGTTCATATTATTCTTGCCAGAGAGTATTTGATCCACCAATTTGTAGTTCATCCAAAAAATTAAGTTCTAATTTTGGCTATTGTATACAAAAGTGAAATTTTTGTGAAATGTTAGCACTTGCTATTGACAAGTGCTAACATTAGTAATATAATGGTAGTGTTAATTGAGAAGATTAACATAAAAGAACATTTTCAAGTAATAGTAAAGATTTGAAAATATGAAAGGAAGATGATATTTATGTTACCAAGTAGAATGTTTTTTGATGATATGTTAAGTGATTTTGAAAAAGAAAATAAGATGAAATGTGATATCTTTGAAAAAGATAATAAAGTGTTTATTGAAATGGATGTTCCAGGCTATGACAAGAAAGATATAAAAGTTGAATGCAATAAAGGAAATATTGTTGTTAAAGCAGAACATCATGAAAAACATGAAGATAATAAAAAATATTTACATAGAGAAAGAAAAATGTTTGGAAGACTTGAAAGAAGTTTTCATTTAGAAGATATTGATGAAGATACTATGGAAGCAGAATTTAAAGATGGTATTTTAACAATAAGCGTTTCAAAAGCAAATGAAGATAAAAATAAAAAATATATTGAAGTAAAATAATGTATATGAAGACCTTAATGGTCTTTATTTTTTTGTCATATTTTTTTGGATAATTAAATGTTTTAATATTTTTTGTCGAAAGTGTTAAAAGATGCTAATCATTTAAAAGTAAACATTGATGATCCTTTGTTTTATGATAAAGAAAAAATAAAACAAGATGTTTATGAGGCTGGAGTAAAAAGAAGAAACTCAATTGAAATAACTATTAATTTTTTGAAGAATACTAATCTTACTTTTCAAGTTGTAGCAGACAATACTGATTTAGTTGTTTATGAAATAAAAAGACCTATATTTTTTTGTTATGATGTGATAGAATTAAGGTGAGGTTATAAGATATGGATGAACTTAAAAAATATGGGGATAATATTGTTATTAATGATTATGAAATTAGTGTATTAAATAAATGTAATATTGATGTAACAAAATGTAAGACTTTAGCTGAAGTATTACTTCTTATTGATAGATATTTAGATGATTCTTTTTTAGATGATGAAGAATATGATGAAATAGATTTTGTGGCAAATAATTTAAATGAAAGACTTTATTATATGGGGAATAAATAATATGAAAAAGAATAAAAAGAGATTGTTAATTAGTACTTTAGTTTTATTCGTAATATGGAGTTTTGTAACTATTTATATTATTTTTAATGACAAAAATAGTATAAATGAAGAAAAAGTATTAGGATTTGAAAGTGTTACTGTAATAAATAATATTAATGTTAGTGCTGGAGAAAATTTTTATGTTAAAGATGAAGGTAATAAATTAGT
>ENA-UOJO01001798-UOJO01001798.1-human-gut-metagenome-genome-assembly--contig:-P57-NODE-1798-length-25552-cov-61.664823_pt1 | contig 25552 bp, 18 predicted proteins | sample MGYA00242351_ERZ723898 | MGnify/ENA metagenome assembly ERZ723898 | reverse complement strand
GTTTAGCGCGGCAAGGTCGCAGCGATTTCGACGCGCTGGACCCACGAATCAAGGGCTGCTCGCCCTTGATAATCCCAAAGCAGAGGTCGAAGCGGAAAAATGCTAGTCGCTTCGCTAAAAGCATTTTTCGCGCTTCTCCGATTTGAAGGCCCCTCAGCCGCTGCGGCGGCAGCTCCCCGCAGGGGAGCGGGAGCGCCCTCTCCGTCACCTTCGGTGACACCTCTCCCTTCGGGAGAGCTGGCGCGAAGCGCCTGAGAGGGTTGGCTTCCCGCCGGGCTGCCTGTTCTCCCCGCTGACGCGGATGCTCCCGCAGGGAGCCAGCGGCAGCAGATGCCGTTTGCCGTTACGGCCCCACCCGTGAAAAAGAGAATTTGAAAAATCCGCAGATTTTTCAAATTCTCAAAATAAAATAATTTTTCCGCTAATATTGTCAGAGCGAAGCGGAGACAATTCTAAATCAAAAAAGGAGCACCCGCTTATGATGCTGGACCGCATGGAAGGCAATGCAGAACTGAAAACGAGCGTGCGGCAGATGCTGGCGTCCCGGCGGCTGACCCACAGTGTGCTTCTGGTGGGCGAAGACGGGCTGGGAGCCGGTTTTGCGGCCCGCTGCATCGCCGCCGATTATCTTTACCCCGCAGGCGGTGCGCCCGCTGAAGCGCTTCTGCGGGGCGAATGCTGCCGCGCTGTGGCAAAGGCCGGCAAGCGCGACAGCGGCCAGGTGGAGACGGGCATCGTGCGCGAGGCCATCTCGGTGTCCGGCATGGGCAGCGGCGGGCGGTACCTTGTGGGTCAGGTCACGGCCATGCGCAGTGAGATTTTCAACACCAGCCTGTCCGCCGAGGGCCGCGCCGTCCTGCTCTACCATGTGGAGCGCATGAACGAGGAGTCCGCCAATGCCCTGCTGAAGGTCATGGAGGAGCCGCCCGAGGGCGTGCTGTTCCTGCTCACGGCGGATTCGCTGGCAAGCGTTCTGCCCACCATCCGCAGCCGCTGCGTCAGCTTTGCGGTGGCGCCCGTCTCGCCGGAGCAGTGCGCCCGCTACTGCGTCGCGCAGGGGGTGGACAAAAAGACGGCGGCCCTGTACAGTGAACTGTTCGACGGCCACATCGGCACAGTGCTGGCTGCCGCCCGGGACGAAGCCCGCACCGCCCAGGTGGAAAAGGCCCTGCAGCTGGCCAAGGCGGCCGCCGCCCACGACAGCTATGCCGCCGCCGTGCTGCTGGCCGCCTTTGAAAAGGATAAGGCCGGTGCGGCGGCCCTGCTGGCGGATTTCCGCGCCGTGGCGGCGGCGGGCCTGCGCGGCAGCCCCCACGCCCCGGTGCAGGGGGCGGACGCCCAGCGGGCCCTGCGGCTGGCCGAAGCCGCCATCCAGCGCCTGGGCGCGCAGGTGAACCCGAAGATCGTGCTCAGCGTGTTCGCTGCAAAACTTGCATAACAAAAAATATCCCCGGCAGAGAAAGGCGCAAGGCCCTTTCTGCCGGGGATGTTTTTATACGTTAAATGTGGGATCGTTGAGCAGGTCGTTGTAATGGAACGTGTAGGATTTTTCATCCTTTGTGATCGTGACCGTGAATTTTTGGCCATACAGATTGGTGACAGGAGTGTTTCCAATGTCGATGTAGAGAATCGAAGTGCTAGTCTTAGGAGTGGCAATTGTCAAGCTTTCACGGAAAGCAAAACCTGTTTTGTCACTGTTCAGCGTGAAATTGTCCAAACTGCAGACCTTTGCTCCGGGAACAGCAGGAATGGAGCAGGAAAAATCGCTGAGCTGCAGCGAAAAGTCGCTGGTACCAGAGATGTTGTTAATCTGCAGGCCGGTGTAAATATAAGTGTGGCTGACATGGTCGGATTCATATTTGGCGTCGGAAGTCCAGGAGCCGCTCATTGGGCCAAAATCCACCTTGCAATTTCCAAATTCGGCATATTCATCGCTGTTAATCTCCGGGGCAAGCGGGCTGCCCGGCGTCGGGTTGGCTCCCCCACCCCCGCATCCGGCCAGAGCGCCGGCGGCGGCAGCAGACAGAACGGCAAGGCCGGTGGCTTTCAGAAAAACGCGGCGGCTGATCATTTTAGACATCATTGATTCTCCTTTTCAAGATTTCTTCTGGGTGGAACAGTCGGATAGAAACAGAAACACCCTCCAGCGCTTGCGGTACACTGGAGGGGTCTCTGTTTGGGGTATTGCTTTGGTGTGAGGAGGAATCATGTGTAAGGCGCGGTTGCGGCCCCGCATCCCTACAAAAGATAGTATACCCTATTTTCCGTAAAAAGTCATTGCTTTTTTGTGAAAAAATCGAAAAATCAATTGATTTTTCAAACAGAGACCGTGCAGAACGTCAGGACGCCGTTTCAGCACGCCGTTTTTCCGCGCAGCGGATATTCTTTTCTCCAGAATAACATATCAGCGGCAAAAGGTCAAATCTTTTTTTGCTTCGGCGGCGTGCAGCCTGCCGTGCTCCACATAGTGGGCGGCGTTGCGCACGCTCGCCTCGGCCTGGGCGGGCGTCACCTGCTTGATGACCTTTGCGGGCACGCCCACGGCTACCGACCCGTCCGGGATGACCATGCCTTCCGGCACCAGCGCCCCGGCCCCGATGATGCAGTTTTTGCCCACCACGCAGTGGTTCAGCAGGGTGGCGTGCATCCCGATGAGGCTGCCGTCGCCCACGGTGCACCCGTGCACCAGCGCGCTGTGGCCCACCGTGACGTTTTTGCCCAGCGTCACGGCCCCGCCCACGTCGCAGTGCAGCACGGCGTTGTCCTGCACGTTGGTGTTCTCGCCGATGGTCAAAGTGCCGTCGTCGCCCCGCAGCACGGCCCCGTACCAGACGGTGGAGCCGGGTCTCAGCACCACATCGCCCTGCACGGTGGCGTTGGGGGCCACGAAGACTGCGCCCTCATCGCGGGGGAATTTTCCACAAAAAGACAGGAACATTGTTAAAAACCGCCTTTCTCTCTTTCGCTTTTGGCTCGTTTATGGTATTCTTTAAGGTAGAACAAAATCATTTCCGGCGCTTTGGGCCGGGACGTCGATCAAGGGGGTACGCTCATGTTTCAAAACAGGTTCTTCCGCCGTGCCGCAGCACTGGTGCTCACCCTGGCGCTTGCCGCCGCGGCGGCGCTGCCGGGGCTGGCCGCCTACCCCATGCCCATCCAGACGGCCAGCGAGACCGAGGCGGTGTATCTGTTCAACGCCGACACCGGCAAGACCATCCTGGCCCAGAACGCCGACCAGCAGCAGTATGTGGCCAGCCTGACCAAGATGATGACCGCCCTGCTGCTGCTGGAGAGCGGCAAGGACCTGAACGGCGAAGTAACCGTGCCCACCGCCATGACCCAGGAGTTCAAGGACATCCAGAACGCCAACGGCATGACCGCGGGCCTGCGCATCGGTGAGACGGTGCGCCGCATCGACCTGCTGTATGCCCTGCTGGTGTCCAGCGCCAACGACGCCGCCAGCGTCATCGCCTACGATGTGGGCGGCAGCGTGCTGGACTTCGTCCGGCAGATGAACGCCCGCGCGGCGGAGCTGGGCTGCACCGGCACCAACTTCACCTGCGCCCACGGCCTGTTCGACTACGGCAACGTTTCCACCGCCGAGGACATGGCCAGGATCGCGGCGGAATGCTACAAAAACCCCACCTTCGTGCAGGTGTCCGGCACGGCGGCCTACACCATGCCCGCCACCAATCTGCACCAGAATGAGCGCACCATCAACTCCACGAACCCCCTCACCGACACCGGCAGCGAGTTCTACCGCAGCTACATCAAGTGCGTCAAGGGCGGCTTCACCACCCTGGCGGGCCGCTGCGCCGTGGCCTTTGCCGAACAGGGCGGCCACACCTACGGCCTTGTGATCCTCCACGCGGACAACGCCAGCCTTTACACCGAGTGTGACCAGCTGCTGGACTGGGCCTTTGAGAGCTTTTCGGACCGCCCGCTGGTGGACACCCAGACCGAGCTGACCACCGTTGACCTGACCAAGTGCCGCGCCCAGCCCACCGCCGCGCTGTATGCGGCGGCCCCTGTCAGCGGCTACGGCCACGCAGACGACGTGGTGAGCTACGCCTTCGACCTGCCCGAGAGCATCCCGGCCACCGTGAAAAACGGCCAGAAGGTGGGCACCGCCACCGTCTATCTGGACGGCTACGAGGTGGGTACCGTGGACCTTGTGACCCATGCGGAATATATCTCCGACTTCCGCACCGACTCCAAGGCCACCCTGCTGCTGCTGTGCACGCTGGTGGTCATCCTGGGCGCGCTCACCGTGCTCACCCTTGCGGCGGGCGGCGGCTCGCTGAACCTGCGGCGCAGAAAGCGCAGACATTGACCTTATTCTATAACAAAAAAAGCGGCACATCAAGCCTTGCGGAAAAGGCCCGATGTGCCGCTTACTTTTTTACTTGTTGAGGAACCGGATAAAGTGGTAGGATTCCACGATCTGGAAGTACTTGATGATGCGGGGATACAGCGGCTCGGCCTTTTCGCCGTACTGCTGCTTCATGCATTCAGCAAGGTCCGCAACGGTCTTCTGCCCGTCGATCAGCGGCCAGAGATAACTGCCGGTCTCGTCCAGATGCACCTGTGTGGTGCGCGGTTTATGGAACACTTTTTGCGCGATCGTGTTGAACACACCGGTGTTCTCCACCTCAAGGGTGATAAGGCCGGTGGCTTCGTCTGTGTGCCAGCGCAGGGTTTCCGCCCGCTGCGGGATCAGGTCCAGATAATTGATGGATTCGTTCTTATGCTTCATCAGTTCTTCTTTTTCTTCATGGAGAAGGCCAGCAGGCATGCGATCATCACGATCATCAGGACCACGCCGCCAATGTTGCCCAGATCAATGCTCAGGGCAGTGCTGATGCCGAACACGGCAAACACAGCCAGCAGGATGCCCACAAGGCCCTCGCCTGCGATCATACCGGCACAGAACAGGGTGCCGCGGGTGGTCTGCTCTTCCTTGAGCTTCGCGTCAACATTCTTGCGGCTGTCCATGAACCAGCGCACAACACCACCGATCATGATGGAGGTGTTCAGGTAGATGGGCAGATACAGGCCGATGGCGAACGGCATCACAGGGATGCGCAGGATCTCCAGGGCAATGGCCAGGAACACACCGGTGAACACCAGGTTCCAAGGCAGGTTGCCGCCCATGATGCCCTCGACGATCATCTTCATCAGGGTAGCCTGCGGTGCGGGAACCTCGGCACCGCCGTAGCCCCATGCGCTGTCCAGCAGGTACAGCACGCCGCCGATGGCAAGGCCTGCGGCGATCACGCCGATCAGCTCGCCGATCTGCTGCTTGACCGGGGTCGCACCCAGCAGGTAGCCGGTCTTCAGGTCCTGAGAGGTATCAGCAGCAATGGCAGCGCAGATGCAGATGACAGAGGCGATGGCCATGGAGCCGATCATGCCCTCGATGCCAACGTTGCCGGTGGCCTTCAGGACCATGGTAGCGATCAGCAGGGTGGCAATGGTCATGCCGGAGACCGGGTTGTTGGAACTGCCGATCATGCCGACCATACGTGCAGAGACGGTGGAGAAGAAGAAGCCGAAGATGACGATCAGCAGAGCACCCAGCGGGCTGACGGGAATGGCCGGAGCCAGCCAGATGATGAGGATGATGAGCAGGATGCCGCCCAGAATAAAGGGCATGGGCAGGTCCTTCTCGGTACGGGAGGTGCCGGAAGCACTGCCGCCCTTCATGCTCTTCATGGCATCACGGAAGGTGGATGCGATCAGAGGCAGGCTCTTGATCAGCGAGATGATACCGCCGGTAGCAATGGCACCTGCGCCGATATACTTGACGTAGTTGGACCAGATAGCGTCTGCACCGCCTGCTGCATACAGATCAGCAATGGTGGTGCCGGCTGCTGCCGGGTACAGGGAGATGTTTGCGCCGAACAGGCAGATCAGCGGGATGATGACCATCCAGCCCACCAGAGAACCGGTGAACATGTAGGAAGCGGTCTTGGGGCCGACGATGTAGCCCACGCCCAGCAGAGCGGGGTACACTTCCATGCCCAGAGCACCCTTGAAGGAGCTGAAGGCCACGGCAATGTCGGCGGGGATCATCTTCAGGCCATCGACGATGAACTTGAAGATGGCTGCCAGACCCATGCCGGAGAACACGGTGGAAGCGTTTGCGCCGCCTTCCTCACCGGCCAGCAGCACGTCTGCGCAGGCGGTGCCTTCCGGGTAGAGCAGGGTGGCATGTTCCTTGACGATCAGGGCGTTGCGCAGGGGCACCATGAACAGAACGCCCAGGATGCCGCCGCACAGGGCGATCAGGGTGATCTCCAGGATGCTGGGCTTATCGCACAGGCCTTCCTTTGCCCACAGGAACAGCGCAGGCATGGTGAAGATGGCACCGGCGGCCAGGCTCTCGCCTGCGGAACCGATGGTCTGCACCATGTTGCTCTCCAGAATGGAGTTCTTCTTGAGCAGGACGCGGATGACGCCCATAGAGATGACTGCTGCCGGGATGGAGGCAGAAACAGTCATGCCGACGCGCAGGCCCAGGTAGGCATTTGCAGCGCCGAAGACCACGGACAGGATGATGCCCATGATCACAGAGGTCGCCGTCATTTCTGCGGTGATCTTTTCCGCAGGAATATACGGCTTGAAGGATTCTTGATCTTTCATGCTTGCACTCCTTGCGACAGCACAAACGTCCCGCTGCAAAAAAAGCAAGGCGCTTGTGCTGTCTGTTTTCCTATTCCTATTTCCAAAACACGCGCATCCTATCCCGAAAGGACACGCTGGCACATTCTCTATTATACTAAAGTGTGACTCTAAAGGCAACTGGAAATGTTCACAAGGAATCAACAAAAAGTTCGTGAATTCAAGCATTTTGCGTAAAATTCGGCCATAAACCTGCAAAAAAACTCCATGCAGGCAGAAAACTGTCCGCATGGAGCGTACATTCTTTTAACGGCACCCGGGGGCCCCGCTGCTCAGATCAGGAAAATGAGGAAGCCCACCGGGATGCACAGCACGTCCAGCACCAGCAGCACCTTCTGGCCGGTCGTGGGCTGGAAACCGGAGGTCTTGCTCTGCTGCAGGTAGCGGCAAATGCCCGCGATGCCGAACCATATCAGCGCAATGCCGCCTGCAATGGTCATACCGGCCACACCGCCCATCACCGCCAGGAAGATCAGCGCGCCCTTGCACAGGGCGCTGATGGCGCTGAGCACCTTTTTTCGGGTGAAGGGCGTCGTTTCTTCCGGTTTTGCGTCAGGCTTGGTGTCGGGTTTGGCATCGGGCTTCGGGGTGTCGTTGTGGCTGCCGGTGCCGCCCGCTGGGCTGTGGGTGTCGGGTTTGCTGTCGGGCTTCGGCGGCAGGTCTGCCTTGCTCAGGTCGCTGGCGTTCTGCCAGTGCTTTTTGCCGCCGCCCGTCCCGCCGGAAGCGCTGCTGCCGCCGGTGGTGCTGCCCGGGCCGGGGAAAATGCGCTTGGTCACGTTGCCGTCTGCGGCCGTGCCGCCGGTACTGCCGGAAACGCTGCCGGTGTCGCCGCCCGGGCCGGGGAAGATGCGCTGGGTCTTGTTGTCGTCTGCGGCTGTGCCGCCGGTCTTGCCGCCAAAGCCGCCAAGGTCCCTGCCGGTGTCAAAGCCCTTTTCGCCGGTGCCTTTGCCGCTGCCGCCCCACATGTCGGCGGTCTTTTCCGTTTCAGCTGCGTTCACGGCCGCGTCCGGCTTGCCCAGGGGCAGGATCATGGTCCTGGATTCCGGCGCGTTCAGCAGCTTTTCCAGCGCAAGGCGCATCTCGGTGGGCGAAGCAAAGCGCCCGGCGGGGTCCGGCGCGCAGGCTTTGCGCAGGATGGCGTCCAGCGCGGCGGTGGCGTTCACCGCCCGGGGCAGCTCCAGCCCGGACAGCCGCTTGCCCTCGGCCATGTTCCGGTCCTCGGGGGTCAGCGGCTGCGGGTAAGGCGGGTAGAACGGCAGACGGCCCTCGTTCAGGCAGCGGTAGAGCACCAGACCCAGCGCGTAGGTGTCCACGCTGGCGTTGTAGGTCTTGCCTGCCTGGAACATTTCCGGGGCCATGTAGCTGGGCGAGCCCACCTGGGTCAGCGCGCCGGAGCTGGCCAGCACGGTGCGGGCCACGCCGAAATCGCCCAGCTTGTAGTTGCCGTCCGCCGAGATGAAGATGTTCTCGGACTTGACGTCGCGGTGGATGATGTTGTGCCGCTGGCACAGTTCCAGCGCGCGGCACAGGTGGATGCCCATGCGCACCACCTCGCCCCGGGGCATCTGCACGGTGCGCTGCAGGTGGACGTTCAGCGGGGTGAGCAGCTCCATGCGGATGAGGATGTCCCAGCCGATGCCGTCTTTGTGGGGGACGATCTTGTGGTCCTCGTAGCTCACGATGTTGCTCTGGGCCTTGAGCTCGCTCATCAGCTTGATCTCGTTGGTGATGGCGTCCGCACAGGAGCGGTAGTAGGACGAAACGCTGTCCCCGGTGAGGTTGTTGGTCTCGATGGTGGAGCGCAGGTCGTCTTCGGATTGGGGCAGGCTGATGATCTTCAGCGCGCTGGTGTTCACGGTGCCCAGCGCGTCCCGCCGCTCGATCTCGAACACCCTGCCGTAACTGCCCGAGCCGATGCAGCGCTTGATGGTCCACTCGCCAAGGAGCGGCGCGTATTTTTCGTTATAAGATTCCGCAGTCATGATACTTCCTCACTTTTTGGCTCAGTCGTAGTAGTTGATGGTAACGCCCTCGTCAAAGGCACTTTCATGCACTTTGCAGTCCCGGGAGAGGGTGACGCTTGTCAGCGCACAGCCGGAGAAAGCACCATTGCGGATGCTGGTCACGCTTTCCGGGATGGAAACGGAAGAAAGACTGCTGCAATTGCCAAACGCACGATTTCCGATGTAGAAGACGCCGTCCGGGATCGTGACAGTGGTCAGGCTAACACAACAATAGAAGGAATAGGAACCGAAGATCTGCAGCCCTTCCGGAAGGGTGACCGAGGTCAGGCTGGTAAACCTGGTAAAGCAGTAGGGCGGGATTGTGGGGACGGAGGCCTGCAGGTCAATGGCGGTGACCCGGTCGGCAAGCTTCTCCCACGGGGTACCAGTAATGGTGCCGCTGCCCTGAATGGTAAGAACGCCTGCACCGGAAATGCTCCAAGTCAGACCGTCGCCGCAACTCCCTTCGGCAACAGGTTTAGAGGACTCCGCCGAATACACGGCGTATCCTCCCCCGCCCAGCACAGCCAGAGCGGCGGCACCGCCGATAACCCCCAGCATTTTGCGGCGGGAAATTTTCTTCTCCCCTGCCGGTGCGGGCGTTTCGGCTGCCTCGGCCTTTTCCTGCTCTGCCTTGCGGGCCGCTTCTTCGGCTTCCCGGGCTTTGCGCTCCTGTTCGGCGCGCTGGGCCTGCTCTTTTGCGGCGGCGGCGCGGGCTTCCTCAGCCTTGCGCTGCTCCTCGGCCCGGCGGGCGTCTTCTTCCGCCTTGCGGGCGGCGGCTTCCGCTTCGCGGCGCTGCTGCTCCTGCTGGGCGAACAGGAACACCGTCTCGTCCTCGGCCTTGGGGGCAGGGGCCTTTGCCGGTGGTGTGGGCTGTGCGGCGGGCTGCTGGCCGAAAGGCAGACGAGTGGTCTCGTCCGCTGCATCCGGGGTCTCCGGCGCTTTGGGCGCGGTAGCCACAGTTGCCGCTGCATCTGCGGCGGGCACTTGGGCCGCCGGTGCGGCCGCGCGCACGGTGGCGTCGCCTGCCTCCGGCACCGGGGCGGCGTCGGAGGCGCCGCGCAGCACGGCTTCCAGCGCAAGGCGCATCTCGGTGGGCGAAGCAAAGCGATCCGCCGGGACGGGCGCACAGGCTTTGCGCAGGATGTCGGCCAGCGGGCCGGAAGCATTCACCGGGTCCGGCAGGGGCTCCCCGGCCAGACGGCGGTCGTGGGCGCGCTCTTTGGCCAGCGCAGTCAGCGGCTGCGGGTAAGGCGGGTAGAAGGGCATCCGGTTTGCGTTCAGCAGCTGATACATCACAAGGCCCAGCGAATAGGTGTCCACGCTGGCGGTGTACTTCTCGCGGCGGAACACCTCCGGGGCCATGTAGTTCACGGTGCCCGCAAAGGTGGAAGCACCGGTGGACGCGCTGGCCGTGCGGGCCACGCCGAAATCGCCCAGCTTGAAGTCGCCGGTGTCCGAGATAAAGATGTTGGCGGGCTTGATGTCCCGGTGGATGATGCTGTATTTCTCGCACACTTCCAGTGCGCGGCACAGGTCGATGCCCAGCCGCAGCACGGCCTGCCGGGGGATGGTGTCGAACTGCTTAAAGTACTGGCTGATGGGGGTGAGCAGTTCCATGCGGATGAGGATATCCCAGCCGATGCCGTCGGCGTGCTCGATCACGTCGTGGTCCTCGTAGCTCACAATGTTGCTGTGGCCCTTCACCTTGTTCATCAGCGCGATCTCGCGGTTCAGGGCCACCACGGTCTCCCGGAAATAGGAGGAGGCCCCCTGCCTGTCCAGCCCGTCCTCGTCCAGCACGCTCTGCAGTTCTTCCGGCGAAGACGGGATGGTGATGGCCTTCAGCGCGCCGCGGTAAACGGTGCCGTCCAGCGCGTCGGTGCGCTGGATCTCAAACACCTTGCCGTAGCTGCCGGCCCCCAGCTGCTTTGTGATGTACCATTTGCCGAACACCGGCTCGTATTTCTTGTAGTATTCCGCATCCATAATGGATCCCTCCGCAAGGCCCCTGCCAAAGGCAGAAGCAGGTGTTTACACGGCCCCGTAAATGCCGTGCACCGAAACTTCGCCGGTGAAGACGTGTTCCTCGCCGCTGTCGGTGCGCACCACAAGGCGGCCCTCCTCGTCCACGTCGATGGCTTCACCTGCGCCCTGCCTGCCGTCCGGCAGGTCGAAGGTGACGCGGCGGCCCAGGTTGACGCAGGCGGCTTTATATTCCTCCCGGAAGGGTGCAAAGCCGTCCCGGGCAAAGACATACATGTTGCGGTCAAAGCCGAAGTCGGTCAGGCCCTCGGCCAGCCAGGCCGGGTCGGCGGCAAGGTCCACTTTGGCCCCCTGCAGCTCCAGCGAGGTGCCGTTGGGCAGGTTCGCCGCGTCGAAGTAGCTCTGGGGCTGGGCCAGGTTGATGCCGATGCCGCACAAAATGCCCCGGCCCTGCTGCTGGTAGCCGTAGCTCACGCCCTCGCACAGGATGCCCACGATCTTTTTGCCGTTCAGCAAAAGGTCGTTGGGCCACTTGATCTGGCAGTCCACGCCGTAGCGCAGCTTCAGCTGGGTGCGCACCGCAAGGCTGGCCAGCAGCGGCAGGGTGGACGGCTGGGCCAGCGGCTCCCGGATGGCCACCGTGTAGTACAGCGCACGGCCCTCGGCGTTCACCCAGCTGCGGCCCAGCCGCCCGCGCCCGGCGGTCTGGTTCTCGGTGTACACAGCCCCCACGGGGCCGAACTCCTCAAAATGCTCTTTCACATACGCGTTGGTGCTGCCGCATTCGGGCAGATAGCGCACCTCATTGATGCTCATTTTTTCGGTACCTCTTTGTGTTCGTGGGCAGTCACTTTGCCGTTTTCCAGCGTCAGGATGCCGTAGGTGTCCGGCCCGGTGTAGCACCGGCCGCAGGAGCCGGGGTTGAACAGGAACACGCTGCCGCGGTCCTCCGCGTGGGGGACGTGGGTGTGGCCGAACAGCGCCACATCCGCGCCCCGGGCGGCTGCCGCGTCGGCCAGCGTATCCAGATCGTATTTTACGCCGTACATATGACCGTGAGTGTAGAAAATGACCACGCCGTCAAAGGCGGCCAGGCCGTCGGTGGGCTCCAGCGCGCCGTAATCGCAGTTGCCCGCCACCGAGTAGGCTCGCAGCCGGGGGTATTTGGTTAGCGCCAGCTCCAGATCGCGCAGGCCGTCGCCCAGAAAGATCAGTGCGTCGATGTTTTTGCTCTCAGCCTTCAGGATGCGCTCAATGGCGTCGCGTCTGCCGTGGCTGTCGCTCAGAACCAGAAGTTTTGTCACGAAAGGGGTCCTCCTCTATTTACCAGATATCATTTGCTCTCATGAAGGGCTGAATGGCCTGTCAGTCCTGTTCCTGCTGCCCCTGCTGCAGCACCAGCAGCTGCTTGTACACTTCGCTCTTGGAGTAGGGCGTGCCCTGGGCTGCTGCCTTGGCGGCGGCCGTGGGGCCGAAGCCCTGGCCGGTCAGCTCCAGTGCCCGCTGCGCGGCCTGCTCCAGCGTCAGCTCCTGTTCCGGGTCGGCAGAGTCCGGCGCACCGGCCATCACCAGCACATACTCGCCGCGGGGGTCGTTCACCTTATAATGTTCCACCGCTTCGCCGAGGGTGGTCTTCCAGATGTCCTCGTGCAGCTTGGTCAGCTCGCGGCAGAGGGTGATGCTGCGGTCCGCGCCGAAGGCATTCGTCAGGTCGTCCAGCGTGGTGCGCAGCTTGTGGGGCGCTTCATAGAAGATGACCGTGCGCTTTTCCCGCAGAAGATCGGCCAGCCGCTCCTTTTTCTGCTTGCGGTTCACGGGCAGAAAGCCCTCGAACACCCAGCGGGAGGTGTCCTGCCCGGACACGGCCAGTGCCGTCACGCAGGCAGACGCCGCAGGCACCGGCACCACCTTGATGCCCCGGGCCAGCGCGTCCCGCACGATCACTTCGCCCGGGTCGGAGACGCAGGGCATCCCGGCGTCACTGCACAGCGCGCAGCTCTCCCCTGCCTCGATGCGCTGCAAAATGGCCTCGCCCTTCTGCAAAGCGTGTTCATAGTAGCTGACCATGGGCTTTTTCAGGCCCAGAAAGTTCAGCAGCTTCATGGTCACGCGGGTGTCCTCGGCGGCAATGAAGTCTGCCGCGCCAAAGGTGGCGGCCACCCGGGGCGGCATGTCGTCCAGATTGCCGATGGGCGTTGCCACGATATAAAGAGTTCCTGCCATAATTTACCTCCTGAAATTCCCCGAACGGCCTCGCCCTCTCCGTCACGGCTGCGCCGTGCCACCTCTCCCGAGGGGAGAGGCAGGCACTTTTCGGTTAAGCTCTTGGCTCTCCCTTTGGGAGAGCTGTCATGAAGCGGAGCGAAATGACTGAGAGGGCGCTCTCACCTTCCATAAAGAGCTGCACCTGTACTAATCAAAATATCCGGCTCCACCCGCAGGCCGGTCTTGCGGTTTTTCTGCGCTTCCACGAGGAAAAGCCAGGGTGCGCCGTCGGCCTTGTTCTTCACAAAGGCCAGACGCTTGGGCTCCAGCCGGTGGGCCCGCAGCACGGCCAGCACCTCGGCCAGCCGCTCCGGCCGGTGGCACAGCGCAAAGCGCCCGCCGTCCTTCAAAAGCCGGAACGCGCAGGTGCACACATCCTCCAGCGTGCAGGTGTTCTCGTGCCGGGCAAGGGCGTGGGCGGCGTTCGCACTCTGGGGCCCGTCCGTAAAGTAAGGCGGATTGCACGCGCACAGGTCGAAACTGCCCTCGCCTTCCCGCCAGCTGCGCAGGTCGGCGCACACCGGTGTGATGTGGTCAAGGCCCTGCTGGGCTACAGCTTCGGCCAGCAATGCGCTGCCCTCGGGCTGCAGCTCCAGCGCGGTGCAGGGGCCGCGGTGGCCCCGGTCGTGCCATTCCAGCGCCACGATGCCGCAGCCGGAGCACAGGTCCGCCGCCTTCTGGGCGCGTTTCGGTGCACAGAAACGGGCCAGCAGCAGTGCATCCGAGCCAAAACGGTGGGCCGGGGTACAATATACCATGGTCCTATTATACAAAACTTCCGTAGAATGTTCCATAGAGTGTGTACCGAATCCTCTCAAAAAAATCAGGGGAATTACTCCCGGAATTTGTGCAAAAACAAAAAGCAGCAGACCCGCTTTGGACAGGTCTGCTGCTTTTGATGCGTTATTTCGGCAATCAGCTGCGATTATTCAGCAGTAATTGCACCAGTGGGGCAAGCGCCCTCGCAAGCGCCGCAATCAATGCAAGCGTCTGCGTTCACAACTGCAACGCCGCCGTCAACGGCGACTGCACCAACCGGGCAAGCGCCCTCGCAAGCGCCGCAACCAACACATGCGTCAGAAACCTTGTGTGCCATAATAAACTCTCCTTTTATCCCCGTGCCCGTTGTGATGTATGAAGAAACGCACATTGGCACGGCTGTGCACGCCTCTCCGGAAATCATATCCTTGCCTGCATTTTAACAAAGCTGGATTGAAAAGGCAAGACTAACCGTACGGCGTAAAAGAAGAATGATTACTTTTTGTTGGGTTGCACAAAAGCATGGGCTAACTTATAGCCAAAATTGCAGGAGATTTTCGGTAAAAATCACGAAGAATAGTTAGTTTTAACAGACTAACCACCCGGAGATCCCGCCGCAGCATTATTCCTTTTCAGCGGCGCGTTTCCGGGCGCAGCCGGGGCAGCGGCGGTTCTCATCGTCGGAGGATGCCACCACCGGGGCGGGGTTGCGCACGCCGGAGTAATCGTCGTCCGGGTCCGGGCGGCGGGGGGCGCGCTTGCCGCCGCTGATATACTCGCACACGCCCACCTTATAATAACGGGGCGAGAGGCTCTCGGTGCCGCAGCGCACCCGCAGGTAGCCGGAGACGGGGTTCACTTCCAGCACCGTGCCCAGGCCGTCCGGGGTGCGCACCGTGCTGCCCACCATGGGCATGATGCTGTTGAGGTATTCGTAGGCGCTTTCCTCGTAGGCAAGGCAGCACATCAGGCGGCCGCAGGCACCGCTGATCTTGGTGGGGTTCAGCGAAAGGCCCTGCTCTTTGGCCATCTTGATGGAAACGGGCTGGAAGTCCTTGAGGAAACGGCTGCAGCAGAAGGGCTGGCCGCAGATGCCCAGGCCGCCGATCATCTTGCTCTCGTCGCGCACGCCGATCTGGCGCAGCTCGATGCGGGTGTGGAAGATGCCGGCCAGGTCCTTGACCAACTCGCGGAAGTCCACGCGGCCGTCGGCGGTGAAGTAGAACATGATCTTGGAGCGGTCGAGGGTGTATTCGGCCTCCACCAGCTTCATTTCCAGCCCGTGGCGGGCGATGCACTCCTGGCAGGTGCGGTAGGCGCGCTTTTCGTCCTCGCGGTTCTGGCGCATCCGGCGGATGTCCACGCTGTCGGCCATGCGGGTGATGGGCTTGAGGGCCTTGGGCACGGCGGCGTCGGCGATCTCCTTCACGCCCTGCACCACCTCGCCGCACTCGATGCCGCGGGCGGTCTCCACGATGACGTAGTCGCCGGTCTTGATGTCGGCCCCGGCGGGGTCAAAATAATAGCTTTTTCCGTTTTCTTTGAAACGGACAGAAATGACTTTTTTCATAATAATCCTCGTATTGTATGTCGATCTATCGGATAGGGCCCGCTCAAAAGGGCCTGTTACTCCATTCTGTACCTTAGTATAACATATTCAAATGCACATTTCCACGCAAATTTCAGTGCAGCGCGGCGGCAAAATTTTTTCGGGGTGCAACAATCCGCCGTTCTGCAGCGTATTACTAAGGGAGACTGACCGAATTTGGTCGCATCCGCTGCCGGAAACTGGAAAAACGGAGCGGCAATTGTTAAAAAACTGCGAAAGTGTCAAAAGAAAAGCAAAAGATTCGGGCATTTGCTTGCAAGGGCGGCCCTTGCGTGTATAATAAAACTTGTTAAAGTGTGGCATTCCCGGCGAGGGGAACGGCTGCCCGGCCAGGGGCCTGGCAGAGAAACGGTAGGAGATAATGGAAAAATTCAGTGTCAAAAAGCCATTCACGGTCCTGGTGGCCGTGATCATGGTGCTGATCTTGGGCTTTGTGGCCATCACAAAGATGCAGACGAACCTGCTGCCCGACGTCAGCACGCCGTACCTGATGGTGGTGACGGTGTATCCCGGTGCCAGCCCGGAGCGCGTGGAGAGCGAAGTGTCGGATGTGCTGCAGAACTCGCTCACCGTGCCGGGCGTGGAGAAGATCACCGCCACTTCGGCCGAGAACTACAGCCTGCTGCTGATGCATTTCACCGAGGGCACGGACATGAACAGCGCGCTGGTCAAGGTGTCCAACAAGCTGGATCAGGCCAAAAGCGACCTGCCCAGCACGGCGCTGACCCCTTCCATCATCGAATACAGCCTGAACATGAACGCCTTCATGACGGTGGCCGTCAGCCGCGAGGGCAGCGATGTCTACGCGCTGTCGGACTTCGTCAAGAACACGCTGGTGCCCTACGTCCAGCGCAAGGGCGGCGTTTCCAGCGCTTCGGCCAGCGGCCTTGTGGAGCAGCTGGTGCAGGTGCAGCTGAATCAGGACAAGATCGACGCCATCAACGCCCAGCTGCTGGAGCTCATCGACACCCAGCTCTCGGCGGCCCACGCCCAGCTGGAAAGCGCCGAGGCCCAGATCGCGGCCGGACGGCAGGAATATGAAAAGCAGCTGAAAAACTTCGGCAACACCGTGTCCAACTCGGTCATGGGCTCCATGAGCACCGAGGTGGGTGCCGCCGTGGAGACGGTGCGCCAGCAGGCCCAGGCGCTGCTGGAAAGCGTCAATGACCTGATCGCCGTGGTCAAGGAGCCTGAGATCCAGCAGGCCCTCATCGAGGTGCGCGACGGCCTGCAGAAGGTGATGGACAAGTTCAACGAGACCGGTATGCGGGACATCGACTCCCTGATCGAGATCGTGGGCGAGCTGCGCACCATCACCGATAAGCTCACCACTGCCCTGCAGAAGCTGCAGGAGCGCATGAACACCGAGACCGGCTCCGAGGGCAGCACGGCAGAAGACCTTGCCAACGAGATGCAGCTGCAGGAAAGCCTGAATGTGGTCTACAACACGCTGGAAAGCACCATCAAGGCCATGGATAATGTGCCCCAGCTGATGACCGAGTTCTCCAGTGCGCTGGGCAGCTTCTCCCAGCAGCAGCTCAACGCCTATATGCAGTTCACCGAAGCGCGTGAAATGCTGAACGAGTACGAAAAGCAGCTGGACGAGGCCAAGCAGGAGTACGAGACCGCCAAGGCCAACGCCCTGGCCCAGGCCGACGTGGCAAAGCAGCTGGACATCAACACCCTGGCAAACCTGATCTATGCCCAGAACTTCTCCATGCCCGCCGGTTATGTGGAGGACAAAAACGGCGAGTCCTGGCTGCTGAAGGTGGGCGAGGAATACGACAGTGTGGATGACATTGCCGGTGCCCTGCTGCTGCATGTGGACGGCTACGGCGACGTGCGCCTGTCCGATGTGGCGGATGTGGAGGTCATCGACAACGCCGCCGACAGCTTCACCCGCCTGAACGGCGAGCAGGCCTCGGTGCTGAAAATTTATAAGGACGACAGTTCCAGCGCCGGCACCGTTTCCAGCAACTGTCTGGAAGCGTTCAAAGAGCTGGAAGCCCAGTACGACGGCCTGCATGTGGTGGTGCTGTCCAACCAGGGCAACTATATCAATGTGCTGATCAAGAGCATCCTCACCAGCATGCTGGTGGGCGCGGCGCTGGCCATCCTCGTGCTGGCCATCTTCCTGAAGGACGTCAAGCCCACCCTTGTGGTCGGCATCAGCATCCCGCTGTCGGTGCTGTTCGCCGTGGTGCTCATGTATTTTACGGGTCTCGACCTGAACATCATGACGCTGGCGGGCCTTTCCCTGGGCATCGGTATGCTGGTGGATAACTCGGTGGTCGTCATCGAGAACATCTACCGCCTGCGCAGCCGCGGCGTGCCCGCCGCCCGTGCAGCCGTGCAGGGCGCAAAGCAGGTGAGCATGTCCGTTGTGGCGTCCACCCTCACCTCGGTGTGCGTCTTTTTGCCGGTGGTGTTCTCCTCCAGCATGGTGCGCAGCCTGCTGGAGCCCATGTCCCTGTGCATCGGCTACTGCCTGATGGCCTCCCTCATCGTGGCTGTCACGGTGGTGCCGGCGGCAGCCTCCACCGTGCTGAAAAAGGCAGAGCCCAAGCGCCTGCCCTGGTTCGAGAAAATTCAGGATAAATACGCCCACAGTCTGGACTGGAGCCTGAAGCACCGCGCCATCCCGCTGCTGGCGGCGGTGGTGCTGCTGGTGTTCAGCGCTGTGCAGGTGCTGTCCATGGGCATTGAACTGCTGCCCACCAGCACCAGCAACGAGGCCGTGGTGACCCTTTCCACCACCGACACCCTCTCCAAGGAGGAGTCCTACACCGTTGCCGGGAAGGTCGTGGAGGCCGTGATGGCCGTGGACGGCGTGGAGGAAGTGGGCATCACCACCGACACCAGCGTGGCCGGCATGGACATCAGCCAGCTGGGTCTGCCTTCGCAGATCACCAGCCTGCTGGCCGCCGCCAACAGCTACGGCAATTATAAGATCAACGTGATGCTCAGCGAAAGCCTGTCTTCGTCCCAGCTGAACAAAGCCTGCACCGCCATTGAAGAAGCGGTGGCCGGCATCGAGGACTGCACCGCCACGGTCAAGCAGTACGGCATGACCGATGACCTGACCAGCCAGCTGTCCAGCGGCCTGTCGGTCAAAATTTATGGTGCCGACTCCGCGACCCTGACCGCCCTTTCCGAGAAGGTGGTGGAACTGGTCAACGAGACCGAGGGCTTCCAGAACGCCACCAACGGCCTGGGCGCAGGCGACGCCACCATCATCCTGAAGATCGACCGCGATAAGGTGCGTGCCTACGGCCTGACCGTGGCGCAGGTGTACCAGCAGATCGCGGCCAAGCTCACCACCACCACCACGGCCCAGACCCCCGTCACCGTGAACGGCACCACCATGGATGTGCAGATCACCGACGATCTGGACCCGCTGACCAAGGAAAACATGATGGACATGACCTTTGAGACCAGCGTTCTGTCCACCGACGGCACCACCGCAACCGGCACCTGCACCCTGGCGGATATCGCCACGCTGGAGACTGGCACCGCGCCGGACTCCATCACCAGCGAGAACCAGACCGAGTACGTCACGGTCACGGCCGAGACGGTGGAAGGCTACAACACCACCGTGCAGGCCCGCGCGCTGGAAAAGAAGCTGAACGAGTTTGCCCTCAGCGACGAGATGCCGGAGGGCTGCTCCTTCTCCATGGGCGGCGAGAGCAACAACGTCAACTTCATGGTTGAGGAGATGGTGCAGTGGATGGCCCTGGCCCTGCCCTTTGTGTATCTGGTCATGGTGGCACAGTTCCAGAGCCTGCTGTCCCCCTTTATCGTGCTGTTCACGGTGCCGCTGGCCTTCACCGGCGGCCTGCTGGGCCTGCTGGTCACCGGCCAGCAGCTGACCATGATCTCCCTGATGGGCTTCATCGTGCTGATGGGCACCGTCGTCAACAACGGCATCGTCTTCGTGGATTACGCCAACCAGCTGCGCCTGGGCGGCATGGAGCGCCGCGCCGCGCTGGTGGCCACCGGCAAGACCCGTATGCGCCCCATCCTGATGACCACCCTTACCACCGTGCTGGCCATGCTGCAGATGGTCTTCAGCAACGATATGGCCAGCCAGCTGATGAGCGGCATGGCCATCGTCATCATCTGCGGTCTGAGCTACGCCACCCTGATGACCTTGTATATCGTGCCCATCCTGTACGATATCCTGTTCAGGAAGCCGCCGCTGAACGTGGATGTGGGCGGCGACGATCTGGACGATATCCCGGACGATGCGGCCGAGTTCATCGCGGCCAGCAAGGCGGCCGAAAGCCCGGACCTCCTGCCCGAGGCGTGAGTGCCCCCTGCCCCGCAGAAAAGCAGAAAAAAGAAAAGCGTCTGTGCCCTGCCCGGGCTTGCCGGGTGTGGGGCGCAGACGCTTTTTTGTCTGGTTCAGCTGTGGTTGAAATAGATGCGGTATTCGTCCGAGTAGATTTTGCCGCCCATGCGGGTCATGCCGCCGTACAGGTGTACTTTGAACAGCGGCTCGATGGCGTTCAGGTCCTTTTCCCGCAGGATGCGCAGCATCTCTGCGTGCTCGCTGAGCACGCTGGGCACATTGCGCGCGCCCACCACGTCCAGCCGGATGAACCGGGAGTAGTCGGCCTGAGGCAGGGTGAGCAGGTGCCACAGGTATTCCTTGCCGGTCTTGTGGAACCAGTAGTGGTGCATCTCCAGATCGCAGGCAAGGAAGTGGTTGAAGTCGAAGCTTTCCGGGTGCTCGCGGCCCTCGGCGGCCTGCTGGAGCAGGTCGTACAGGTGCTCGATCTCGATGATCTCCATGGGCGAGCAGATCTGCACAAAATCGCGGAAGACCATACACTCCACGGCCACGCGCTGGTAGATGATCTGGTCCACCACGCTGGGGTCGATGGTGGTGACGATGGTGCCCTTGCAGGGGATGATCTGCACGAAGTGGTTCTGCTCCAGCCGCTGCAGCACGCTGCGGATGGGAGTGCGCGAGATGCCGAACCGCTTGCACAGCTGGTTCTCGCTCAGTGCTTCGCCGGGGAGGATCGCCAGTGAGCAGATCTCGTCCTCCAGAATATGATAGATCTCATCGGTATTCTGCTGTACTGCCATGCGCGCCCTTCCTCCTTTGCCTGAAATCTGCGGCAGCGGTGTACCACCCATTGTACCCCGTACAGAGACGAATGTCAATGCCTGCGGCCAGAAAGTTCTTGCTCCTGTATACAAGGAAGGGACGCATTTCCGCCGCTTCTGCCCGCCGCTGCGCCGGGAACGGCCCCGCCGCGAAACCGGCCGCCCGGTGCCGAAAAACCGCGCGATTCCTGCAAACCTGTACCGACTGCACAAAGATGAAGCGCTTGCTTTGGAGGAAATGACCAGAAAAAGGCAAAAAAGTGCAGATTCCGGCATCGAGATTCCAGCTTGCTGTATACAAGAAAGAACCTCCCCCGCCCGCCCGGGCCGGTGCCTGCGGCGCTGCGCCCGGCGTGGTACGGCGTTTTTTCCAAATCGAACAAAAAATTGCCTGAAAAATTGGATGCAAATTCTAAAATGTTTCCTACACAGCGGCACAAAACTGTGATATAATCATAAATACAATACAAATACAGTGGGAGTCTGCCCGACTGTATTCCGAGAAAAAACTGAGGAGGCGAATGCCCAATGGCACAGATCCGCTCCAAGCCCTTCGGTGTGACCAAAGAGGGCGCCAACGTTACCGAGTACATCCTTTCCAACCCCGGCGGACTGACGGTACATGTTCTGGACTACGGCTGCATCATCAAGAACATCATCGTACCGGCCAAAAACGGCCCTGTGGATGTCGTTCTGGGCCACGACACCATGGCAGATTATGAGAGCGACTTCACGTCCTCCGGCAGCACCTGCTGCGGTGCTTTTGTGGGGCGTTACGCCAACCGCATCGAGAACGCCGTGTTCAGCGTGGGCGGCAAGACCTACCAGCTGGAAAAGAACAACGGCGAGAACCACCTGCACGGCTGCTTCCCCCGCAAGATTTACCGGGTGAAGTCCTTCGGCGACACTTTGCTCATGGAAGCCGAGAGCCCCGACGGCGAGGACGGTTTCCCGGGCAATCTGAAGATCGCGGTGCGCTACACCCTCACCGAAGATAACGCCTTCCGCATGGATTACCGCGTCTCGTCGGACGCGGACACCATCGTCAACCTCACCAATCACAGCTACTTCAACCTGGACGGCGAGGGCGACGTGCTGAACCAGAAGCTGCGGCTCTATGCCTCCAACTATCTGGAAGGCAACAACGCCACCTGCCCCACCGGCAAGATCCTGCCCGTGGCGAACAGCCCCATGGATTTCACGGCGGGCAAGCTCATCGGCAGGGACATCGACACCGGTTTCTCTCAGACCACCATGGTGGGCGGCGGCTACGACCACTGCTTTGTCATCGACCGCGCCCGCGGCTCCAGCCAGAGCATCTGCGCCTGGGCCACCAGCGACAAGACCGGCATCAGTATGAAGCTCTACACCACCCAGCCGGGCATCCAGCTCTACACCGGCAACTTCCTGCAGGACTGCCCCGCCCCCGGCAAGGGCGGCAAGCCCATGCAGAAGTACGGCGGCTTTGCACTGGAGACCCAGCACTACCCCTGCAGCCCCTCCCACCCGGAGTTCCCCTCCACGGTGCTGCGGGCGGGCAAGGTGTTCCGCGCCACCACCACCCTGCGCTTCTTCACCGGCAAGCAGTGCGGGAAGTTATAAGAATGATGCACCGCAAAGGCCCCTGTCCAGACGGACAGGGGCCTTTTTGCGGCATGATGTCTGCCTTGCGGCAGAATGATGTGGTTTCTCCGAAACCAATGATGTACGCCCTGCGGGCGCATGAAGCCGAACGGAAGGCGCGTTCCCCTGCATGGCCGCCGTAGGCGGCTGCATCATTTTCGCGTTAGCGAAAACATCATTTTGCCGCCCTGCGACAAACATCATTGCGCAGCACATCATTTTCCCTCTCTTTCTCCCATTTGCACAAAGAGGGCTATCTCTCCATGGTGAAGATGCGAAAAATCCTTTGAAATCAAAAAATCAAATCCAAATATGCAACAAAAATACATTCAAATAAAAAACGCATCCCTTGATTCTGCCCGCAAAACGCGGTATCCTTTAGGCAGACCGGGACCCACCCGGCAGTGCTCGAACAAGTGATCCGTGAGAGAGGGTATGAAGTATGGCAATTTTGGTTTCCGGCGGTGCCGGTTATATCGGCAGCCACACCTGCATCGAACTTCTGAACGCAGGCTACGACGTGGTCGTGGCTGATAATTTCTATAACGCTTCCCCGGTGGTGCTGGACCGTGTGAAACAGATCACCGGCAAGGACTTCCGCTTCTACAATGCCGACATGACAAAGCACGAGGATGTGGAGAAGATCTTCTCCGAGTGCCCGGACATCACGGCGGTCATCCAGTTCGCGGCCTACAAGGCCGTGGGTGAGAGCGTTTCCAAGCCCATCGAATACTATTATAACAATCTCAACTGCACCCTGGTCATCCTGGATGTGATGCGCAAGTATGGCTGCAAGAACTTCGTGTTCAGCTCCTCCGCCACCGTCTACGGCGACCCAGCCAGTGTGCCCATCACCGAGGAGTTCCCCGTGGGCGCCACCACCAACCCCTACGGCACCACCAAGGCCTTCACCGAGCGCATCCTGACCGATGTCTGCAAGGCGGACCCCAGCCTGAACGTGGCCCTGCTGCGCTACTTCAACCCCATCGGTGCCCACAAGTCCGGCCTCATCGGCGAGGACCCCAACGGCATCCCCAACAACCTGATGCCCTACATCGCCAAGGTGGCCGTGGGCAAGCTGGAAAAGGTGCACGTCTTCGGCAACGACTACCCCACCCCGGACGGCACCGGCGTGCGCGACTACATCCACGTCGTCGATCTGGCCCGCGGCCATGTCTGCGCCATCCAGAAGCTGGAGACGAACTGCGGCCTGTTCATCTGCAATCTGGGCACCGGCAAGGGCTACAGCGTGCTGGATGTCATCCACGCCTTCTCCAAGGCCTGCGGCAAGGAGATCCCCTACGTCATCGACCCGCGCCGCCCCGGCGACATCGCCGAGTGCTACGCCGACCCCACCAAGGCCAAGAACGAGCTTGGCTGGGTGGCGCAGTACGGCATTGAGGAAATGTGTGCCGACAGCTGGAACTGGCAGAAGAATAACCCCGATGGCTACCACACCGTGAAGTAATAATGATTTGAACCGAAGCACCGCATATTCTCGCCCGAGAGTGTGCGGTGCTTTTTTTGTGTCCATATTCTCTCTTGACATCCGCTGTCAGTTAGCCTATACTACATTTGTTAACACAGACTAACACACAAGAACAGTACATATAAAAGAAGGCAACGGATATGACGTTAAAAGAGTTACAGATCGGCAAAAGCGCCATAGTAGACGCTGTGGGCGGTGCGGGCGCACTGCGGCAGCATTTTCTGGATATGGGCCTGATCCCGGGCGCAGAGGTCACCCTGATCAAGCTGGCCCCCATGGGGGACCCCATGGAGCTGCGCATCCACGGCTACGAGCTGACCCTGCGGCTGGAGGATGCCGCGCAGATCGGCATCACCCCCACCGAGGCCGTCCCGCCGGTGCACACACCGGTCGAGGATAAAATGGTGGAGCATCCAGGCCTTGGCGAGGGCGGTCGGTATCACATCAAAAAAGGGGAGCACCCCCTGCCGGAAAACCAGACCCTGACCTTTGCGCTGGCCGGCAACCAGAACTGCGGCAAGACCACCCTGTTCAATCAGCTCACCGGCTCCAACCAGCACGTGGGCAACTTTCCGGGCGTGACGGTGGACCGCAAGAGCGGTGCCATCAAGGGTCACCCGGAGACCGAAGTCACCGATCTGCCGGGCATCTACTCCATGTCCCCCTATTCCAGCGAGGAGATCGTCACCCGGCAGTTCATCATCGGCGAAAAGCCCACCGGCATCATCAACATCGTGGATGCCACCAACATCGAGCGCAACCTCTACCTGACCATGCAGCTGATGGAGCTGGACACCCCCATGGTGCTGGCCCTGAACATGATGGACGAGATGCGCGGCAACGGCGGCACGGTGCGCATCAACAAGATGGAAGCCATGCTGGGCATCCCGGTCATCCCCATCTCCGCCGCCAAAAACGAGGGCGTGGACGAGCTGGTGGACCACGCCGTCCATGTGGCAAAGTATCAGGAGCGTCCCGGGCGGATGGATTTCTGCAGCGAGGATGACCACGGCGGCGCGGTGCACCGCTGCATCCACGGCATCCAGCACCTCATCGAGGATCACGCCAAGGCGGCGGGCATCCCGGTGCGGTTTGCCGCCACCAAGCTGGTGGAGGGCGACCCCCGCATTGAGGAAGCCCTGAAGCTGGACCAAAACGAAAAAGAAATGATCGAGCATATCATCGTGCAGATGGAGCAGGAGCGCGGGCTGGACCGCGCCGCCGCCATTGCGGATATGCGCTTCTCCTTTATTCAGGAGCTGGTGGCGCAGACGGTGGTCAAGCCCCACGAAAGCAAGGAGCAGCTGCGCTCCAACCGCATCGACAAATTCCTCACCGGCAAGTACACCGCCATCCCGGCGTTTATCGCCATCATGGGTCTGGTGTTCTTCCTTACCTTCAACGTCATCGGCCTGTTCTTCCAGAACCTCATGGAAATGGGCATCGACGCCCTGACCGGCGTTGTGGACACCGCCCTGACCAACTGGAACGTCAACGCGGCGGTGCACTCGCTGGTCATCGACGGTATCTTTACCGGCGTGGGCAGCGTGCTGAGCTTTCTGCCCATCATCGTGGTGCTGTTCTTCTTCCTCTCCATGCTGGAGGATACCGGCTACATGGCGCGTGTGGCCTTTGTGATGGATAAACTGCTGCGCCGCATCGGCCTGTCCGGCCGCAGCATCGTGCCCATGCTCATCGGCTTTGGCTGCACCGTGCCCGGCGTGATGGCAAGCCGCACCCTGCCCTCGGAGCGCGACCGCAAAATGACCATCCTGCTCACCCCGTTCATGAGCTGCTCCGCAAAGCTGCCCATTTACAGCCTGTTTGCGGCGGCGTTCTTCCCCCAATATGCAGGGCTTGTAATGGTGCTGCTGTACTTCACTGGCATCTTGGTGGGCGTGCTGGCAGCGTTGCTGCTCAAGAGCACCGTATTCAAGGGCGAAGCCGTGCCCTTTGTTATGGAACTGCCCAACTACCGCCTGCCCGGCCTGAAAAACGTGGCGCAGCTGCTGTGGGAAA
>ENA-UOJO01001791-UOJO01001791.1-human-gut-metagenome-genome-assembly--contig:-P57-NODE-1791-length-25583-cov-38.973167_pt1 | contig 25583 bp, 24 predicted proteins | sample MGYA00242351_ERZ723898 | MGnify/ENA metagenome assembly ERZ723898 | reverse complement strand
CGTGATGCTCTACGTCATGCAGGAAAAGAAAACCGCATGGGAGGGCGGGCCGCTCATCAGCGGCATCAACTGCCAGCCGCAGAGCGTCTATGACGATTTCCTGAACACGAAGCTGCTCTACCACAAGGACGGCGGCGTGATGTTCTACCACATGGTGCAGAGCTTTCCAAAGGGCGCGGCCGTCGATCCCCGGCAGGCCCACGAAGCCGCGCGGCGGCTGGCGGAATACTTCGACGGCTGCGAGGTGCTGGTCTGCACCCATGTAGACCGGGAGCACATCCACTCCCACTGCGTCATCAACTCCGTCAACTTTGAGACCGGCAAAAAGCTGCACATGGCGAAGGAACAGATCCAGGAACTGATGCGGCGCAACGATGCGATCTGTCAGGAGATGGGGCTACCGGTCTTTGAAGCAGCACGGCAGCAGTCCCGCGGCATGAGCGGCGCGGAGTACCACACGGCTCTGAAGGGACAGAGCTGGAAGCTGCGGCTCATGAACACCATCGACGAGTGCATGAAATATGCCGCCGACAGGGACGCCTTCGTTTCCCTGATGGCATCCGAGGGCTACGCCGTCCGCTGGGAGAGCAGCTGCAAATACATCACCTACACCACGCCGGACAGCATGAGGTGCCGCGACAACAAATTACACGAAGAAAAGTATTGCAAGGAGGCCATGGAGCATGAATTCAGAATACGGGCAGAGCTCGTCCAGAGAAAATTCCATCGAGCAGAGGAAACCGATGGAGGAATTGAAGCGGATGAATCAGCCGAACAGCGCATCGGCAAATACACTGCCGCAGATGATGCAGCCCATCGTGATCCAGTGCGATCTGCCGCAGACAATGAACAAGCTGGCAAAGCAGGTGGGCGAAATAAACTGGGCGCTGGAGGAAATTCGGAATACGTTGCCGGAATTGAAAACGCGCATCGACCTGACGCCGGTGCAGAAGTCGCTCACAGAGATGCAGAGATCGCTGACGGAAATGAACAAACTGCTGGAACGGGTTGGGAATTTGAGCGAGAAGCATTCCTCCAAGTGGATCGGCTGGCTCCCAGATTTCAGCCTGCTGGTGGCCCTCAAGTGGATTGTTCTACTTCTGGTGATCGGAGCGGCGGCACTGGCGGGTTGGTATGGCGCGGCGGCGATCCGCGGCCTGTTCCTCTGATCCCCGCCGTGGCTGGGCTGGCTGCCGTAGGAACACTGCTGGATGAGGACGAGGACGCCGAGGAAAAGCGGCGGCGCATGGAGGCGAAGATTGCCGCTGAAAACTTCGGCGCGGCGGTCGGCTTCGCCGCAGGCGCGGCTCTGGCGGTGAAAGAAAAATTGGATGAACACGCCGCGCGGGAAGAACAGCAGCATGAGCAAACGATGGGAGGACTCTAAAAATGGCAAGCATCAAAAAATTAGATGAGCGGCGATATAAGATCACCGTCAGCAACGGCTACCGGCCCAACGGCAAAAAAAATCAGCAAGGCAAAGACCACCATCCAAGTCCCGCCCGGTGTCCCCAAGCGCGGCATCGGGCAGTATGTCGCCCACGCCGCCGAGGAGCTGGAGCGCAGCTTCAAGACCGGCTACGCCGAGGATGGCGAGATGACCTTTGAGGAATTCGCCTCCCGCTGGCTGAAGCGGCAGACGAAATATGCCCCCAGCACCATCGCTGCATACCGGCGGATGCTGGAGGTGGTGTATCCCATGATCGGCGGCATCCGCCTCAATAAGCTCCGACCGATGGCACTGGAAAATATGCTCTCCGAGCTGCGCAAGCGCAAGCACCACGGAAAGCGCATCAACGAATCCACCGCGCAGCGGTACCTCTCCGTGGTCTCCGCCGTACTCAGCGACGCCAAGCGCAATGAGATCATCGAAAAGAATCCCGCGCGGATGTTAGACCTGCCCACACCGCAGCGCACGGTGCAGCGCATCCCCACGCGAGGCGAGGTGGAAAAGCTGCTGGACGCGCTGGCAAAGGAGCCGCGGCACTACCGCCTGTTCTATCTGCTCTCCATGTACACCGGCTGCCGCCGGGGCGAGCTGTGCGCTCTGCAATGGTCGGACTTCACCGGCACGCAAAACGGTCTGCTGCTCACCGTCAGCCGCTCCCGCAGCAGCGTTCCCGGCAAGGGCATCGTGGAGGGCAGCACCAAAAACGGCAAGAGCCGTGAAGTCTATCTCTCCTCCGACCTGCGGGGCATCCTCCTCGCCTACAAGCGCCGCAAGCAGATGGAGGCGGACAAGCAGCGCCGCAAGCTCAGTCCCTATCTCTTCACCGATGAACACGGTCAACTCATCCACCCGGACACCTTCACCAAGCGGCTGCGGAAGATCTATGCCGCCATCGGCTTTCCGCGGGAGTACCACCTTCACACCCTGCGGCACTACTTCGTGACATCGCTTCTGCACTGCGGCGTGGACAAGCAGACGGTGGCAGACCTCGTGGGTCATGCGGACACCGGCTTTCTGGAGCGCACCTACTGCCACCCCCAGCAGGCGCAGAAGGAGCAAGCGGCTGACTCCATGCTCACCATGCTCCGTCCGGACGGCGAGCAGATCTTCAATCTCGCCGCCGTCTGTTCTCCGAAGCAGCACAGCGCATGATTGTTGCTTTCGTAGAAATTCATTTTCCCAAGAAAATTGTGATAGCTTTACCGCCGCGCTTGCGGTATGTTGTGCTTGCAAAATAAGCCTCAACTGTACTGAGAATAAATGAAAGAGAGGTCATTTTTATGGCAAGCATCCGCAAGCGCGGCAGCAGCTATCTCATCGTGGTCTCCATGGGCTATGACTACAACGGCAAGCGCATCAACCCCCGGCAGAAAACCGTCCACCCGCCGGAGGAGCTGACGCCCAGGCAGGTCGAAAAGTGGCTCAACGAACAGGCTGTCCTCTTTGAACGTGACTGCCGCCACACGCCGCAGCCCGTCCAGCAGCTCACGCTGGCAAAATACATCGACCTGTGGCTGACGGACATCGCGCCCGGCAAGCTGGCGAAGTCCACCATCCGCCGCGACCGGCAGGACATCGAGCGTATTCTCCCGGCGCTGGGTCACTACAAGCTCACCGAGCTGCGGCCGGAGCACTTCCGGAATTTCTACGCAGAACTGCGAAAAGTCATCCGTCCCGACACAAAAAAGCCACTCTCCGAGTACACCATTGAGGGCGTGCACGCTACGCTGTGCAGCATCCTCTCTGATGCCGTGGAGGGTGGCTTTCTTTCGCATAATCCGGCGTGGCGCACCTACCGCTACGCCGGGCGCAAGTGCGAAAAGAAAATCGCGGACGAGGAAACGGCGCAGAAGATCATCGCCGCGCTGGAGGGCGAGAGCATCAAGTACGAAACCTACTTCAAGCTCATCATCGCCACGGGAATGCGGCGGGGTGAGTGCTGCGGACTGAAGTGGTGCGACATTGATTGGGAGCAGCGTTCCATCCACATCTGCCGCAACGCGGTCAAGGTGACAGACGAGGAGATCTTCGTAAAAGAACCAAAAACCCGCGCCGGTGACCGCTATGTCTACTTCTCCGCTGAGATGGAAAGTCTGCTGCGGGAATATCAGCGTGAATGCGCATACATCACCGAAACCTATGACCAACGGGAACTGACAGCCAATGACTTTCTATTCCGGCGGCAGGGTACGCCGTTGCCCATGACGCCAACCACATTCACTTACCGCTTCAAGCTGATTCTCAAAAAGAACGGTCTGCCGGAATACCTGAATGTCCACTCCCTCCGGCACACCGCCGCCAGTCTGATGATCGCGGGCGGCACGGATGTGGCAACGGTGGCGGGCATTCTCGGCCACAGCCAGCCCTCCACCACGCTGGATATCTACACCCACGCCTTCGACAAGAACAAAAAAGCCGCCAGCGCGGAACTGCAAGGGATGCTGGAGATTTGACATAGCGTAATAGCTCAGTTGGATCGCAAAACGCGCAATAGTGGTCAAATCAGGTTTCAATTCCCCTAACTTTCTGCATATAAAAACCGTCTCAAGCATATTGCTTGAGACGGTTTTTGGTACGCCCGACTGGATTCGAACCAGCGGCCTTTAGAGTCGGAGTTCTCAGGCCGTCAAGCCGCAAAGCCTTGCGCCGCAGGTATTTGATGGGTATTGCACAACTTTCCGGCATTTTGAAGAAAAACCTCGGAAGCCTTACAGCGCATAGCCTTCGAGGTTTTTTGCAGTAGTAGTCAAATAGTAGTCTGAGCGCCCCGCAGGTCACGCGGCTCAGATGCAGCGGCTCCCGTTTTCACCATACACAAACCGCATACTTCACGCGATTTCCGTACTGCGTTGATTTGAGAAGACCCAGCTTTTCAAATTTCAACACAAAGCTGCGGATCGTCGCATAGGCGGCGTTTCCGAAGTCCTTTTCCAGCTGCTTGGTGGAGAACTCCGCGTCGCCGTAAGCCGAGAGGACAAACTCCCACAGTGCTTTCTCCTTCTCAGTGACCTGTCCGTGGGACAGGGCTTCTTGAAATGCCTCCGTCGTCTGAGCAGCCGGAAGCGCTCCGTTCAGTTTATGATATACATTTTCGATAAAATAAGCCAAAAACGGTGTTGCGTCCACCACACCACTGATGGTCGCGTTCTCTTCCACCAGCGTATAGGCGTCATAATACCCCTTGCGGCTTTTGTTGATATACTCGGAGAGCGGCACAAACAGGGCTGAGGAATACCCCTGCTGCACCAGATACCATAAATGCATCAACCGCGCCATTCTGCCGTTGCCGTCAAAGTATGGGTGCAGATACGCGATGTAGAAGTGGATCAGCGCCGCTTTCAGCAGGTCGTTGATCTCAGAATCCTCGCGGATAAACGCGACCAGCTCTCCCATGCGCTCCGGCAGTGCCTGCCAGGGAAGGCCCGTGTGCTCCACCTTTGCGCCGACCACATACACGCTGTCATGCCGGTAGAAATGTCCGGGCAGCAACCGGTCTTCCTCTGAGAGATAGGCCCCGATGGCCATTTCGTAGAGCTGGTAAATAGTTTCCTCGCTGATTTGGTTCGTTGGGTCGCTGATAAACTCCAGCCCCTTTTTCATGCCGAAAATGCGGCTTTCGCTTTCGTCTGTGGGAGCAAGGCCGGAGAGGATCTTGCGGACGCTGTCGCGGGTGAAGTCCACCTGCTCGATGGTGAAGGTGGAAACGATCTCCTCCTCCATCGCCTTGACACCGTAAAGCTGTGTGCTGTTCTGCGGCGTCAAAAGCACCTTGGCGGCAGAAAGGCGCACCTGTGCAATGCTGCTCAGATAGACAATATTCTGCCCGGAGAAATCCTTGAGCGGCAGTGAACGGTAGAAGCCGTTTTTCAGCAGCTCCGTAAACTCTTCGATGTCGGCCTGCGGGTATTTATAGCCGAGCTTTCTCAAATCCAGAACATTTTTATCGGACAGCATCTTGGTAAACAATGCGGCATCCATGAAAGCGTCTCCGTTTCTGATTGTAATTTGTATCAACAAGTATCAGTATAGCGAAGTGTGCCCAAAATTACAAGAGGGAAACCAGGTTTTTGATAATTTCCAAGTGTCGCCTTACTCCGAAGTTATTGGTATAACAAGTAATACGCTGTTGCGAAATACCCAATGATAGAATTTTTATTCCTATTCCTCATTGAAGAAGCCGTCCGTCTCCCTGCTGATATCGCCGTCCGCAAGCGGCATCCCGCAGCATTGGCAGATAAGCTGTCTCGGTGAGCCGAGCAGCGTATTGATGGAAACATCGAAGAGTTTTGAGAGCAGTTTCAGGGTTTCGATATTCGGCGTCGTCTCGCCCGTTTCCCTAAATTAAAGATGTTGGTTATGTATGAGTGCCTACGCCTACTTGCATAGGTACTCATATTCGTTGTTTTACTCAATTTTGCCGATAAATCGGTAGTAGATGTCAATATCCTGCTCACGCATACCGTCCACGATGGCTGCTTCTTGAATGACGATTTCCTCAATCAGCGTATTCAGAAGCTCCGCTGTCAGTTCGGTGGGATTAGCGTATCATAGTCTGCTACACTAAATTCAATCTCATAAATACATATCCATCTTCAACGGAATCTGAATAGGCAAATCCCAACTTTGTCCAAAACTTCTGCGCAGCTGTATGGCGCTGATTTACAGGAGCTGAAACTCGTCTTGCTTTGTATTCCTTATAAAGGAAATCAATACAGAGTTTGGCAGCAGCAGTTCCATACCCCTTTTTTTGATAGGCATCATCAATAAGAAAATTGATTATTTGATAGTTTTCTTCACCAACATACATTGAAACAAAGCCAATCATTGTTTCATCAGCATAAATTGCAAATGGCTTGGTGTCTTTATAATGAACCCATGCTTCTGCCAGAGAATACGCCACAGAATCCACAAAATTTTCATTTGCAACGCTGGCTTTAAGATTAAGACAGTCTGTGTAGTTATTCTCGTTGATTGTTCGTAGCTCTATCATTTTATCTTTCTCCCAATCTTTCTCCCAATTTTCATATCCTGTCGCCACTTGGGAGCTTCGCCATCGTCTGCCCAATGCTCATCCATAGAGGCGATCTTACCGCCTTTCAGCTTGATACGACAAACCACATAAATTTCTAAGGCAAAAGGATATAAATTCCCCTACCCCATAGATATACAAAGGTATTTTAGCAGATTTTCCCCAAAATCTCAAGTAGTTTTCAGAATACTACTCTTCTCTATTTTCTCAAAGCGTTGGCTTCTTCCATTACTCACAGAACTTTATGACTTCTTGAATAGTACCCGAAAAGGAAAAGCCGCCGTCTGTGACAGCGACTTTTCTCTTTAGCGGGTAAACCGTATCAGCAGTTCATTTATAGCATCCACTGCGCCGTGTCTTTTCGCCTGTATCTCTCGATTTCGCCACTCCATAAGGCACTGACAAATTACTCTGATTTCTACCGGCTCAAAGGGGATTTTCTTCTTTCGCTCCGGCTTCATTGCTTCTGCAATGTCGCACAGGCGAAGGGCGAGGGCGTCAATCTGACCGTTGGTTTCTGCGTCATAGCTCCTGTGCTGCTGCATCAAGCCGTTTATTCAGGGTTTGAAAGAAGGCGACCAGATCCAGGTCTGTCGGAAGCCGGTGACCGTTGAGAGCATCCGGCGGGATAACGGCACCGTCATCATCAACGGCGGCATCGAAAGCGGCGGCGTAGAGCTGATTGAGGATGACGGTCTGTACCGCACCTACGCAATGGATGACCATCCGATCTACTATGATCTGGGAACGATCACCCTGCCCCTATCTACCGACTGCACCTTTGAAGATCACGCCGACCTGGAACATGAACCTGATGGCCTGGTTTATGAGTACGAGGACGTCCCTGCGGCTATTCAGGCCAGCGAAACGCTCTTCAACTGCTATAACACGGTCATCACTGTCCGGCAGAAGCAGGTGGTGCAGATCATCCGCTATTGGATTCCCTGATGGATCGACATATAGAATCGAGGTAACATGATATGATTCAGAAAGAAAAATACAACGTAAAAAGGGTGCTTGCCCTGATCCTGTCTCTCGCCTGCGTAACAGGGCTGCTGGCCGGGTGCGGCCGACAGAACACCAGTGAAGGAAAAGCTGACGGAAGCTCCTTGGAAGAACAAACATCCGACACCTGGTATGAAATTGATCAGGAAGCAGGCATTCTGACCGTCCGCCTTCCCGCCGAAAAGGAAGGATTCATTTGGGACTTTACCATCGATGACACCACCCTGTTGGAACTGCTCACGGAGGAGGACGATGACGGCACCTTTGTTGCCAGCTTCCGGGCGCTGGGAGACGGCGAGACAGTTGTGTCTTTCTCCTATGCCAGGGATGATGCGCTGGAGGAAATCCGGGCGCTGAATGTTACCTGCAAGGATGGAAAAGTAGCCGACGTCTCCAACGCTTCTGCCCATTAGTGGGCAGGATGATCCGGAGATCACAGACCTTCGAAACAGCAACAGTATCCCCATGATTATGAAGGAACACAGCGCGGTGACCTGCGTCTCCGAGACCTGGGACGGGGAGAACAACTGGCAGAATATTGCCGGCTGACTTCACTCAGCCGGAGCCTGCAAATAAATTTGCGCATAAATCTTGACGGCACCGCGCGGGACTGCAAGGGATGCTGGAGATTTGACATAGCGTAATAGCTCAGTTGGATCGCAAAACGCGCAATAGTGGTCAAATCAGGTTTCAATTCCCCTAACTTTCTGCATATAAAAACCGTCTCAAGCATATTGCTTGAGACGGTTTTTGGTACGCCCGACTGGATTCGAACCAGCGGCCTTTAGAGTCGGAGTCTAACGCTCTATCCAGCTGAGCTACGGGCGCATATTCACTTTCGACTCAAAGGATTATAACAGGTTTTTCCCGAATTGTAAAGGAAAATTTTAAAAAAAGATTGTTAAAAAAGTTGACAAGTATGGGTGTTTGTTGTACAATACCCATAAGTTATGTGGAGAGGACCCGGCGGAGGGGATAAACCGCCGGTTGTTCCGGTATGAAGAGGAAGATTCTATGAAAAAGCAAAAAATTTCTGACGCAGTCATCCACCGGCTGCCCCGGTATTACCGGTATCTGGATGACCTGTACAACAAGGGCGTGGTGCGCATCTCGTCCAGCTCCCTGGGGGACAAGATGGACATCACTGCCTCCCAGATCCGCCAGGATCTCAGCTGCTTCGGCGAGTTCGGCCAACAGGGGTATGGCTACAACGTGGCGGAGCTGCGGGCCGAGATCGGCCACATTCTGGGCATCGACAACGGCCACCGGCTTATCATCATCGGCGTGGGCCATCTGGGCCATGCGCTGCTGCAGAACTTCGATTTCGAAAAGGTGGGCTTCCAGGTGGACTCCGCCTTCGACGTGTCCCCTGCGTTGGTGGACACCCAGATCCGGGGCGTTACCATCCGCCCCATGGACCAGCTGGCGGAGTATGTGGCCCGCTATCGGCCCAACGTGGCGGTGCTGACGGTGCCCCAGAACGTGGCCCAGCCCCTGGCGGACCAGCTTATCGACCTGGGCATCCGGGGCTTCTGGAACTTCACCAACGTGGAGCTGTCCACGGAGGTCCCCGGCGTGTTCTTTGAGGACGTCCACTTTGTGGACACCCTGCTGACCCTGAGCTACCGCATTTCCCGCAGCTGACCGCACCTTTCCCCGGCCCCGGCATACTATGGGAATGAGACCCCACCACGGGTCCACATTCTTCATAGGAGGCTATCATTTATGTGCAATCAGGGTTCTTCTTGCTGCTGGTGGATCATCATCGCCATCATCATCCTGTTCCTGCTGTGCGGCAACTGCGGCAGCTGGGGCTGCGGCTGCGGCAATAATAACAACAACAACGGCTGCGGCTGCGGCTGCTGACCCTTGGCCCCCGGCCGGGGGATAAAATCTGCACTTTCATCAGAGGCGGGGCCTGCAAGGCCCCGCCTCTGAAACTTTTTCTTGACAACGGGCTATTTTGCACTATAATAAGAAACATCTGTTGCGCAACGTTAGTTATTTAACGGGAAGGGGAGGGGATACGCTTATGCCGCCGAAAGTCCGATTCACCCGGGAGGAGATCATCCGGGCCGCCCTGGACATCACCCGGGAGTCCGGCCCCGAGGCCCTGACGGCCCGGAGTCTGGCCGCACGGCTGGACTGCTCCGCCAAGCCCATTTTCGGCCTGTTCCGGAGCATGGACGAGGTGCAGCAGGAGGTGCTGAAGGCCGGGTACCAATTCTATGGCGAGGCCATCGCCCGGGCCATGGAAAGCGGGGAGTATCCCCCCTACAAGGCCTCCGGCATGGCCTATATCGACTTTGCCCGCCGGGAAAAGCACCTGTTCCGCCTGCTGTTCATGCGGAACCGCAGCCAGGAGGAGGTCACCCGGCAGCTGGGGGACGACGCCGAGCCGCTGCTGGACCTGATCCAGCGGGCCGCCGGTCTCAGCCGGGAGAGCGCCCGGCTGTTCCACCTGGAGATGTGGATCTATGTCCATGGCATCGCCTCCATGGCGGCCACGTCCTTTCTGGACTGGGACACGGAGCTGATCAGCGCGTCGCTGACCGACGTATACATGGGCGTGTTGGCCCGATTCAAGGAAAAGGAGGCGCAGAAATGAACGCCATCGAAATACAGGGCCTGACCAAGCGCTACGGGCCCATCACTGCCGTGGACGGCCTGGACCTGACGGTCCGGCAGGGGGAGCTGTTCGCCCTGCTGGGGGTCAACGGCGCCGGAAAGACCACCACCATCAAAATGCTGTCCTGCCTGACCCGGCCCGACAGCGGTGACGCCCGCCTGCTGGGCCGCAGCGTGGTCACCGATACCGCCGCCGTCAAGAACTGCATCGGCGTGTCCCCTCAGGAGACCGCCGTGGCCCCCAACCTCACCGCCCGGGAGAATCTCCTGCTGATGTGCGGCGTTCACGGTCTGCCCCGGCAGGAGTCCCTGGCCCGGGTGGAGGAGCTGGCCCGGACTCTGGGCCTGGAGCCGGTGCTGGCCCGCCGGGCCGGGAAGCTGTCCGGCGGCTGGCAGCGCCGCCTGAGCATCGCCATGGCCCTGGTTGCCCGGCCTGAAATTCTGTTTCTGGATGAGCCCACCCTGGGGCTGGACGTGCTGGCCCGGGCGGAGCTGTGGGACGTGATCCGGGCGCTGAAGGGGCGGATCACCGTGATCCTCACCACCCACTATATGGAGGAGGCCGAGGCCCTGTCCGACCGGGTGGGGGTCATGAAGGACGGCCGTCTTCTGGCCCTGGGCACTCCGGAGGAGCTGAAGGCCCAAACCGGCTGCGAAAAATTCGAGGACGCATTCATCGCCATTGTAAAGGGGGCGGGGAAATGAAGCTGCAGGCACTTTGCCGCCGCACCACATGGGAGATCGTGCGGGACCCGCTGAACCTGGCCTTCGGCCTGGGCTTCCCCCTGGTGCTGCTGCTTCTGCTCAGCGCCATCCAGACCAATGTCCCGGTGGACCTGTTTGCCATCGACCGGCTGACCCCGGGCATCACCGTGTTCGGTCTGGCGTTTGTGGCCCTGTTCTCCGCCACTCTGGTGTCCCGTGACCGGGAGAGCGCCCTTTTGCAGCGGCTGTATACCGCGCCCCTGACCGCCGGGGACTTCATCTTCGGCTATGTGCTGCCCCTGGCGCCTATGGCGGCGGTGCAGGCGGCCGTCTGCTACCTGGCGGCGATCCCCCTGGGGCTGACGGTGTCGGTACGGATGCTCTGGGCGGTGCTGCTGGACCTGCCTGCGGCGCTGCTGTTTATCGGCCTGGGCCTGCTGTGCGGCAGCGTGATGAACGTCAAGCAGGTGGGCGGCATCTGCGGGGCGCTGCTGACCAACCTGACGGCCTGGCTGTCGGGTACCTGGTTCGACCTGGAGCTGGTGGGCGGGGCCTTCCAGCGCATCGCCTATGCGCTGCCCTTCGTCCACGCCGTGGAGCTGGACCGGGCGGCTCTGTCCGGCGATTGGGCCAGCGTCATGCCCCACCTGTGGTGGGTGCTGGCCTACGCCGCAGCGGCTCTGGCCGCCGCCGTGCTGCTGTTCCTGCGGCAGATGAAGCGGCAATAATATGGATAGAAAAAACCGGTGCCGGGCGTGATGCCCGGCACCGGTTTTAATGCAATATGGTTCTCAGCGCTTCTCCGTGATGATGCCGAAGCGGTCCCGGATGGCATGACGGGGACACACGTCGCCGCAGGCGCCGCAGCTCAGGCACCGCTCATAGTCGATGACCGCCCGGAACTCCACCACATGGATGGCGTCGGCGGGACACTTCTTCACGCACAGGCCGCAGCCGATGCAGCTGACATCGCACACGGTCCGGGCCCCGGTTTTGGTGGCCGGGTCGAAGCCCTTGTCCCGGTTGGAGCACAGCACCGCTATGCGGTCCTCTGTCCGCCGCAGGTCGATGAGCCCCCGGGGACACTTCCGGGCGCAGGCCCCGCAGCCGATGCACTTCTCCTCGTCCACCTCGGCGCAGCCCAGGTCATTGATCTGCACAGCGCCGAACCGGCAGGCCTCCACGCAGGCCCCGCAGGCCACGCAGCCATAGGCGCAGAGCAGGCCGCCGCTTTCATCCCGCTTGGCCCGGCAGCCGCCGCTGCAATGGACCGTCGCCGTCCTGGCCGGGAATTTCCGCTTGATTGCCATGGTTTTTCTCCCTCATTTTTGTTGATTTGTCCCATCAGTATACCACAAATCACGCCCCTTGCCAAGAGAGAACCGACAATTCCCACGCCTACAGAACCGACAATTCCCGCGCCGCCGGGTCAGCTCCTTTTGCACATGGCGAAGGAGCTGCGGATATACTTCTGCGCCCACACCTCGTCGTAATAGTCGCCGTACTCCGTCATCTGACAGTCGTTATACAGATCGTCGGCCACAGAAAGGATCACGTCCTTCAGCTCCAGCCGGTCCAGGAATTTCCGGGGAATTTTCCCGTAGCCCAGATACGTCCCCACAATGTTTCCGGTCACGGACCCGGTGGAGTCGCTGTCGCCGCTGTGGTTTACTGAGGCGATCAGGGCCTTTTCAAAGTCCTGGCTGTATTTCAGGGCGCAGTAAAGGGAGATAGCCAGGGTTTCCTCCGCCACCCAGCCTTCGCCCAGGGCCCGGATGGCGTCCCGGTCGGTGACGCTCTCGTCCCGGGACAGGGCCACAGCCCGGTCCGTCAGCTGCAAAAACTCTCCCAGATGGGGATCCCCCGCAAACTGCCTGGCCATGGCCTGCCGCATGTCTGCCGCAGCCGCCGGGATGGTCATTCCCTCACAATGGGCAAGAAGATGCACCATGTGCACCAGCCCTGCCGCCGGGATATACCCCAGCGAGTGCCCGTGGGTCAGGGCGGCGGCCTCTGCGCCAATTCGGTCGATCTGATCTATGGGCAGCGCGTCCCGGTCCAGGTACAGGCCGATGGGGGCCACCCGCATGATGCCGCCGCATCCCTTGCTCTGGTTGATGGGATGCTCTATGCTTCCCTGGCCGGAGCCGCTGAGGGCCGACAGACAGGTGGTTCCGGGCGCTCTGCAGGCAAACAGCTCCGGCTGATTTACCAGCCAGGAGCAATGAGAATTTCCCGGCAGGGGATAGCGCTGGCTCTGGGTCCGGTACCAGTCTGTGTAGCTGAGGCGGATATAGTCGGTGTAGGTGCCGCTGATGCCCCGGGTCATCCTCCGGGTGGTGGCCAGCAAAAGCCCCGTGGCCGTGAACAGAGTCATCTGCGTGTCGTCCGAAATCTCCGCTGTGCCGTTTTTCAGCTCATACCCGGTGATGCCCTCCTGCCCATAGCGGGCAAGGATTGCCTGCTCCGTAAGAAACTCCACCGGATAGCCCAATGCGTCTCCGGCTGCCCCGCCTACCAGGCAGCCTCTGTATTTGTCAAGATCCTTCATTTCGTACTCCACTCGGTTTTCAACCGATTCCTTTCTGGATGTTATTCTCATCATATCATAAAGCGCACATCACTTCAAGAGCCTGCCGCCGACGAAAAAAATCTGCGCCGGGGGGTTGACAGGGGAGGGGAAACTGTATATAATAAGCATCAGATTAGAAAACAAACTTTTGCTTAGGAGGTGAGCCCGTGACCCAGCGAGAGCGCCAGCTGCTGGAGTGGATCCGCGAAAACCCCATGATCTCCCAGCAGGAGCTGGCGGACAAGGCCGGTATCACCCGCTCCAGCGTGGCGGTACACATATCCAATCTCATGAAAAAGGGCTGCATCACCGGCAAGGGCTACATCGTCCGCACCGACCCGTATGTGGCGGTGGTGGGCGGCGTGAACATGGACATCGGCGCGGTATCCGCCGGGGCCCTGGTGGCCCGGGACTCCAATCCCGGCCATGTGACCACCTCCCTGGGCGGCGTGGGCCGGAACATTGCCCACAACCTGTGTCTGCTGGGCCAGCAGACCGCCATGGTGACGGTGATGGGCGACGACGACTTCGGCCGACGGGTCCAGGAAAACGCCAGGGACATCGGCCTGGACCTGAGCGCCGGGGCGGTGCTGCCGGACTGCCGCACCGGCACCTATCTGTATATCTGCGGGCCCGACGGGGACATGGCCCTGGCCGTCAACGACATGGCCATCTATGACCGCATGACCCCGGATTTCCTGCGGCAGCGGCTGGACTTCATCAACGGGGCGGACCTGGTGGTGCTGGAGACCAACCTGCCGGAGGAGTCCATTCGGTGGCTGTGCGACAACTGCAAGGCCCCCATTCTGGCGGACCCCGTGTCCACCATCAAGGCCGAAAAGCTCCGGCCGGTGCTGGGGAAGTTGGCCGCCCTGAAGCCCAACCGCCTGGAGGCGGAGCTGCTGTCCGGCATGTCCATCCGCACCCGGGAGGATGCGGCCCAGGCGGCCCGGAAGCTGCTGGACACCGGCCTGGGGACGGTGTACATCTCCCTGGGTGCGGAGGGCATCTATGCCGCCGACCGGTCCGGGGACACCGCATGGGTTCCCTGCGCCCGGTGCACCGTGGCCAATGCCACCGGCGGCGGCGACGCCGTGGCGGCGGCTCTGGCCGCTCGGATGGTCCGGGGCGACTCCCTGGCCGCAACCGCCCGCTGGGCCGTGGGCGCAGGCGCTCTGGCCTGCGAGGCTGAAACCACCATCAACCCGGCCATGAGCTGGGATAACATTGAAACAATTCTCAACAGGAGGTAAATGACTTATGAATCGTTATCTGGATGTAGCGCCCGAGGTGCAGCAGGCTGTGGCAGAGGGCCGTCCCGTGGTGGCTCTGGAGAGCACCATCATTTCCCATGGTATGCCCTATCCCCAGAATGTGGAGACCGCTCTGAACGTGGAGAAGATCATCCGCGAAAACGGCGCCGTGCCCGCCACCATCGCCATCATCGGCGGCCGCCTGAAGGCTGGTCTGACCCCCCAGGAGATCGACTATCTGGGCAAGAGCGGCCACGCCGTCACCAAGGCCAGCCGCCGCGACCTGCCCGTTCTGGTGGCTGAGGGCCGCGATGGCGCCACCACCGTTACCACCACCATGATGATCGCCCACATGGCCGGTATCCGTATCTTTGCCACCGGCGGCATCGGCGGCGTTCACCGGGGCGCCGAGACCACCATGGACATCTCCGCCGACCTGGAGGAGCTGGCCCAGACGCCTGTGATGGTGGTCTGCGCCGGCGCCAAGTCCATTCTGGACCTGGGCCTGACCCTGGAGTACCTGGAGACCAAGGGTGTCCCCGTCATCGGCTACGGCACCAAGGAGCTGCCTGCCTTCTATACCCGCAAGTCCGGCTTCGCCGTGGACTATGAGATCGACACCCCCGAGGATCTGGCCAAGGCCTTCCATGTGGCCCGCCAGCTGGACATGAAGGGCGGCATGCTGGTCACCAACCCCATCCCCGAGGAGTATTCCATGGACCACAAGGTCATCGACGCCGCCATCGAGCAGGCTCTGGCCGATGCCAAGGCCCAGGGCATCCACGGCAAGGAGACCACCCCCTTCCTGCTGGCCCGGGTCAAGGACCTCACCGGCGGCGACAGCCTGGACAGCAACATCCAGCTGGTGTATAACAACGCCCGCCTGGCCGCCAAGACCGCCTGCGCCCTCCAGACCCTGGAGCAGGCGTAACAAATGCCGCAGCTGCTGACCCGTCCGGCCTTCTGGCTGGCGGCGTACCTGGTGCTGATGAACCTGGTTGCCTTCTGGGTATACGGCGCAGATAAGCGCCGGGCCCGGCGGGGCAGGTGGCGCGTGCCGGAAAGGACGCTGTTTCTGCTGCCCCTGCTGGGCGGCAGCATCGGGGCCCTGGCCGGTATGCGGGTGTTTCACCACAAAACCCGGCACTGGTACTTCCGCTGGGGCATTCCCGCCATTTTCCTTCTCCAACTGGCTGCCTGCGGCGCCGTATGGTACCTGAGCAGGTGATTTACCCTCTCTTTTCTCCCGCAGGGCGCTGCGTCCTCCCATTCGCAGCGCCCTGCAAATTTTTCCCTATTGACAAAGCGTATCACTTCTGCTAATATTAGATATTGCAGAGTGACCCCTACAAGTTCATACCTTATCAAGAGTGGTTGAGGGATCGGCCCGATGAAACCACGGCAACCTGCAAGGCAAGGTGCCAAATCCGACGTATGCTGAGTGCGGAAGTGATAGTCCCGCGCTCGTCCTTCGACAGATGAGGAGCAATTTTTCAGCACGATCCGTCGAAAGTCGGAGCGTGCATTTTTCATGCTCCGGGTCGGTAGGGGGGACTCTGACAACACAAAATTTTTTCACAAAGGAGCACGAAAAATCATGGCAAGAAGACTGTTTACCTCCGAATCCGTCACCGAGGGGCATCCCGACAAAATCTGCGACCAGATCAGCGACGCCGTTCTGGACGCCATCCTGGAGCAGGACCCCAACGGCCGCGTGGCCTGCGAGACCTGCGCCTCCACGGGCCTGATCCACATCATGGGCGAGATCACCACCCACTGCTATGTGGATATCCCCAAGCTCGCCCGCCAGGTGGTGCTGGACATCGGCTATGACCGGGCCAAGTACGGCTTCGACGGCCACACCTGCGCCGTCATCACCAACATCGACGAGCAGTCCGGCGACATCGCCATGGGCGTGGACAAGAGCCTGGAGGCCAAGGAGACCGCCGATGAGCAGCTGGACAACGGCGCCGGCGACCAGGGCATGATGTTCGGCTATGCCTGCGACGAGACCCCGGAGCTGATGCCCCTGGCCATCTCCCTGGCCCAGAAGATGGCCATGCGCCTGACCCAGGTCCGCAAGCAGGGCCTGGTGGACTATCTGCGCCCCGACGGCAAGACCCAGGTCACCGTGGAGTATGACGAGAACGGCAAGCCCGTCCGCGTGGACACCGTGGTGGTCTCCACCCAGCACGCCGCCGAGGCCACTCTGGACCAGATCCGCCGGGATATGATCGAGCTGGTCATCAAGCCCACCGTTCCCGCCCACCTGATGGACGAGAACACCAAGTTCTATGTGAACCCCACCGGCCGATTTGTCATCGGCGGCCCCCAGGCCGACAGCGGCCTCACCGGCCGCAAGATCATCGTGGATACCTACGGCGGCAGCGCCCCCCACGGCGGCGGCGCCTTCTCCGGCAAGGACCCCACCAAGGTGGACCGTTCCGCCGCCTATGCCGCCCGCTGGGTGGCCAAGAACGTGGTGGCCGCAGGGCTTGCCCGCCGCTGCCAGGTGCAGCTGGCCTATGCCATCGGCGTGGCCCGTCCTGTCAGCGTCCTGGTGGAGACCTTCGGCACCGGCGTGGTGTCCGACGAGGCTCTGGAGCAGGCCGTGGAGCAGGTGTTTGACCTGCGGCCCACCGCCATCATCCGGGACCTGGACCTGCGCCGTCCCATCTATCGCCAGCTGGCGGCCTACGGCCACATGGGCCGGGAGGACCTGGGCGTCACCTGGGAGCGCACCGACCGGGTGGACCAGCTGAAGGCCGCTCTGAATCTCCGGTAAAAAAGTCGGAAATCCGGCGGAAAGCCCTTGACTTTTCCGGAAAAACCAGTATAATATATGAGTCTGCTTATGCGGACATATCCTTGCTCTCACAGGAAGTGAGGGCCATAAGTCCAAAAGGAGGTGCAAAAGTATGGCTAAGATTTCCGCCAACTACGAGGTCGTTTACATCATTGACCCGGCACAGAGTGAGGAGGCTATTGCCGCTACCGTGGCAAAGTTCCAGACCCTGGCCGAGCAGAACGGCTCCGACGTGGTCGTGGACGAGTGGGGCAAGCGCCGTCTTGCTTACGCCATCGACTACAAGACCGAAGGCTACTATGTGCTGATGAGCTTCACCAGCGGCCCGGAATTCCCCAAGGAACTGGATCGTATCCTGGGCATTACCGAGGGCATCATGCGTTCCATGATCGTCTGCAAGGGCGAGTAAGGGAGGCAGTTTTATGCTCAACAAGATTTTCATCATGGGTCGTCTGACCCGGGACCCTGAGCTGCGCCGTACCCAGAACGGTACCGCCGTCACCAGCTTCTCCCTGGCCGTGGACCGGGACTTCAAGTCCCAGAGCGGCGAGAAGGAGACCGATTTCATCGACGTGGTGGCCTGGCGCAGCACAGCCGAGTTCGTGGCCAAATACTTCACCAAGGGCCGTATGGCCGTGGTGGAGGGCCGGCTTCAGATCCGTGACTGGAAAGACCGCGAAGGCAACAACCGCAGAAGTGCGGAAGTGGTTGCCGACAACGTCTATTTCGGCGACTCCAAGCGGGACGGCGCTCCCGCCGGCGGCAGCTTCTCCGCTCCTCCGGCCTATGGCGCACCCACCGGCGGCTATACCGCCCCTGTGGGCGGCAGCTCCGAATTTGCCGAGATCGACGAGGAGGACGGCGACCTGCCGTTCTGATCACCCCCAGGTTACACCTAATTCTATAAAGGAGGAATTCTTCCATGGCTATGGAACGCGAAAATAGAGCCCCCCGGGGCGCCGGCCGCAAGCGCAAGAAGGTCTGCCAGTTCTGCGTGGACAAGTGCGAGCACATCGACTACAAGGATGCCGCCAAGCTGCGCCGCTTCATTTCCGAGCGGTCCAAGATTCTGCCCCGCAGAACCACCGGCACCTGCGCCATGCATCAGCGTCAGCTGACCGAGGCCATCAAGCGGGCCCGTCAGATCGCTCTGCTGCCCTTCGTCACCGAGTAAAATATTGCTCCTGCAAGGGCCTCGCAAGTTGAATCAAAAATCCCTCCGCCGTAACGGCGGAGGGATTTTTCGTCATAATGCCGTTGCTCTTTTGGCCGGATTCAAAGACCCGCTGCCGGTTCAGCCGGCAGCGGGTCTCAGCTTGTCAAAAAAGCCTTTTTTGACAAGCTGAGTGCGGTTTTTCAGAACTAAAAAGTTCTGAAAACCTGTGATTGCAAACGAAAGACACCCCTGATGGGTTTCTTTCGTAACTATCTTCCTTTCCGATGGCGGAAGATTTCTGAGTTTTTCGACAGTCTCAGACCCGCTGCCGCTTCAGCCGGCAGCGGGTCTTTTCCAATATAGGAGGATAAGAGCATTAACTCACAGCAAATAATGCTCCAACTCGCGAAGAAAGCGCCGGATGTTGTCCGCGTCCAGCTCGTAATAGAAGCTGGAGCCCCGGCGGCGAGGCCAGGCTGAAGTTGCTGAACAGCTGCACCGGGTCGTCGCCGATCATGGCCTGGGCTGGCTGATTTTTTCCGGTGGTTGCATTTTGGATCAAGTTATGCTACAATGCACCTAATCATACACACCGGGCTTTACCTATTAAATATAGAAGCCCGGGAAAGAGCCGGAAAGGAGCCGGAAGCATGGAGACCATTACCAGCCGCCAGAATCCGCTGATGACCCATATCCGCAAGCTGGCCGGGTCCGCCGCCTATCGCCGCCAGACGGGGCAGTGCCTGTGCGACAGCCCCAAGCTGCTGCGGGAGGCCGCCCAGTGGGGGGCGGAGGTGCAGACCGTGGTGTCGGTGGAGCCGTGGCCGGAGCCGCTGCCGGAAAAGGTCCGGCAGGTGCTGGTGCCGCCGGAGGTCATGGCCTCCATCAGCCCCGCCAAGACCCCTCAGGGGGTGCTGTTCACCTGCCGCGTGCCGGTTCTGCCGGTGCCGGAAACGCTTCCGGGTCGGCGCTATGTGGTGCTGGACGGGGTTCAGGACCCCGGCAACGTGGGAACGGTGCTGCGGACCCTGGACGCCTTTGACGCCGACGGACTGCTGCTGACCGGCGGGTGCGCGGACCCCTTCGGGCCGAAAACCGTCCGGGCCTCCATGGGGGCGGTGTTCCGCCGCCCGGTGTGGAGCGTGACGCCGGAGGAGCTGGGGGACCTGCTGCGCCGCAGCGGCATCCTCCTGTACGGCGCGGCCCTGCGGCCGGACGCCATGGATGCCCGGCAGGCGGACTATTCCCGCTGCGCCCTGGCCATCGGCTCCGAAGGAAGGGGCCTGAGCCGGGAGGTGCTGGACCTGTGCGACAAAACCGTGCTGATCCCCATGTCCCCCCGCTGCGAGTCGCTGAACGCGGCCATTGCGGCGGCGGTGCTGCTGTGGGAAAGCTGGCGGTAAACGGAAGGAGGGGACTGCCGTGGCGGCGCTGAAATACTGGGTATGGCTGACGGCCCTGCCGGGGCTCAGCAACCGCAGCAGGCTTCTGTTGCTGGAGCGTTATGGCTCCCCGGAGGACGTATACTATGCCGACGCCGAGGAGCTGGCCCTGACCGAGGGGCTGACGCCGGGACAGGCCCAGTTGCTTTCGGACAAGAGCCTCACCCGGGCGGACCGCATCCTGGCGGACTGCGCCCGGGGCGATATTTTCCTGCTGACCATGCAGGATGCTGCCTATCCCGCCCGGCTGCGGGACATTTTCGACCCGCCGGTGCTGCTGTACGGCAAGGGCTCCCTGCCGCTGTTCGACGAGGAGGCGGCCATTGCCGTGGTGGGCACCCGGTCCTGCACTCCCTACGGGCTGCGCTGCGCCCATCGCATGGGCTATGAGCTGGCCCGGCAGGGCGCGGTGGTGGTGTCCGGCATGGCCAAGGGCATCGACGGCGCTGCCATGCGGGGTGCATTGCAGGCGGGAGGCTTCACCGCCGCCGTTCTGGGCGGCGGGGTGGACGTGGTATATCCCGCGGAAAACCGCAGATTATATGAAGATATCGCCGCCACCGGGGTGCTGCTGTCGGAGTATCCGCCGGGAACGGAGCCTCTGCCGGGGCATTTTCCCGTGCGCAACCGCATCATCAGCGGACTGAGCCTGGCGTCCTTGGTGGTGGAGGCCCCGGTGCGCTCCGGGGCGCTGATCACCGCCCACGCCGCCCTGGACCAGGGGCGGGACGTGTTCGCCGTGCCGGGACCCATCGACGCGGCGGCCAGCGTGGGCTGCAACCGGCTGATCCGGGACGGCGCGGGGCTGGCGGCCTCGGGCTGGGACATTCTGTCGGTGTACCACAGCCGGTTTCCTCACCGGCTGCATCCGGCCCACGTCACCGTGCCGGAGCCGGGAGACGCCCCCAAGCCGGAGGAGGACAAGTCCTCTCCCCTGCCCGATACGCCGCCGGAGCCGGCCCAAAAGCCGCAGCTGCCGGTGCTGGACCTGGACCGCAACCGGGAGGGGCTTACCGACGATCAGCTGGCGCTGATTCGGGTGCTGGATACAGAAACGCCGCTTCTGACGGATGAGGCGGCGGAACAGACGGGCCTGCCGGTAAGGCGGGTGCTGTCGGCGCTGACGGTGCTGGAGATCGACGGCTATGCCCAACGCTCCGGCCCCCGCAGCTATGTGCGCACAGTCAGGCTACATTCGGAAAAGGAAGGATCATAAATATGGCAAAAAAGGCTGAAAAATACCTGGTGATCGTGGAGTCCCCGGCCAAGGCCAAGACCATCGGCAAGTACCTGGGCCCGGCGTATCAGGTGAAGGCCTGTATGGGACATCTGCGGGACTTGCCCAAAAGCAAGCTGGGCGTGGACGTGGAAAACGATTTTGAGCCCAATTACCGGCCCATCAAGGGCAAGGAGGACATCATCCGGGACCTGAAGCAGGCGGCCAAGGAAAGCGACGCCGTGTATCTGGCCACCGACCCGGACCGGGAGGGAGAGGCCATCAGCTGGCATCTGAAGCAGCTGCTGGACCTGCCGGAGGATAAAACCTTCCGGGTCACTTTCAACGAGATCACCCGCAAGGTGGTCACCGAGAGCATCCGCCAGCCCCGGGACATTGACCAGGACCTGGTGGACGCCCAGCAGGCCCGGCGCATTCTGGACCGCATCGTGGGCTATGAGCTGTCCCCGCTGCTGTGGAAAAAGATCCGCAGGGGCCTGTCCGCCGGACGGGTCCAGTCCGTGGCCATGCGCCTGGTGGCGGACCGGGAGAAGGAGATCGCCGATTTCGTGCCCCAGGAGTACTGGACCCTGGACGCCCTGCTGAAAAACGACCAGGGGGCCCGGTTCAAGGCCCACTACTATGGCCGCGGCGGCAAGAAATATGAGCCCGCCTCCCAGCAGGAGGTGGACGACATCCGCGCCCAGCTTCAGGATACGCCCTTTGCCGTGTCCAACGTGAAGCGCACGGACAAGCGGCGCTCCCCGTCGCCTCCCTTCACCACCTCCACCATGCAGCAGGAGGCCTCCCGGAAGCTGAACATGACCCCCCGCCGCACCATGGCCATCGCCCAGCAGCTGTATGAGGGCGTGGACATCACCGGCGAGGGCACCGTGGGTCTGATCACCTATATGCGTACCGACTCCCTGCGGATCTCCGACGAGGCCCAGGCGGCGGCCCGCAGCTTTATCGAAAGCCGCTACGGTGCGGCCTATCGCCCGGAAACCCCCAAGCAGTACAAGGCCAAGGCCGGGGCCCAGGACGCCCACGAGGCCATCCGACCCAGCAGCGTCACCCTGACCCCGGAGCAGGTGAAGGGCGACCTGACCGGCGAGCAGTATCGCCTGTACCGGCTGATCTGGAGCCGCTTTCTGGCCAGCCAGATGGCAAACGCCGTGTACGACAGCGTCAGCGTGGACATTGCCGCCGGGGAGCACACCTTCCGGGCCAGCGCCAGCAGCCTGAAATTTGCCGGCTACACCGCCGTGTATGAGGAGAGCCGGGACGACGATAAGGAGGACAGGGAGCCTGCCCTGCCGGAGCTGCAGCCCGGCGAGGTGGTGACCCTGGAGGGCTTCGAGCCCGGCCAGCACTTCACCCAGCCCCCCGCCCGGTATACGGACGCCACCCTGATCCGCACCATGGAGGAAAACGGCATCGGCCGCCCCTCTACCTATGCCCCCACCGTGTCCACTATTCTGGACCGGGAATATGTGGTGAAGGAGGGCAAGGCCCTGCGGATCACGCCTCTGGGCCAGGTGGTGACGGACCTGATGTGCCAGCGGTTCCCGGACATTGTGGACGTGAAGTTCACCGCCCGGATGGAGGACGAGCTGGACGAGGTGGAAAGCGGCAAGATCCCCTGGAAGCAGCTGCTGCGCCAGTTTTACGGCGGCTTTGAAGGCAACCTCCGCCAGGTGGAGAAGGACATGGAGGGCGTATACCTGAAGGTCCCCGACGAGGTCACCGAGGAGAAGTGCGACGTGTGCGGCCGGAACATGGTGGTCAAATCCGGCCGGTTCGGCCGGTTCCTGGCCTGTCCCGGATACCCGGAGTGTACGTTTACCAAGCCCCTGGTGGTGGAGATGCCGGGCCGCTGCCCCAAGTGCGGCGGGCGGCTGATGAAGCGCACCGGCGTCAGCAAGAAAACCGGCAAGCAGTATACCTATTACTGCTGCGAGCGGCTCAACGCCGCCGATGAAAGCGCCCGGTGCGATTTCATGACCTGGGATGTGCCGGTGAAGGACGACTGCCCCGTGTGCGGACACACCATGTTCAAAAAGGCGGGCAAGGGCTTCCGCAAGCCCTTCTGCATCAACCCCGAGTGCGCCAACTTCCTGCCGGAGGATAAGCGCGGCTATGTGAAAAAGGCCAAGACGGAGGAGCCTGCGGAGGGCGCTGCCGAGACCCCGGCGGAGCCTGTCCAGGAGGAGAAAAAGCCCGCCAAAAAGACTGCCAAGACCACAAAAACCACCAAAACTACCAAGACTGCGAAAACTACCAAGACAACCAAGACTACGAAAACCACCCGGAAAAAGGCGGAGGAAGCATGAACCATGTTACAGTGATCGGCGCAGGGCTGGCCGGCAGCGAGTGCGCCTGGCAGCTGGCCCAGCGGGGCATTCCCGTGACCCTGCGGGAGATGAAGCCGGAAAAAATGACCCCTGCCCACCAGACCGCCGATTTTGCGGAGCTGTGCTGCTCCAATTCCCTGCGGGCGGCGGGGCTGGAAAACGCCGTGGGCCTGCTGAAGGAGGAGCTGCGGCAGCTGGGAAGCCTTTTGATCCGCTGCGCGGACGAGACCGCCGTCCCCGCAGGCGGAGCCCTGGCGGTGGATCGCCACGGCTTTTCCCGGCTGGTAACGGAGCGGGTCAGAAGCTACCCCCTGATCACCGTGGTCCCCGGTGAGGTGACGGACCTGCCGGAGGGGGAGGTGGTGGTGGCCTCCGGGCCGCTGACCTCCGACGCTCTGGCGGACAGGCTCCTCTCCATGCTGGGGGGCGAGGATTCCGCCCTGCACTTTTTCGACGCGGCGGCCCCGCTGGTGAGCTTCGACAGCGTGGACATGGACAGCGGCTTTTTCGCGTCCCGGTACGACAAGGGGACGCCGGACTACATCAACTGCCCCATGGACCGGGAGGAGTATCTGGCCTTCTGGCAGGAGCTGATCCACGCCCAGGAGGCGGAGGTCCACGGCTTTGAGGATAAAAACGTATTCGAGGGCTGTATGCCCGTGGAGGTCATGGCCCGGCGGGGGGAGGACACCCTGCGCTATGGGCCCCTGAAGCCCCGGGGCCTCAAGGACCCCCGCACCGGGCGGGAGCCCTATGCCGTGGTGCAGCTGCGCAAGGACAATGCCGACGGCACCATCTATAACCTGGTGGGGTTCCAGACCCACCTGCGCTTCCCGGAGCAGAAGCGGGTGTTCTCCATGATCCCCGCCCTGCATGATGCGAAATTTCTGCGCTACGGCGTCATGCACCGGAACACCTATCTGGATTCCCCCCGGCTGCTGGACCGGTATTACCGGCTGAAGGCCCGGCCCCGCATCTCCTTTGCCGGGCAGATGACCGGCGTGGAGGGGTATGTGGAGTCCTGCGCCTCGGGTTTTCTGGTGGGGGTGGAGACGGCCCGGCGGCTGCTGGGCCAGGCCCCCATGGACTTCCCCCGGGAGACCGCCATCGGCGCTCTGGGGCTGTATGTCAGCAACGAGTCCGTGACCCAGTTCCAGCCCATGAACATCAATTTCGGCATCATGCCGCCTCTGGACCACCGGGTCAAGGGCAAGCGCAACAAAAACGCCGAGCTGTCCCAGCGGTCGCTGGCCATTATCGAGCAGCTGAAGCAGGAGGTTCTGAACTATGAAGATCATCATTGACGCCATGGGCGGCGACAACGCCCCGCTGGAAATCGTGAAGGGCGCCCTGCTGGGCATGGAGCACTGGGGCGTGGAGGTGCTGCTGACCGGCGACACCGAGGCCATTCTCCGGGCTCTGCGGGACTGCGGCCACGACACCATCCCCCGGGGGATGGAGATCGTCCACACCACGGGGACGGTGGAGATGTGCGACGACCCCTCCAAGGTGTTCCGGCACAAGAAGGACACTTCCATGGGCGTGGGCCTGACCCTGCTGCGGGACGGCAAGGCCGACGCCCTGGTTTCCGCCGGGTCCACCGGGGCTTTGCTGGCCGGGGCCACCCTGATCACCAAGCGCATCCGGGGCATCCGCCGGGCGGCGATGGCCCCGGTGATCCCCACCACCGGCGGCAAGGCCGTGCTCATCGACTGCGGGGCCAACGCCGAGTGCACCCCGGAGTATCTGATGCAGTTTGCGTATCTGGGCAGCTTCTATGCCAGCCGGGTGCTGGGACTGGAGCGTCCCCGGGTGGGCCTGCTGAACATCGGCGCGGAGGACAGCAAGGGCACGGACCTGCAGCGCGAGACCCTGGCCCTGCTGCGCAAGGCCGGGGAGGAGGGCCACCTGAACTTCATCGGCAACATCGAGGCCAAGGAGGCCATCAAGGGCGGCTGCGACGTCAT
>ENA-UOJO01001790-UOJO01001790.1-human-gut-metagenome-genome-assembly--contig:-P57-NODE-1790-length-25591-cov-10.351425_pt1 | contig 25591 bp, 12 predicted proteins | sample MGYA00242351_ERZ723898 | MGnify/ENA metagenome assembly ERZ723898 | reverse complement strand
AACCTTTTTTGCAAAAAAGGTTCTAAGAACTCCAAAAAACGCACAGGGGATAGTATAAGCTTTGAAATATCACCCGAATTTTACAATCCATCAAAAATCAGAGTAGATAACTTGGGTACATCCTCAAAGAGTACAATCCATCAAAAGCCGGCGGCATGTACGCCGGCCTTTTGATACCTTGAGAGCAAAATATGGCCTGATAGCTGCTTGCAGCCGAAGGCCGTGTTTTGCGGGTTGATCTCGTTAAGTGCTGTATAGCACAGTGAACGGCCTCATGGCCGTTTTACAAAAAGTCCACTTTGGCGAGGTTTGGGGCAAAAGCCCCTAAAGCCGGACCTTAGCGCCCGCTCTTTCTGCGCAATAACATTGCCGACGCTCCGCCAGCGGCAACGGCCAGGCCAATGCAGATAAGGCTTACCGCGCCGGTAGTCGGTGGCGTGGGGTCGTCAGGATCGGGATCGACAGGCGCCTGTGTGGGATCAACAGGCGCTTGGGTAGGATCTACGGGCGCCTGCGTAGGGCCTACGGGCGCTTCGGTAGGATCGATAACGGGTGCGCTCGGCGTCGGTGTCGGCTCCCCGCTGACGCTGAACCTTGCATATAAGGCGCTGTCCGCGCTGTCAAGCGCATAATCCGCCGCCCCGCTTGCGAGATTGCCGTTTTCGTCGTACCAGCCGAGGAAGGTTTCGCCATCGCCAGCTTCCGCCATCGCGATGTGTTTCATTAATTCGTAATTATAGTACGCACCTATCGTTCCATTGCCCTCCACAAACAGCTCAAAGCTGCCCGAATTGTGCCGCACGCTCAGGTGTCTCATAGGGTTGCCTATACAACTGAAATCATCTGAGTTGAGGCTGATAATCAGCTCCTCAAAAAGATTGCCGTCGCCGTTGAAGGTGCTCAGGTTCCGTGTATTTTTCAGATCAAGAGAGCTAAGGCGGTTGTTCTGGCAGTGAACCCCCAGTATGTTGGAGTTTTCTGGAAAAAGAATTTGTTCGAGCATGTTGTCAAAACAGTAGAGGACTTCTATACCGGTATCCCTTAAATCCAATGAGGTCAATTCGTTCTCTTGGCATGCAATCTCCCAAAGCTCGGTCAGGCCGCTTACGTTCAGCTCGGTCAGACCGTTTCCGGCGCAGCCCAGGGAAGTTATTTCGGGGTTTTGGCTTAAATCAATGGATTCTATATTATTATAGTTGAATTGAAGGTAAATAAGCTCAGGGCATTCGGACGTATTAAGGGCGGTCAGCTCATTATAATTGCAGTAAAGATCAACGAGCTCGCTGTGGCCCGTTAGATCAATCTCTTTAATGTTGTTGCGCCCGCAAATGATATGGACAAGTTTCATGTTGTTGGAAATATCCAGCTCCGTAAGATCATTGTCATCCACGAACAGATGGGTTAGATTCGGATTCCCGCTTAAATCCAGCCCCGTAAGATTATTGCCCTCCACGAACAGATGGGTTAGATCCGTATTCCCACTTAAATCCAGCTCCATAAGCGCGTTATCATTGAGAATAATACTCGTCAGCGCCGTGTTGCCGCTTAAATCGATCTGTTCAAGCGGCACTTCAGGATAACACATCGTCAATTCGCTCAGGGAGGTGCACCCATCGAAGTTCACGGATTCGATGGCCGCCCCGTAGATATATACATATTCAAGCGCGTCGCAGTTTGAGACATCAAAATCCCCGTATACTACCCCGTTATCATAGCTGGCGCAATAAAAAGCCGCGGCCCTTCCATCCTCATTCCAGTTAACGCCGGATTTGTATTCGCTGAATCCCTCGCCGGTCCAGGTCGATGGGTCGTTCGGATCATACAGGGCATTGATCTTCGAACCGTTCGTAACGCCGTCAGCGTCCGTTTCCTCAAGAAACGCGCGGAATTTTTCTGCGTCGTGCGCGTCGTAATTAACGTCGGCCGCTGTGCCCAAGGAGAATACGCTCAAAAGAAAAATGAGTGCGAGCACGGTGGGAAAGAGTTTTAGCCGGGCTTTCATGGTGGTGTTTCCTCCTATTTTTTTACATAATATACCAAACAATAATAATTGTCAAGAAAAGTTTTTATTTGACAATCTTAGTTATCCACAGGATAATTTTGATTATCGGAGGTTATAATGATAAAGCTTTTTAATATAAACCCCGTTGCCGACGCTGATCTACTATTTCAGGCGCTTAAACGGGGAGAAAACCCAAAAAGGCGATTGATCTTATAAAGCGGCGCCCGCGGCATGAAGCGGATATCGAAGCTTTGATCCGTCCCGCGGTTGAGCTGGAAAGAGAATTGGATTCCAGGCTTTCCGCGGACAATGAACTTCTCGACAAATATTTTAAACGGCTTGGAACCGGGCAGGACATAGACCTCTTTGGTTTAACCTGTGCTCGGTTTTAATGTATTTTCCAATGGTTGACCATCTTGAGTATTCGCCTGCCAGGCAGATACGAAACGTTGTTTTTCGGGATTCCAAAGTGGACTTTTTACAAAAAGTCCACTTTGGCGAGGTTTGGGGCAAAAGCCCCTAAAGCCGGCCCTTAGCGCCCGCTCTTTCTGCGCAATAACATTGCCGACGCTCCGCCAGCGGCAACGGCCAGGCCAATGCAGATAAGGCTTACCGCGCCGGTAGTCGGTGGCGTGGGGTCGTCAGGATCGGGATCGACAGGCGCCTGTGTGGGATCAACAGGCGCTTGGGTAGGATCTACGGGCGCCTGCGTAGGGCCTACGGGCGCTTCGGTAGGATCGATAACGGGTGCGCTCGGCGTCGGTGTCGGCTCCCCGCTGACGCTGAACCTTGCATATAAGGCGCTGTCCGCGCTGTCAAGCGCATAATCCGCCGCCCCGCTTGCGAGATTGCCGTTTTCGTCGTACCAGCCGAGGAAGGTTTCGCCATCGCCAGCCTCCGCCCTCGCCGTGTATTTCAGAACATCGTAATCATAATAAGCGCCTATCGCCCCATTGCCCTGCGCAAACAGCTCAAGGCTTCCAGAATTGTGCCGCAAATCCAGGTGCTTCATAGGGTTGCCAACACAGCTGAAATCCGTTATGCCGCCGCTGATAAGAAGCTCCTCGAACAGATTGCCGTCGCCGTTGAAGGCGCTCAGATTCGGCATGTTTTCCAAGTCAAGTGAGCTTAGCCGATTGTTTTGGCAATAAAGCCACTGCACATTGGAGTTCTCTGGAACGAGAATCTCTTCAAGCATGTTATCATTGCAGTAGAGATCCTTAATGCAGGTATCCCTTAAATCCAATGAAGTCAATTCGTTTTCCTGGCATTCGAGCATCCAAAGCTCGGATAGGCCGCTTACGCTTAGCTCCTTAACGCCATTACCAGCACAGCCCAGGGCGGCTATCTCGGGGTTTTGGCTTAAATTAATGGATTCTATATTATTATAGTTGAATTGGAGGTTATAAAGCTGAGGGCATTCGGATGTATCAAGGTAGGTTAGCTCATTATAATCGCAGTGAAGCTCAATGAGTTCGCTGTGGCCCGTTAGATCAATCTCTTTAATGCTGTTGCGCTCGCACATGATAAGGGCAAGCTTCATATTGCTGGAAATATCCAGCTCGGAAAGCTTATTGCCTTCCACAAGCAGCTGAATAAGATTCGGACTCCCGCTTAAATCCAGCTCCGTAAGCGCGTTATCATTGAGTATAATCCTCGTCAGCGCCGTGTTGCCGCTTAAATCGATCTGTTCAAGCGGCACTTCGGGATAATACATCGTTAATTCGCTCAGGGAGCTGCATCCGGCGAAGTTCGCGGATTCGATGGCCGCTCCGTAGATATTTACATATTCAAGCGCGTCGCAGCCTGAAACATCAAAATCTCCGTACACTACGCCGTTGATGTAACTGTCGCAATAGAAGGCGACAGCCCTTCCATCCTCATTCCAGTTCACGCCGTATTTGTATTTGGTGAATCCATCGCCCTCGCCGGTCCAGGTAGAGGGATCGTCCGGATCATAGGAAGCGCTGAGCTTTGAACCGTTTGTAATGCCATCAGCGTCCGTTTCCTCAAGAAACGCGCGGAATTTTTCTACATCGTGCGCGTCGTACTTAACGTCGGCCGCTGCGCCCAAGGAAAATACGCTCAAAAGAAAGATGAGCGCGAGCACGGTGGGAAAGAGTTTTAGCCGGGTTTTCATGGTGGTGTTTCCTCCTGTTTGTTAAAAATATTTAAAACACATTGTTTTAAAACTCTTTACGTAGTATAATGTATACACCAAATAACTAGAATTGTCAAGAAAAACTTTTATTTGACAATCTTAGTTATCCACAGGATAATTTTGATTATCGGAGGTTATTAATGATAAAGCTGTTTAATATAAACCCCGTTGCCGAAGCGCTGATCTACTATTCTAGGCGCTTAAACGGAGAGAAAACCGAAAAAAGGGCGCTCGAGCTTATAAAGCGGCGCCCGCGGCATGAAGCGGATATCGAAGCCTTGATCCGTCCCGTGGTTGAACTGGAAAGAGAACTGGATTGCGGGCTTTCCGTGGACAATGAATTGCTTGCCAAATATTTTAAGCGGCTCGGAAACGGGCGGGATATGGACCTCTTTGGTTTTAACCTGTGCTCGGTTTTAATGTATTTTCCAATGGTTGACCATCTTGAGTATTCGCCTGACGAGCTTTTTAAATACCTTCGCGAATGCAGCGCGCCCGAGAGGATGTATAATCTCTGCTTTGGGCTTGCCGGCAGCTGCGAAACGCTATTCCGCGCCGAAAGCGGCATGGAGAAATATTCGAGAGGCGTTGAAAAGCTTCAAATCCCCTTTGAGAGCAAATGGAGGCTGGCGGACGCCGCCCTGTCCTACGAAAGGCATATAGCGGAGCTTTCCTCCCTCCTCCTTCCAGCTGCTGAAATTATAATGGCGGAGCATGAAAAATACGATTTCCTTGTCGCGGACTTTCATTCGCGCTATTCGGGCGATGACGGCGAGGCGCTAATTGAAGATCGTTTTGGAAATATATTCGGTTCCATAGATATAATGAAGATTTCTCCGACGCTCTTTGGGTTTGACGGAAGATGCGCCGTAACCGAGAGCGACGACGGAAGCGGGCCGGAGGAGGGCGACCCCCCCGCGGATTCGCCCTTTATGGGACGCATGTATCTGGGAATATGCCGGCATATCCTGAGCGGCGAGCCGCAGAGCGCGTTTGCCGGGCTGAGCGAAAAGATGAAGACGCTTTCCGACGAGACCCGTTTGGAAATACTGTTTTATCTCTGTTCGCATACAGCCTACGGTCAGGAGCTTTGCGATAAATTCGGCCTGCAGCGGCCCGCGCTTTCATATCATGTGTCAAAGCTGCTCTCCGCGGGCTTCGTTACGGCCGAGCTGTCCGGCGGGAAAACCTATTACAGCGCCAACCGCTCCGCAATCGACAGTTTTATAAGAAATTTTAACGACCAGATGAGCTGATTTAGTTTTGGGGACGAACTGAAGTGCTCCGCTGCAAGATTGCATCTTCGGCCTTAATGTACAAAAGGGAATATTGGGCGCGGGTCCTATTCTGGATCATCTGCGCCGTTATTGTTTTTTGCTTATTCGGCAATATCGCGGGTATGCGCTAGCTTATGCTGTCTCCCTGTCAGAAAGGTTGATTGGCAGGCGCCTTTAAACAAATTCGCACCGCGTCACGCTGAAAAAGTGTGACGCGCGCCGCCCTTGGCGATAGTATGATATAAAAAACAAATAGAAGAAGACACGATAAAGGCCAAGGTTGAGGAATATAACAACTGCATCTACTACTGCTTGGTTACTAAAAAGCGCAAGACCCCCATATAAGGGGTGAGCTATGCTCATTTACCCGCTCTTTGGGGGTTGACACTCAGAAACGTCCTAAACAAAAGTAAGCTTTATTCCCTATACGCCCAGTTTCCAATTCCAAACACTTCGTTTATATCCTTTAACTGCTCAAACCATAATATCTCGTTTTCGCAGTAGTATATCTCATATACGCTATATGGCTCGCCTGCTTTTTTTACATCCGGTATAATACGTTCATAATCATATTCGATATATTTTCTCAGCGAGTATGCTGTTCCGCCCTCTGAGGCTATTGGGTATGCGACCCTTGACATTCCATAGCCGTTAAGCAACAATGGCGCTTCGTCTATAAACACCATCAGGGTCGATTCCTTATCAACCAGATATGCTGGTACATTTTCATTGTTTTCAGATAAATATTCAGGGTTTCTTTCTATGAATCTCACATTTACACCATTTCTGCCAACTCGATGCTCTTCTCCGCCTGGGATATCCGTATTCATTGCTTTAAGAATATCTTCATCCGGCGTTTTACAGAGAAAGACATATGCTTGCTTTGGCGGCTCGTTATAAAATGAACTTCTCCAAAGGCCATTTTTCAGTTGCGTCGCCCCTGATTCCAAAATGGTCCCACCCTCAAAATTTTCAGCGCCAAAACCAAAGTCGAATAAAAACTCCTCAAGCTTTGCATATTCATCTGGAAAGGAACAATATCGTACTCCATTTGCGGTTGTTGGCGATGGCTCTACAGAAGGTCTGTCCGTTTGCTCAGGCGTATTACCCGCTTCTTGATTTCCTGTCGTCCGAACGTCAAGCTTTTCGGCTGGAACAATCGGACCGCCCGTACATCCGAACAGAAAGATCATACACATTGCTATTATAATTATTAAAGTCTTTTTCATTGCTCTTTTCTCCTTATATTTACTGTCGGCTTGTACGGCTAAGCGGGCAAATTAACAATATTCATCGGGTGTTCAGGAATTCTCATCACAGTAATCGAAAAGCTGCATTTTGTGCATACCTGGTTATTGCCCTGCAATTTCCAGTTATGGTCTTCGGTGATATGTACTTTACATGTTGTGCAGGTTTGTACGGTATGCTTAATGGGGGTTATATTGACATAGCTTCCAGTATGATTGCGGCAAACCCTGATTTCACCAACAGAAGTTCCCGTCCCATCGCCGCTCGAATTATAGCTATAGTAGTATTTTAGCACGTCTATATAATTCATGCCTCTTGGCACAAGCGTTTTCCATACCTGCCATTCATACATAATTCCTTGATATTTCTTTTCTCCATATGCATAAAGGTTTGCCTTTTCATTCCTATATTCAGGCTTAAATATCTGTTTTGAGGAATTAACCATAATAGTATTCCAGGTATCAAGCATAGCTTTATCGCATGTAGGCCAATCTGACAGGCTTTTTCCTTCTGGTTTATAAAGTTGGTCGTCTGTAGTGTCCCTCACATCACACCCCAAATCTCCCTGAGGCTTTAGCACTCTATACCAGCCAAAATGCTTAATAGCTAACGCAAAAGCCTGCTTATAGTCCTTCTGCCTGCTTTCATAGCCTTCCTCACATACCATGACCACACGACAATACTGCTTGAACTCAGGCTTATCTATTCTCTTTTCTGATACCCGCAGTACTTTTATTATGGTAGGCATAATCCCGTTATAAGATGCAACGTCCTTAAATTCTCCACTAAATTTATCCGATATGGAAAACCCCCTGCTCTCATCCGGAAAACGGACTTTAAAGTAATCTGAAACCTGTATCCTGTCGGGCTCAAATTCAGCTACTTCATCAGGCAGGGGAAGTTTATTGTCTATTATTTTCAATTCTCCATCAATCACTCCACATACTATACTTGCATAATTAGTCCCGTTAAAGAAGTACTCATTATCATTATTTACCTCCATATCGCATTTAACAAGATAATTCCTCATGTCCTCTATCCGCTGTAAGCCTGCCGTGTTTTGCATCTGCAAGTCTGGAGTTTCGGAGTATTCGGTTTCGGTTATATCGGCAAGTACCCTCACCGATTTCAAGTCAACCGACTTTATTACGGCAACCCCTATTTGCTCTTTAATGAGCATGGGCAATGCCATTATCATATCCGTTTTGAAAACGCCGCCTAACGATGCAAGATACGCCTCATAGTCATTATCGTTTATCGCGCTATAATATTGATATATCAAGTCTATATAGTTTTTCGTACTGATTTGCTCATCAATAGCGCCGGCCAGCGGCGCCGCCCCAGCAAATATGAAGGCCAGCGCAACTATCATGGAAACTAGTCTTTTCATAATAATATCTCCAGTCTTTTAATGCGTACAGTATAGCAGTAAATAGAATTCCTTTCTATGTCATCTTTTGCAAATAATGATTATTATACATTTTTATACGGTTTATTTAATCCCAATTCAAATATGCTTTTACAGTGCTCATTGCGTACGCCAAGGGCTTAAATCCCAATATGCTTGCGATAAATTGGTCTGCAGCGGCCCGCGCTTTCATATCATGTGTCAAAGCTGCTCTCCGCGGGCTTCGTTACGGCCTGGCTGTCCGGCGGCAAAACCTATTACAGCGCCAACCGCTCCGCAATCGACAGTTTTATAACAAGTTTTAGCGGCGGATGGACTGATTGGTTAGGGCGGCGAGGGTGCTCGGCATAGGAATTGAGAAAGGGGATTATCTTCGAAATACGAAAAGGTATATTTAAACGCAAGTCCCCAAATGGATCTGCGTTGTTGTTTTTGCTTATTCGGCTTACCGCTGTACGCGCCGGTATGGGCTTACGCTGTATTCCCAGCCGAAAATGTTAATTGGCACGCCTGGGTAACTTCGCACCGCGCCCTGCGGCGCGGTGCGAAGAGGACGAGGCATTTTATTGATCTTCGTTCTTTTTAGTCTTAAACAGCCGGTTAAGCGCCGCTACGGCGGCCATTATCACCGCCACCACCACAAAGATTCCTACAAGCCCCTTTGCCGTAAGCAGCAGCGCCTCGGGAAGCGTATCGGGCGAAAAGCTCAGGGCAAACGACTCTGAGGCGGCTGTTTCCTCCTCGGTTGTATTAACAGGTTCAAGACCGTTTGTTTCGGTATTCAACAGATATTTCATTAAATGCTCCTTCCCGTCATCCGATTATGGCTTCGACAAGCGTTATTATCAATCCGCCCGCGATTACAGACGCTATCTGGCCGCTTACGTTCGCGCCCGCCGCATGCATCAGAAGGAAGTTATGAGGATCCTCCTTAAGTCCCATCTTATGCACAACCCGCGAAGACATTGGAAACGCCGATATGCCGGCCGCGCCGATCATGGGGTTGACCTTGTTTTTGGAGAACAGGTTTATGAACTTTGCGAACATTACGCCGCCCACCGTGTCAAAGATAAACGCAACCAGCCCAAGACCGATTATAGCCAGCGTAGCCGTGGTTACGAACAGCTCCGCGCGCATCTTGAAGGCCACGGATATGCCCAGCACCAGCGTTATCAGGTTGGCAAGCTGGTTCTGCGCGCTGTCGCTCAGGGATTTCAGCACCCCGCATTCACGGATGAGGTTTCCAAACATCAAAAAGCCGATAAGCTCCGCGGATTTAGGCGCTATCGTGCCCGCTACCACGGTTACTATTATGGGGAACAGTATCCTTGTCGTGTGGGATATTGAGCTGGGCTTATACGGCATTTTGATACAGCGTTCCTTTTTGGTGGTTATCGCCCTTATAACGGGGGGCTGCACAATCGGGACAAGCGCCATATACGAATATGCCGCCACCATTATGGGCCCCTGGAACCTGGAATTGAAATAGTTGGCCACATATATGGATGTAGGGCCGTCAGCCGCGCCGATTATCGCTATTGAAGCGGCGTCGTTGAGGTCAAAGCCGATCAGCCGCGCCATAATAAGGGTGAAAAATATTCCAAACTGGGCGGCCGCGCCGAACAGGAACATCTTTGGATTTGATAACAGCGGTCCAAAGTCGATCATCGCGCCTATGCCTATAAACAGCAGCAAGGGGAACAACTCCGTTGCGATTCCCGCGTTAAACAGCGTTTCGATAGCGCCTATGTTTACAAACGGCAGGTTGACTATAATAGCGCCAAAGCCCATTGGCAGCAGAAGCGTAGGCTCCATGTCCCGCCGTATAGCAAGGTATATCAGCAGGCCGCCTATCAATATCATAAGCCCCTGCTGCCACGTGAAATTGGCTACGTTTGAAAACAGGTCGAGAAATTCCTGCAAAATGAACCACGTCCCTTCAATTACTATAGTTATTTCCTGTTCTCCACGCCAGATACGGTCCGGCTAATAAAAAAACTTTTGCTTTGGATATTAAAACAAAGCAAAAGTCTCATCATTGGACAAATATATCCAAGGCTGGAGCGGGCTTGCCGCCGTATTGACGCCCCAAACCACGCCGCATTAAGCAGCGCCAATTACTCCCCTTTACCATACAATTATATTGGCTTAAAAAGGAAACGTCAATAAATAAATTATTCACGTTAAGCTTTTCGGCCTCGTTTAAATAAAATAATAAAATTAAGCTGGCCCAACTATAATTATAAAAGCCCATCCGATTATATATCGATGTCTTTTATTCAATCTACTGCATGTTTTGTTTCTTGCCGTCGATCAAGTAATCATACGACACTTCAAGTATACGACATAGTGCCCACAGCTCTATGTCTGATACGTATCTTTTATTTGTCTCTATGCGAGTAATGACGTTTTTATCCATGTCCACGCCAATCAGCTGCAGTTTTCTGGCCAGTCCCCGCTGCGATAGGCCGGCGGTTGCGCGCAACTCCTTAAGACGCTGGCCTATCAAATTTTTACTGCCATTATGGCCAACTGGTTTTGGCATAAAATCCCCCCCGTGTTTCGAAATTGACATAATAATATTGATTTTATACCCATAATATGGTATAATAGGTTGTAAAAGTGATACAAATTTGCGCGGTCAAACATTCCGCAAGATATGGAGGTGACTGATATCAAAACCACGGGCATTGTAAGAGAGATCGACGACTTTGGACGAGTGGTTCCGCCGGCCGAATGGAGGAGGATCAACGGAATCGAGAACGGAAGCAAAGTTGAAATGTCCATAATGGGCGAGTGTCTGGTGCTTCGCAAGTTCGCTCCAGGCTGCAGCCTGTGCCACAGGGAATCCAAAACCCTTGTGAGCTATCGTGGATTCAGCATATGCAAAAAGTGTATAGCTGAGATTAAAACGCTTGAGTAAAGGGGCGTAGGCTTAAGAGAGCTGTGCGCGGGTTTTCCCGGCAGCTTCTCAATCAAAGGACGCGCGCCGCCAGGTTCCTGCCCGTTACGGCAGGCCGAACAAAGGGTTGTTGAATTTCCATCAGTGCGCCAGGCTTAGGCGGGAAATTACAACAGCCCTTTTGTTATAGCGAACAATACATTTTTGCTCATAATGGCAATCCAACTACATTTTCTTTCAATAGACGTGTCACATAGCGGCACAGCGGCTGAATACAAAATTATGTCTACATATCCAATGTATCATTAAACGGATAACATACTATTATGGAATATCTACTTAAAATCAGGATGAAACCCGCGTACCTGTTGATTTAGCGGCCGTTTTATTTTTTGTCAGAATGTACATTCACAATTTTACCCGAACTTCAATATCTTAGAGCAGGAGGTGTTATAATGTATAAAACACATAAAAATTACAAATATGTACAATTAGAGCACAAATGCATTCTATTCTTTAAGGATGGGGCCAAAATCAACGATGGCCGTTTAGACCACTTTAAAAATGAAAGCTACGTCTTTATGCCGGACGACCGTATAGCGGATAACCCGCTTTTGGATAATCTGGTTCACATCCTGGACCGGGTCGGATGCGGTTCGATCATCTGGATAAAAGGACATCCCGTTGATTCGGGCTATTCGTTTGTTAAATTTGGAAGTCAGAATAATAGCGATGAAATGCTAGTCGAAGACTGCGATATCGGAGTCGGGGAATATATACTGACGTTTCCCCAAAGCGCCAAAGCGCTGTACAAGGAGGGTCGGATAACCTTTGCCGCTCCGGCCGGACTAAGCGTTTTATCATTGTCAAAGGAAAATATGGGCTTCAACGCGGTTTCCGCCCATTTGGATTTAACCGGTGAACTGGCCGGCTCGATAGTTTTTTCACTTTCAAAGAGCGCCGGACTGCTCGACGGATTGAATCCGGGCTTTGAGTATGCCGTTGACAGCGGCAGGTATATCCATTATCCGCTGTTTAAATCAGGCCAGGCCGCGTCCGTAAGCGCCGCGGTAAACCCGTCTTCACCGCTTAACGAAAGGGCGACGTTCTTCACGCTTGAGGCGGAATCCCTGATCACGAACTTTAATTCCATATTCGGACATGAGGTAGCCATATCCCCCGCCAAAGAGCGCAGCCTTGTGTTCGAGCAAAAGGGCGGCAATCTATACATCGGGCCGTGCGGAAGGTATTCCATTGCCAGCGGCGATGGTACGATGATGCTTGATTTTAACGGACGCGAGTATATCACATACGCAAAGGGCGGGGACTCAATTATATTCCATCCGCATCGCGCGTCAAGCATAGCGGTCCGCGGGGCTTTGGAGCAGTCCGGCAAAACCGCGCCAAACGGCGCGTTTACAGCGGCGTGGGCAGAGCTTCCGGCCGGCACGAAACATACAAGGATTTACAGACCCCTTGCCGACGGATTGGGACAGCAGGGCTCAAACGCTGATGAAACAATCCTTAAGGACAGCTTAACCGTGCCGGTCGTCCCATACTGCGGGATAGGCGCGGCATTACAAAAGAAATTCATCCAAACCATTGATAAGGGCATTTCAAATTTAAGAAATAACGAGATTACCCTTAAATATGGAGGCCATGAGGAGAAAGCCGTTCAAAAAGGCACTGTAACGTGCTCAAACGGCCTCATGTATAGAATGGGCGCCAACGGCGCATGGGACCGCCTATACCTGGCCAACACCGATATGGCTCAGAGCGGGGACCCTAATGTGTATATATCAGGGCACCGCGAAGGCCTTGACGGCATATTGAGCCAGCAGGATATATTCATCTATTACACGCAACCGGAGGATATTGCCGGCAGCTCGGCGGGCGAAACACTGTTCGTTGATGAGTGCAGTGTTGAAACGGACGTGTTCGACTTGGTTATTAAGGAGCCTGTCAATGGGTCCGGTACGCAGGCCGAATCCAGCTGGCGAAGCTCGGGCACGACGAAAACCGCGTTTTTGTTTAAGCGGAAGCATACCGGCAACAGCATACTGGAGCTTATGAACGGCAATGAGCAAAGCTACAGAAACCGTGCGGTTTTCCAGGCGGCCTATAGACGGGCCCTGGACGAAAACGGAAACCCAAGGAAGGGCTTTGAACACTTCATCAGCACGGTGAGCGACCCTGGATTTGAAGGGACTATAATTCTCAACTGCCCTGTACAGGCGAAAACTATCCCCGATAAGCTTAGCCTGATCGTTGATAGCATGAACCCTGAGAAGATTTACGCTCATCATTTAATACTTCCCATGGGTGAGCTGAGCTCTGAGCAGGGCGCGTGCCGGATGTCGCGCTCGCCCGTATTCAGCGTGGCGCTGTACGAACCGGATTCCATGATTGTAGACGCCGAAGAAACGGACGAGGCCGGCTTTGTAACGAATAACGCCGTCATCTGCATGAAAAACGGGGCCGCCGGCGCGAACGCGGGAGTGGATATCATCTACTGCGCCTGCGAATTGATGATAAACAGGCTGTTTGGCTCAAGCTGCGTCGTTGAGGACGCCAAGAGCGGAAACTGTATGCTGCTCGACGGCGTATATCAGAATAAAGGCAATCTTCGCGGCTATTCGTTTACGCTGAGAAATCCCGTCAGCTACAGCCTTAATTCAAGCGCTGTCTCCCGCCTATCCGTTGATAGCGTCCAATGCAGCTTTGACAAGGATGGCAAGATCGGGACATTCACACTGGGCGGCAAGCTCGACTTTATCAATCCCGACGGCTGCGACCTGTTCAGCTATGAGGGACTGGCCTATCATGGCCTTCAAATAGCCAGGGATAACAATATGCGGCTAAGCGTGCTGTACAACTCAATCTCATTTGACATAAAGGACAGCGACACGCGTCCCAATTCCTTTAAGGACAGGTTTGTCTGCGAGTTTGAAAAGATGGTATCGGGGAACGACGACACGACCCCAGAGAGCATGGGCTACGGCTCCATAACGTGTCCGGTAAAGCAGGGAAAGCTCAGCGGAAACTGGTACGGCCTTGTATGGAAGGTTCATCTGGGCGACTTTGGAAGCGGACACAAGGGGGTTCCCCTGGATATACGCCTGCTTACCGCCTGGAGCCCGGGCGGCGAATCCGGCGGTCCCATGCTGTTCATAGGAATGCAGCTTCCCATGGGGCTTAACACCGAGGGCCTGGACATCATGGGCATATTGAACCTCGGGTTCAATTCAATCGAGCTTATAGCGCGGGATAATGATAACGGCAAGCGCGACTACATTTTGCAGCTTCACCACTTCGCGCTTAAGCTTTTGGGCATTTCGCTCCCGCCTGGCTCAAACGACATATTCATTTTCAGCGACGGCGAGAGCCTTGGCTGGTACGCCGGCTATCTAAAATAACTTGAAAAGGAGAAAATATATGTATACTGTTACAAATTCGGTATTGACCGTGCTCCCAATGGGGCAGGGCGCGTGCAACCTGATAGAGATATATGGAAGGGATAGTAATAACACAAGCGATCCCGAAAAATTGATCTACTTGGGCATGGTGGACTGCGGCAGCGACGATTCAAAGGAAAATATAAATATAAACGAATCGTTTGCATATTTGTGGAACAAAATGTATGAACGAGGTAAAGTGCGCGGTGAAGACAATCCACTAATTGATATTGTATTACTTACACACCGCGACAGCGACCATCATGATAAGTTTATGCCGCTGGAGACGTACCTGCAAAACAATGTAATATCATACGATAGTACAAAGGGCAGGGGAAAAACGGCTAAAAAAAAGACTTATACAAGGAGCGTAAAGAAGGGCTTTCAATCATATAAAGCATATAGCAAGGGCGACGAAGAAGCTAGAATGTACTCATTGCATAAAATAGGTATGCAAATGTTAGCGGAGTTTTATAAAGAAGATTCGCCAAAGAATATTAAACGAAGATATATTCTGAATAGGAATAATAACCAGATTAAGCTAAGTAAGTATAAAGAATGCTATAAAGTTCAAATTAACGATGATCCTGGAGAGAAAATTGACTCAGTGGATATAGATTTGGTATTGGAAGGTTTGAAAGACAAATTGAATAATAACGCAACGTTTAAGCAAGCACAGAAGGACGCTGTAATAACTGAATTCAGAGAAACAATGAAATCTGACATTAACTATAATAGCATAGATGATGAAATAGGCAAGCATCCGTTAGCGCCTCCTATTGTGGATTTATGTTATTACAGCGGTGAGAAGGATAGCCTTGATGGAGTGGAGTTGTTTACGCAAGCTGCGAAAAATGCTCAATACCTACCTGTTGCCAAGATATCCACTATAAATGTACCGGATACTAATGCTAAAATCGAGATCTTATGTAGTCTAAGTAAATATGATAAAAAAATTTCAAAAGCAGGAAACAGTAAGGAAAATCTAGCTTCCGCAGTATCCCTGTGGAATACGGAAAAAGGCAAGTATATCTTAGCGGGCGACGCCACTGTACACACCATGGAACACCTTAATAATGTAAATATATATAAAAACGATTATGAGAACGCAAACGTAATGACAGCGCCTCACCACGGGGCGGATTTAACGTCAAGGGGCTTCATAAAGAAGAGTGGAAAAGCAAAGCCCGAAAACATGTGGAAAATATACAGCGGCTTCCTAAGCAATTATAAACCGCAGGGGGTTGCCATAAGCGCGGGATACGATAACAAGCATGGCCACCCTGGACGCAACTTCCTGGACGTTACATATTGTTATTTTAAAAACAATAATAAGGTTAGTGAAACCGAGCATTCCATATATGCCAATTTAGATAGAACCGTTAAAAATAAGGAAAAGAACTATGGCCTGTATAAAACAAAAGCGCCCATTTATAGCATATTACAGAAGAATGACGCCGGTAATTTGTGCTTTAGGGCACTTCAATACAGCAACTCTTCACATACCCCTGTAGATGGCGGCTGGAGTAATCAATGCTTTGATATAACGTCTAGTATCGTGGAAGACGACTCGTCCACAACAGGCTGCACAAACATCAAAACAAAGCAATCCCCGTTCGATTATAGGAAAAACAACAAAAACAGCTGCAAATCCCCTGCCGCCGCCGTGGACCTCCCGCGCGCCGTTAAGCGCGGCAGAGCAAGCTAAGAAAGGAGCTAACACATGAACATATTTGAATTTAGAAGATTATTAAAGGCAAATTGGGTGAATGGACAATCGACACTGGACCGGTTTACCGAGTACCCAGGCTATGACCTGACGGATATAGACCCGCTGTTCGACATGACGCGCTGCGATACCATAACGTTTATAACAGGGCAGCTGGGCAGCGAGCCGGAGCCATTTGACGCAAAGGCCAACCTGAGCCTGCCGCCGCTTACAAACGCCGAAGACGCGAGCGACACCATAGAGGTTAATATGCATTTCAGCGAAAGGGACGGCCGCGTGTACTTTGAGCTTTGGCTGGGGCTTGACTCAGCGGGGGTGACGCTCGAAACGTTTTTCGGCGGGCTGCCGCAAAGCCGTGTGGTTGAAGAGGGTTTCTATGTATATAAGGACAGCATATTAAAGCATTTCCAGCTTATATCCGCCCCAAACAATAAAATCAGGCTTACAGCCAATTCCGATACGGCCTACACGGATATGCCCTTCACCGTTGAGAACGCGCGGATATTCTTCACAGGCGGCGATGGATGCGAATGGAAGATCTATGAAAAGTTTATAGAATCCATTGGGGACGATTACTATACCTCAATCGAGATATCCGGCAGGGCCGGCCTGCCCGACGGCTTCTCATTTGAGGATTCCATGCCGTTCGAGCTTAAGGTTAACCTGGGCGAGGTAATTAACGACATGTTCCAGGCCGTTTCGGGGAGCGCGGCCTCCCTCCCGTGCGACGTGGATTTGTACCTGGTAAGCGGCGAGGAGGATCCGGACGGCGAATCCTTCGAACGCATAAGTCTTGCCTATATAACCATACAGATGCAGCCGGGCGGGTTTACAACCCCGGTTAAATTCACCGTGCCGCTGTTTGGCAGCAACAACTACTGGCCGCTTACGGCTGATTTTGAAACCGGCCTTGGGATTTCGGATATAATCAACTTCTTCGGAAGCCTGGCGGGACTGGACGAGGGCGGCGGCGAACTTCTGCCCACGGACTCCATGCCAGCCGATATCCTTGACTTTTTCGAGCTGTACAGGCTGAGGGTAGGCGCCAACGTGGGAGCCAACTTCAGCATGTCCCTGTCCGACATGCAGGCGCTGTTCAGCATATCAAAGCCTTGGAACCTTCCGATACCAAAGGCGAGCCTGGACTCCCTCAACGTATTGTGGCAGGTGACCTGGGGCTCGGGCCTGGACGAATACCTTATGACCGCTCACGCGGCGGGTCAGCTGAGCTTTGGCATAGGCGACACGACGCTTAAGCTGAACGCGTCGGCCGACCTGCCCGACATGGATATGGAGGCGCATCTTGTCTGGTCGGACGATCCATGGGAAAGCCCCGAAGAACAGATCACGCTTTCACAGCTGGCCGGTGAGATGGGTGCTGGCATTCCGCAGGATTGGGGTTCGGGAAATGCCGACGCCCATCCGGCCGCCCAGAACCAGCTTGGCCGGCTGGACGTATATGCCTCGCCAGGCAGCCGTTCCTTCAGCATATACGCTGAGCTTGACGACCTGATCCAGTTCAGCATAGGCGATCTTCCCGTCAACCTTAAAAAGATATTCGCAAGCGCCGACATAAAGCAGGGAAGCAAAGCCTTTTCCCTGGGAGGTTCCCTGTCGTTCAACGAGCCTTCGCCCGACAATCCGCCGCCTGAGGGCGCGGAGCAGCCCCAGCCGTTTTCCTTTGACCTTGAGGCGTCCTATGATAACGGGGACTGGTGGTTTGAAGGCGGCCTTGGCAGCGGCGAGGTAAACCTGCTGCAGCTTGTCGAGCAGGTTATGCAAAGGGAAATACCTGACAGCGACAAGGATACCGGCCTTAACGAGCTTGAGCTGACCGATCTTTACATGGGCATAAGCGGCAAGGGCGACAGGTTTAAGATCGAAACCGGCATTGAGGGCGGCTGGAACATAGAGGTGCTGGGCAAAAACCTTGCTGGAGGAGCAAAGGGTTATATCCATCTTGAAAAGGAAAAAACAGAGGGTAACCAGTCCAGCCTGTTTGCCGCCGCAATGCTCATGTTCCAGCTGGGAGCGTTTAAGGTAGCGGCCCAGGTTGACGATTTCTTTGATAAAAACAACAGGGAATTCCAGTTTCAGGTACAGTTTAAAGACCTGTACGCGCAGGCGACCTATGGGAAAAAGAAAGTGGGAAACGCAGACCACCATATACTCACCCTGTCCCTGGGCGGCATGAGCTTTGGAGAGGTTGTCGAAAGCCTGATCAGGCAGGTCAATCCAAACCAGGGCTTCAAGCTTACGGGTCCGTGGGCGGCGCTAAACGACATAAGCCTCTCCGATATCTCCCTGCAGTACGATATGACCGACGAAAGCGTTTCCCTGCTGTACCAGGTCAATAAATCCATACCAGGCATAATGGAAATTGAGAAGGTAGGCGTTACCTACAAGAAGGCGCCGGCCTCGTCGTCAGACAAGAAGGTGTTCATGGTCCTGACCGGAAAATTCCTGGGTGAGAGCTACTCGGAAAGCAATCCCCTGACATGGGACGCCGTAGACGGGCAGCCGCCCGCCACCACGGGCAGCGGCCCGTTGTTTGACCTCAGCTTCCTTGGTATGGGCTACAAGCTGGATCTAAGCCAGGTTATGGCGGGAGCGTCCACCAAGGATAAAACCAATGAACTCAAGGAGCTGTTAAGGGATAACGGGACGGATCAGAAACCCAATATAGCGTTCAGCGATTCCACGGGCTTTTTCGCGGGCACCGAATTTGAGCTGCTGGGCGGGCTGCGCTCGTATATCCTCATCGCGCATCCCGAGCTGTATGGCGTGCGCATAGAGGTTGACAAAGACGCAAGCGGCGCCATCGCAATGCTAAAGGGGCTTTTGGTGGACCTGCAATATCAAAAGGTGTCGGAGTCGGTCGGCATGTTCCGTGCGGAATTCATGGTACCCGATACGATCAAAAGGCTGGATTTCGGCACCTTTGTCATAATCCTTGGCAAGATGTACGCCGAGGTGTACACCGACGGCAAGTTCTACATTGATTTTGGATTCCCCAAGGGCGATGATTTTTCAAAGTCGTTCGGCCTGTTTGTGGGCGTGTTTGGAGGGTACGGCGGAATAAAGCTGGGCTATCTCGACGCGGCGTCCGCTAAGAACCTGCCCGCCGTACAAAACGGAGCCTTTACAACGGTGCTTTTAATGGGGCTTGGCCTTTCGCTGGGCATAGAGAGGACGTTTGAAGGCGGCTTTAAATGCGGCGTTACATTCGGTTACAAGATCGGCGCTTCGCTTATGCTTTATGGAATCTTCGACGGGCTGCTGGCCTTCTATCAGCCCAAGGGCATGCCCAGCAACCAGTCCCTGTATTATTCGCTGAACGCAACCATCGGAGTAGTAGGCGAAATGGTGGTGTACGTGGGCTTCAAGAATCTGGGCATCACGCTTTACGCAAAGGCTAAAGCGTCGGCAGCGGCCAGGATCGAGGCATATAAGGCGATTAAGATGAGCCTTGACCTTGAGGTAACGGTAGCGGGTCAGCTAGGGCCTTTTAAGTTTAATAAAACGCTGAGGCTTCATCTTGCCATTGAGGTTGGCAGCGACTCGAATCCTCCGTGGATAACCAGGGGAAGAACGGCTGGATTGACGGAGGGCGGCATTAAGTTTAACACGGGCCGTTTGGGGGATGACAAATCGATTAGGATGTTCGAAATGCGCCTGCTGCCAATCTTCTCAATAGAGAACCCCACGATAGAGCGGGTCAGAAGCAACGGCGAGGCCGATTACTGTGTGGCGTTCATTCCCTGCATGAGAAATGGGGAATTCGGGGAGCTGCTTGGAGTTATGGCGAACTGGCTCACGCAAAGCATAACACAAGGCGGCGTAATAACCAAAGAACAGGCGGAAGCCAGCTCCCATGACGATATTTTAAACTTGAACTATGATATGCTCGACGTATTCCTCCAGAACAACGTAACATTTGATGTACAAACACGTTGGGAAGAGCTTAGGGACCTTATACATGCCGATGATATGGTAGCCCTGCCCATGCCCCCGCCGCTCGCCATGTACTATCGCAGCGAAGGCCCATATGTAGTGGAAAGAAGCTTCCAGGAATGGAATCCCGTTCCGGAAAACTACATGGAGTTTTTGGACCGCTATCTCGGCCAGTTCAACGCGGACCCGAATAACGACTCGTACGGGCCGGTAGATCCCAGCGGCTTTGCGTTTAGCAATAACCGGGTACCAATATCAAAGCTGGTATTCCTCAACTATTTCCATATGCTGCTGATGGAGCTTCACAGCAATCTTGGCGGCCAGTTCAACGAACGGAGCATGGAAGCGGGCCAGCTTATACCGCGCCGCGCGGAGCTTGGAATAAGTGCCGAAGAAATTCTTATGCAGAATCCGGAGCTTGAAATACAGCCAGGCAGGATTCAATTCCCCAACCTGGAGTATATAACAAAGGAAAACGATAGGCTTATAAATATAATGAACAGCTACGGCATGACGAAGCAGAATATCTTAAGCGGCGTTTTAAACCAAGCAATGCTTATAGATAACAGCGGAAGCATCATGCTGGAAGGCATAACCTTCTACGGCGAGGGCTTGCAGCTCAGGCAGGCGGCGGCGCTTTATTTCAGCAGATACCTGGGGGATTGTATTGAAGACGGTTATCAATATTACGCAAATCTTATACTTGAAAATAATCCTGGTATCTCACAGGACTGGGTAGATACCGGAACCAGTCGGGAAATAATTCTTCCGGTGGACGGAACGCCGCGCTGGTATACGCGGCTTGGCGATACGGTAAGGAGTATCTCAAGGATGTGTTACCTGCTTGAGGCCGGCAAGGGGATTATACCAAAATGGGATGAGTTTTACACACGGTTTAAAGCGGCAAACGATTTTTCTGATAATACCCCTGATCATATCAATCTGCGGGGCGACGGATGGCGGCTGCCCAGAGTGGAAATACCGGTAAAATCGGATATAAATATCAGCTCCCTGAGAACGCGCCTTACAGTTGAAAGCAGGCATGAGGGCCTCATCGACGACGCTATAACCGCGCAGCTGCCTCTTACGCCGCTTACGCCGATTTCTCTTAAAAACGCTTCGATAAGCATTGAAACAGCAACTAAACTGAAGGATCTGGTGAGCGCAAGGCACATAAGCGTCAAGGATCTGGCCGGCGCGTTCGAAAGCGGAGGGTTCAGGAATTATAACGCAAGCCAGACGCTTACGGCGACCATAAAAAATCTTCCTGTTGATATGTATATTAGCGACGTGACGGGCGACGATTTTGTCGGCCAGACCGCGGCGCTCGCCTCAAGATTCCTGCTGCAGGGACTGCGCTTGCCGGACATAAACGAGCTGAATAAGACCACCGGCTTTTATAAGTTTACAGGCCAGCAGTTCCCTGTAGCCAGACGTTCCCCAATATCGGTTGACCTCTATACTTCCCGCGCGTGGTTAAACGCAGGCTTGGGAGGCTATATATCGCCTGATATAATCGACCAAATGCTTCCTGAAAGCTATGTACAAATTCCAGGTTCCCTGTTTGAACAGGAGAAAGCCTTTGAACCGGTTGAGAAATACTTCTCATCCTCCACAGGCTACCTGCATAAGAGAAAGAATTCGGAAAGGTCGGATACCATTCATAAGATTTCAGACGGCCTGCATGAGGCGATGCTTATGATGGCAAGCTATCCCGCAATTACAGACCAGCGCGGCGGCAGCGTTGCTGGAAGGTGGGGCTGTCTGGTCCCCATAGCCGTGACCAGGGTGGACGGCGATCCATATACGTTCAACGTATACGGAGCGGACGCGGAAAACCGGCAGACGCTTATAAAAGCGCTTAACGATCTTGGCGATTATTTGAACGACCCGTTCTTCATAAGCGTAAACCTGATGTATAAATCGCCCTCCGTATCGGGCATGCGGACCTGCCTGGTAAGCGATGAGCTCAACAGGCCGAAGTGCTCGATAATACAGACGAACCTCTCGGTAGAAACCCATAGGAAGCCCGTGATCAGATCCGCCGGCGGGTATGACCATATAGCGACGATGCAGGAAGGCAATGCCACAAAATTCATCCGGTTGTTGTGGGAATGCAGCGTCGTCGGAGGGGGCGGATATTACCTGAGGATTCAAAACATAAACGGCCAGCCCCTTCCCACGGAGATATTCGACTCTCAGAAGCAGGCCCAGCTGTATCTGATGATAGGCATAGAGAACAACTACGCGAACGGCCCCGCTTTAGGATATAACAAGGCCGTTAACTGGATTAACTGCGTAATGGTGAGGAACACAACCGAATTGGGCGAGGTAATAAACTTCACCACGGGCCTGGATGAATACCAGCCCGCGCATCCAAGGTGGAGCGCAGTCATGAAAGCGAGCGCGGAAATACCGGCGCACATACCAGGCGACAAAGTCAGCTATACCAGGGAACTGTTCAGCATAGGCGGATACAGGCTTCTGGGCCAAGAGCCGTTCATGGCAAGCGGCGACTCATCCCCGATTCTCCCATATGATATGGGCGGGCACTGGGAGTATAAGACCATCGTGCCCCTTAGCAGATTCCTCCTGGATCCAAGATATCCCTACGATAAGGTTGGCGAGGGAACAATGCTGCATTTTACCCTGAGAGACGTGCTCGGTAATCAGGCGGAGACCATCGGCTGGGATTCGCCCGCGGTCTTAAAAAATAATGAAAAGCCTATCGGCCTGCATCAGTGGCCTGGGCAAACCATTACATACAGGGTGATAAGGAACGTAAGTACGGGCAAGCCGGCCGTGGAAGTCAGGTTCACTCCGCTTGAGGACAAAGACCGTTTACTCAAGGATTCGGTCGAAATTCTTGAAAGGGCGTATAACCAGCTTAATTATTCTGGTACAAGACTTAGCCTGCGTACAACGCTGCACTCAGGCGATATAGACATCACGCAGTTTAAGGGCCAGCTGATCAACTATTGGGTAGGCCTGGCATCGTATCTTTCAGGCTCTATATCCACCAAGCCCGCCCCCATGTCAATGATTCTGCCGGTAGCCGAAGGAATTGGGGCGCTTCCCAAAGGACCGTTCCCCATAAAGCTTGAGCTGATATTCTCAATAGACGGGCTGCCCAGCGGCATATCCGAGGTTGTGTCCTCAATAACCCCGCACGATGAGATATCCGCAGGTACGGATCAGGATACAAACCTCAAAGCCTTTGTCAGGGGCGCCGAGTCGGTATATCAGGGGCTTCATATAGCGTACAAAAAGGATGAAAACGAGCTTTACGGCGTAACCATGGGCGCCAACGGATACATAACCCAAGCAAGTTTTGGACATTACTCCACGGGAACGCCGGAATTCCTGGCGTTCAAGCCGCTGAGCACGCGGTTTATGACCCGCCCAGTCAGTGTTAAGGACATGGATGCTTCGGGCATTCTGAATGAAAGCCCCGAAAAGAAGGTTTTTGCCGATATAGATATGCACAGATGGGGCGAAACCTTCCTTGAGGATTATGAAAACATGCTCAGGGCGGATATTACATCCCTTGCTGGGGAGAAGGCGGCGGATGAGTTAAATAATCTCATTAAGCTGAAAAAGGAGCTTGCACAGGCCGTTTCAAAACAGCTTACGCATATCCGAAGCGGTTCGCAAACGCCTATAGACAACGCAAGAAAGCTGATGAAAGACCGTCTGATGAGAAATGCCGCCTACGCAAACGACATTGACATTGTGACGCAGTATAAGGTTAAAATTAATACCAACAGCGGGCTGCCGGCATTCAGGTTTACGACGCGTGCCGTCGTTGACAGCGATAAGTGCACGGCGGAAAGCTCCAAGATAGGTACTTATAAGAATCCCTCAGAGGATTTGCAGCTTATCGTAAGGTATCAGGATGAATACAGCCAAATCAATCCCGGCGTAAAGCTAGTGATCGACGAAATGGAATATAATATTTCAGAACAGGGCGAATACGAAAGCTCGGATTGGCTGAAATTCATATATCCCGTGGAAATCAACGACGGAAACTACCTCCAGTGCGCTAAGCTTTGGCCTCATCCTGAAAAGAGCCTGCCGGAAACCCCAACGCTCATGGGACACAGCGTTGAGCTTGGCAGCGGCGGCGAACGCTGGAATTATAAGCTGAACTGTTATGGTAAAGCGGCGCCTCAGGACAGCTGGTATATTAGAGTCGACCTCAAGAAAAAAACGCCTGAGTTCGGATCAGTTCCCCTCGACCTGTTCGACCATCTTGCGCAGTATATGCACGTAAGGGAGCCGCTGCTTGAGGCGATACAACAGCGCGGGGAAAGCTTTGCCAATGCCTACGGCACGTTCCGCGGCCTTGCTAGCGGCATAGCCATAAGCTGGAACGCCTGGGTTGACAAGGAAGTCGAGCCCGCGGAGGTCATGCCTGATGAAACCGACCTGCCGAACACGTATTACGGAAAGGCCGAATTCACCTCTGATTCGCCAATGAATATGACGCTTGCCAACATATCCTGCCCGTTGGGCTATACAGCGGTGCAGCCCTATATCCTGCCAGGGCGCGATGGATCGTATCCATCGTTTGGCGACAAGTCCGAGTTCGTATTTGAACTGAGGGGTATTTCAACGGATGTCCATGACTGCGCCAAGCCCAGCGTGTATATAGTGAGAAATGAAAACATCCTATCGGGAGCGGCTGTCAATCCGGCGTTTATCTTCAGGACCACAACCGCGGGCCTTGAGTGGATTTACGCACTGGCGGAGAGCGCGCGTAAGAGCGTGATCGGCAATATCAAAACGGGCGGCGATACGCGGTGGTTTGATAACGAGGAGCTTTTGACACAAATCAGGGATATGCTTGATAATGAAGAGACGCTCTGTGAATATGTCAGGGGTTCAGACGCGCGGGCCAGCCGGAAGGAGGCCCATGGCTCAGCGGTGGACATCGCGGTATCATATCAATACCGTTTGAATATCAATCCCAATTCGGCGCAGGTGTCCATACCCATTGGCGGCATAAGCAAGCGGAGCGGGGAACCGCTTTCGTTTGACGCCCTTCCCGAATTGCTGCGCGGCTGGCTTTCATCGAGCGTGCCCAGCATTACGGGCGCTTCGCTGGTATTCGATATAGCGACGGGCGGCGAAGCTGCCAGCGGCAGAAAGCGTCAAATTGCTCAGCTTGTCATTGAGCTGGTATAGGACCATCTAAAGCGGCCGCTGTGCCGAAGGTGTAATTTTGGCCGTACACGCCGCCCAAAATTACGGATTTTGATAATTGCCTCCGGCGGCTTAGAACCTTTTTTGCAAAAAAGGTTCTAAGAACTCCAAAAAATGCAAAGGGGATAGTATAGGCTTTGGTACATCACCCTAATTTTACAATCCATCAAAAATCAGATAGGATAACTTTGGGTGCATCCTCAAAAAGTATAATCCATCAAAAGCCGGCGGCGTGTACGCCGGCCTTTTG
>ENA-UOJO01001773-UOJO01001773.1-human-gut-metagenome-genome-assembly--contig:-P57-NODE-1773-length-25698-cov-43.916858_pt1 | contig 25698 bp, 25 predicted proteins | sample MGYA00242351_ERZ723898 | MGnify/ENA metagenome assembly ERZ723898 | reverse complement strand
ACGAGCTGTTCCCTCCGGTAGAGAAGGAATATCAGCGTGTGGTCGAGGCGCTGAAGGCATTAGAATAAACCTCTCAGTCTGCTCCGCTCGACAAGGCCGGGTTGCGGCACCCAGCATCCGCAGCACTTCGTTTGCGTCTTGCTGGCCGCTGCCCCAACAGCGACTCCCTGTTTCCGCCACTGGCGGCGGTCGTCGTTGTTGCCCCTACCGAGGGGAGCCTCTGGCGAAGAGATTAGGCTTTACGAAATGCCAAGGCCTCTCCTCGATAGGAGAGGTGTCATGCCGCAGGCGTGACGAAGAGGTTGTTCCTTAATTATGCAAAAAAACACCCGCAATGCATCAGCATTGCGGGTGTTTTTCGATTGGATGAATATCAGGAACTGTCTGTCATTATTTCCGGCTTGCCAGCAGAGCCTCGATCTTCTTGATGGGGTCGATGATGCTGGAAACGGACATGTCGTGGTTCAGGGCCACGACGAAGTATGCGGCGTACTTGGAGACGTCAACATCGACGTACCAGTCACGGGTCAGCAGCTCAGGCATACGGTAGGTCAGGTTGGTGCCGGTGACGTAGTCCAGAATGCCGTCGGCCACAGCCTTGTCGAACTTCTCGAGGCCGCTGGTGAAGAGCGGGAAGGTGGCGTTGGCGATGATGCGCTTTGCGCCGCGCTCTTTCAGGTTGGTGGCAACTTCCAGCATGCTCTCGCCGGAAGCGATGATGTCGTCAGCGACGAAGACGGTCTTGCCCTCGACGGAATCGCCCAGATACTCGTGAGCGACGATGGGGTTGCGGCCATTGACCACGCGGGTGTAATCGCGGCGCTTGTAGAACATACCCAGGTTGCAGCCCAGCACGCTGGAGAAGTACATGTTGCGGCTCATAGCGCCCTCGTCGGGGCTGACCACGATGAACTTGTCCTTGTCGAAGCTGATCTCGGGGTTCTTCTTGAGCAGGTTCTTCAGCACCTGATAGGTGGGCATCGCATTGTCGAAGCTCATCAGAGGCACAGCGTTCATCAGGCGGGGATCGTGAGCATCAAAGGTGATGATGTTCTTGACGCCCATGGCCTGCAGCTCCTGCAGAGCCACAGCGCAGTCCAGGCTCTCGCGGGACACGCGGCGGTGCTGACGGCCGCCGTACAGGCTGGGCATGATGACAGACACACGGTGTGCCTTGCCGGCCACGGCCTGGATGAGGCGTTTCAGGTTGGCGAAGTGGTCATCCGGAGACAGGTGGTTCTCATAGTTGAACAGCTTGTAGGTCACGCTGTAGTTGCCGGGGTCAACAACGATGAAAATATCGTCGCCGCGCACCGACTCCTTGACCAGACCCTTGGCGTCGCCGCTCTGGAAGCGGGGGCAGGCGCTCTCGATGATAAAGCTATCGGTCTGGTAGCCGGCCTCGCTGGCCCAGCGCACCAGATGCTTGTCGATGAGGTTGGTCAGCTCCTCGGCGCCCGGGCAGGCGATGAGGCGCAGGTCGGCGACCTGAGGCTGGTGGAAGCAATCCTTAGGGATAATGACAGACATAATTACAGCTCCTTAAAGTTTCTTTTATCAGTTGATAAAATTAGACGTTGAAGTGCATATCCGTTATTTATTCTATCACATTTTCGGCGTTTCGACACTACAAACTTGCATCCAACCTGCATTTTCTGCGCCTTGCACATCTCTTTTTCGAAAAAGAGCCGGAGACTATGTGTTTTTTACAAAAACCATACATTCTCCGGCTCAAAAGTCACTCTTTTAAGTTTTTACTCTTACAGGGCGGCGACAGCAGCCTTCAGCTCTTCGACGCGGTCGGTGTTCTCCCACTTCACGCCCAGGTCCTCGCGGCCCATGTGGCCGTAAGCGGCCAGCTTGCGGTAGATGGGCTTGCGCAGGTCGAGGTCGCGGATGATGGCGGCGGGGGTCAGGTCGAAGACCTTCTCCACAGCCTGCTCGATCTTCTCGTCGGCCACGACGCCGGTGCCGAAGGTGTCCACCATGATGGAGACGGGCTTTGCCACGCCGATGGCGTAAGCCACCTGCACCTCGCACTGCTTGGCCAGGCCGGCAGCCACGATGTTCTTGGCCACCCAGCGGGTCGCATAGGCAGCGCTGCGGTCCACCTTGCTGGGATCCTTGCCGGAGAATGCGCCGCCGCCGTGACGTGCGTAGCCGCCGTAGGTGTCCACGATGATCTTGCGGCCGGTCAGGCCGGTGTCGCCCTGGGGGCCGCCCACCACAAAGCGGCCGGTGGGGTTGATATAGTACTTGGTGTTCTCGTCCAGCAGCTCGGCGGGGATGGTGGCCTTGATGACCTTTTCCATCACGTCGGCACGCAGCTGGTCCATGCTCACGCTCCCGCTGTGCTGGCTGGAGATGACCACGGCGTCCACACGCACGGGCTTGTTGTTCTCGTCGTACTCCACGGTGACCTGGCTCTTGCCGTCCGGGCGCAGGTAATCCAGTTCGCCGCTCTTGCGCACCTCGGTCAGCTTCTTGGCCAGCTTGTGGGCCAGGCTGATGGGCATGGGCATCAGCTCGGGGGTCTCGTCGCAGGCATAACCGAACATCATGCCCTGATCGCCTGCACCGCCCACCTGATCGTTGGTGCCCAGTGCGATGTCGGGGCTCTGGCCGTCGATGTTGGAGATGACGGCACAGGTGTCGGCATCGAATCCGAACTTTGCGCGGGTGTAGCCGATGTCAGCCACGACCTCGCGGACGATCTTCTGGAAATCGACGTAGCAGTTGGTGGTGATCTCGCCCATGATGTGGACGAGGCCGGTGGATGCGCAGGTCTCGCAGGCCACACGGGCATCGGGGTCGTGGGTCAAAATCTCGTCGAGGATGGCGTCGGAGATCTGGTCGCAGATCTTGTCGGGATGGCCCTCGGTGACGGATTCAGAAGTAAACAGACGGTGCTTTGCCATTTTTGTACCTCCTTGGCGTTGGGGTGTGTGTATCAATATTGACAGCTTCCTACTCGTTCATCAAGTTTATGCAATTAAAAACGCTCAGAACCGAAGCTCTGAGCGTTGCACTCTTATCTTTCGGTTTCCCGCAGGATTTGGCACCTTATGCTCTCGCACAGGTTGTCGGGCTTCACAGGGCCTGTCCCCTCAGCCGCTCTTGATAAGTCGGTATTCAGTTTGTCCGGGTAATATCTTATCATTGCTTCGTCGAAATGTCAAGAAGAGTCGCACTCTTTTTTGACATTTCCCGCAGATTGATAAGGCTCAATAACCCTTTGCCTGCTCGCCGTTCAGGATCTTGACGGCGCGGGAGGTGCCCAGACGGTCTGCACCGAGGGCGAGGAACTTCTCCATATCCTCGACGGTGGAGATGCCGCCGGCGGCCTTGACCTTGCAGCGGCCAGCCACGCCCTTGACCATCAGCTCCACGTCGTGGAAGTTTGCGCCGGCGGTGGAGAAGCCGGTGCTGGTCTTGATGTAGTCAGCGCCTGCCTCGCAGACGATGTCGCACATCTTTTCCTTTTCCTCGTCGGTCAGCAGGCAGGTCTCAATGATGACCTTCAGGATCTTATCGCCCACCGCCTGCTTCACGGCACGGATGTCCTCGCGCACGGCGTCGTACTCCTTGTTCTTCAGGCGGCCGATGTTGATGACCATATCCACCTCGGCAGCGCCGTTTTCGATGGCAGTCTTGGCTTCAAAGGCCTTGCTGGCGGTGTCCATAGCACCCAGAGGGAAGCCGACCACGCAGCACACCGGGATGCGGCCCGCCATATACTCCACCGCCTGCCTGACATAGCAGGTGTTGATGCAGACGGATGCGGTGTGGTTTGCAATGGCTTCGTCACACAGGGTCTGGATCTGGGGCCAGGTGGCCTCCGGCTTCAGCAGGGTGTGATCGACATGGGAGAGAATTTCTTCACGAGTCATGTTTGTTTCTCCTTTTTACTTGCTGGCACGGCGCACCTTTGCCATGCCGACAGCACTCAGGGCAATTGCAGTTGCAGAGACCGTTGCACCAATGATGCCCAGCACCAGACCGGAGACCAGAAATGCAAAACCTTTCAGACCACGCTTCATAAAACCGTACCTCCTAAATTATATTGGATATTTTCTCCACCTGCGGCGGAGAAAATATCTCACTTGCGATTTTTAAAGATGATCAGCTTGCTGAACACATAGTTCAGCACGATCACCAGTACATTGGAAAAGACCTTTACGCACAGGCCCCACAGTGCCTGAGCATCGTAGGCGCTGGTGACGAAGATGGCTGTGGGGCCGTCCGCCCCGCCGATGACGGCAATGGCGGCGGAGCCATCTGCCACGGCGGCATGGCTCCCGGCAAAGCTGTTTGCCATGTAGAGGGTAGTATCCGGACCCAGCCAGCCCGCCACGGCGCCCAGCAGACCCTGCATGGCGGTGTCCACCAGCGCCGCCCCCTGTGCGGCAAAAAGGTTGCCGCCCACCATCATAATGACGGCATCCAGCACCAGTGTGCCCAGACGGCAGGTGACGAATGCACCGAACTCCTTCGCCATCTCCCGGCCCTGGGTCCTGCTGCGGAACACGAACGCCCGGTTGGTGGCGTAGGCAAACAGGATGCACAGGATGTTGTCCAGCACGTTGCCCCAGCTGTTGGCGGCGGTGTAGCCGAACAGGTTATTGAACAGGGCATACAGCACGATGTTGAGCAGGGTGGTCAGCACGCCAAAGATCAGGTAACTGAGCACTTCCCAGTGCTTTTTGAAGAATTTTATCATGGCTTTGTTAACAAAAACAGCCCCGCCGCCGTTTTCCCGGCAACGGGGCTGCAGATCGCATTGTGTCAGAAGCTATGCTTTTGCACGAAGGGCTGATTACTCAGCGTCGTCGTTCAGCAGAGCCTTCATGGACAGGCTGATGCGCTTCTTGTCGAAGTCAACATCCAGCAGCTTCACATCGACCATATCGCCGACCTTCAGTGCGTCGGAGACCTTCTCAACGCGGTCATTGCTGATCTCGCTGATGTGGACCAGACCGTCAACACCCGGCAGGATGCGGACGAAAGCACCGAACTTGGTCAGAGACACGACCGGAGCATGGAAGGTGCTGCCGATGGGGTAGTTGTTCTTCAGCTGCTCCCAGGGGTTGTCCTCGGCCTTCTTGTAGCCCAGAGAGACCTTGTGGTTCTCGGTGTCGATGTCCTTCACATACACTTCGATGGTGTCACCAACGGAGACAACCTCGGAGGGATGCTTGATGCGGTTCCAGCTCAGCTCGCTGATGTGGCACAGACCGTCCACACCGCCGATATCGACGAATGCACCGTAAGAGGTCAGGCTCTTGACAACGCCGGTGTAGGTCTTGCCCACTTCAACGTTTGCCCAGAACTCCTCACGCTTTGCCTTGTTCTGCTCAGCGGTCACCTTGTTGATGCTGCCGACGATCTTGCGGCCGGAGCACTCGGTGACGACCAGCTGAACGTGCTGGCCGACCAGAGCAGTGTAGTCCTCGTCGCGGCGCATAGTGGCCTGAGAACGGGGGACGAACACCTTGACGCCCTTGACGTTGACGACAACGCCGCCCTTGTTGAACTCGGTGACGTCGCCCTCGACGACCTCGCCGGACTCAGCTGCCTTGGCGATCTCTTCCATGCCCTTGCGAGATGCGAGCTTCTTGCGGGAGAGCTGGATGACGCCATCCTGATCCATAACCTTCTCGACGATGAGGTCCAGCTCATCGCCAACCTTCACCAGGTCTTCGACCTTGGCGGAGGAATCATCGGTCAGCTCGCTCAGCTTGACAAAGCCGGTCTGCTTCGCTCCGATATCCACCTGGATCTCGTTGGCAGAGATGCTGGTCACGATTCCTTTCACAATACTGCCTGCATGAACACGCTTTTCCTCGGATGCGTTCAGCATCTCCTCAAAGCTCATGCTGTCATTGATTTCTGCGCTCATACTGTTAAGTACCTCCTCAATAATAGACGATGGCGTTGAAGCCCCTGCTGTTACGCCCGCCGTTTTTACATCTGCAAACCATTCCGGCCGAAGTTCGCTCGCTGTCTCGACCGTCACGGCTTTCGTATGCTTTGCGGCGACCTGTACCAGCTTTTGGGTATTGGAAGAATGATGACCGCCAATGACAACAATGATGTCGCATTGTTGGCTGAGGTCTTCCGCTTCCTGTTGCCTCGCCCACGTCGCATTACATATTGTATCAAAAATTCGGGCGTTTGTATAGGCTTTTTTGAGAAACTCCGAACTTTCTTGCCATTTTGTTACCTGAAATGTGGTCTGTGCAACTGCAAAAATGGGCTTTTGGGGGTCAGAAGGCCCTTTCCACGCCTTCAACTGGGCCAAATCGCTGAAAACGAATACCTCTCCCCGGGTATGTCCGACGATGCCCTGCACCTCCGGATGGGACGCGTCACCGGCCACCACGAGTGTCGCACCGGCGGCTTCGGCCTCGGAAGCGACTTTCTGTATCTTCTTCACGAAGGGGCAGGTGGCGTCGTGATAGGTACAGCCCCGGGCGTCCAGCTCATCGTAAATGCTGCGTGGGACGCCGTGGCTGCGGATGACCACCTCGTAACCTGCAGGGACATCAGCGGGGGTATCTGCTACCAGTGCGCCCCGGCGCTCGAGGTCTTCCACGGTCTGGGGGTTGTGGATGAGGGGGCCGAGGGTGGCCACCTTGCGGCCCTCATCCAGCAGACCGTAGGTCAGCTTGACCGCGCGGTCCACGCCGAAGCAGAAACCCGCAGTCTTTGCAAGTCTGATTTCCATTGTACTCTCCTAAATTCAACCTCTCCGTCATCGCTGCGCGATGACGGAGAGGGCAAGCCGCCTTACAATTCGCTCCACGCATCCAGAACGGCCTGTTTATTCTCCCGCAGCTTCTTTATGTCGCGGCGGCCTTCCATCGCAAACTGTGCAGCTGGCATGGGCTCGCCGAAGATGACACGCACCTTGCAGAACAGCTTCATCTTACCATCGGGGGTGTCGTAGTAGATGCGGCAAGGCACGACGTCCACATTTGCTGCCGCCGCGATGACGAAGAGGCCGCTCTTGAGGGGAAGGAACTTATTCTCCTGCTCCCGCGTACCCTCCGGGAAGAGCAGCAGTGTGCCGCCCTCCTGACACTTTTTCACGGTGTCTTCGATGACGCTGACCTCTTCTTTCGTGCCGCGGACACAGACTGCACCGGCGCACCGGAAGAACCACGACAGGAATGCGTTTATCTCGAACAGCTCTTTCTTGGCAAACACGGTCATCCGCTGACCCCAGAACCGGGCGATGACGACGAACACCGGGTCGATGGCGGAGATGTGGTTGGGGGCAATGATGCAGCCCTTCGTGCCGATTTTTTTCAGGTTCTCCCTGCCCTCACACCGGACGCGGAAGCCGATGTGGAACACCAGCCATGCCAGCGGGACCAGAATATAATATAGTATCATCTGACCTTCTCCGTGATCATTTTCTTCATGGCCTCAAAGCTCTGCTCAAAATTCAGCTCCGAAGTGTCCAGCAGCACGGCATCATCTGCCTGCTTGAGAGGAGCTGCGGCGCGGTGAGTGTCCTGATAGTCGCGCTGCTTGACGTCGGCCAGCACATCTTCGTAGGGGGTATCGATGCCCTTCTGCTGGTACTCCTTCCAGCGGCGGGTGGCGCGGGCCTCCGGGCTGGCGGTGAGGAAGATCTTCACAGTCGCATTGGGCAGCACCACGGTGCCGATGTCTCGGCCATCCATCAGGATGTTCTGCGTCCTGGCCATGTCCCGCTGCATCTCCAGCAGGAAAGCGCGCACCGCCGGATTTGCACCCACGGCAGAAGCCGCCATCCCCACCTCTTCGGTGCGGATGGCCGTGCTGACGTCCTCGCCATTCAGATAGATATGCTGTTCGCCCTCGATAAAAGCAAACTCGAGGGTGATATTGGGCAGCAGGGCATTGACCGCCTCGTTGTCCTTCGGGTCCTTGCCCGCGCGGAGGGCGTAAAGGCCGATGGTGCGGAACATCGCACCGGTGTCCACATAAATGTAGCCGAAGTCCGCAGCCAGACGCCGCGCCAGCGTAGATTTGCCTGCGCCCGCAGGCCCGTCGATTGCAACAGAAATCATTTTTATATCTCCTTCTCTATGAATCTGAAATTTCCAGCCGCTTAAATCTCTCCGTCACGGCTGACGCCGTTCCACCGCGGCGGCAGTCGTTGTTGCTGCCCTGCCGAGGGGGCCGTCTGCGAAGCAGACTGAGAGGTCATTCCAGATGATTCGCAAAACTCTGTGCCGTGCAGAATGCGATCTGCAGGTTGTAGCCGCCGGTATAGGCGTCCACATCCAGCACCTCGCCTGCAAAGTAGAGGCCGAGGGCCTTTTTGCTCTGCATGGTCTTGGGGTCCACCTCCCGCACCGACACGCCGCCCGACGTGATGACTGCGTGGGCCAAATCGCCCCGGGCGTCGATGGACACCCGCCAGTGCTTCATCAGCTGTACCAGTTCCCGTTTCTGCTCCCGGGTGATCTGGTTTGCCCTGGTGGCCGGGTCGATGCCCCAGCGGGCCACCATGACCGGCTGCATACTGGACGGCAGCAGCTTCACCAGTGCGCCCTGCGCCGCGTGGTTCGCCAGAAGGGCAAAGTCTCGGGTGATGCGGTCATAAAGCTGTTCCTCACTGAGGGCAGGCTTCAAATCAATAAAAGCTTCGTACTTGTGCTTTTTCATGTCGCCCAGATGGCTCGACGCGCTGAGGGTCAGCGGCCCGCTGATGCCGAAGTGGGTGAACAGCATCTCGCCCTGCTCCTCGAAGATGGCTTTGCCGTCCTCGTGGAGGGTGAGGGTCACGTTCTTGAGGGCAAGGCCCATCATCTTTTTGCAGTCGGCGTCATGGCTCACGAGGCTGACGAGGCTGGGGACAGGCTCCACGAGGGTGTGGCCCGCCTGCTGGGCCAGCTTGTAGCCGTCGCCGGTGGAGCCGGTGGTGGGGTAGCTCAGGCCGCCCGTTGCCACCAGAACGGCGTCCGCCTTGTACTCCCGGCCCGAAGTTCCCCGCACACCCACGCAGCGATAGGCCGGGCCGGGCTTTTTCTTTTTCGGGTGGCGCGGATCTTCCGGCACGGCAGGCGCTTCTTCCGGCTGGGCCAGCGGCTCCAGCAGCAACTTTTTTGCCCCGTCGTGGACGATGTCCGCTCCGTCTGCGTACCGCAGAAGAGCCTGCCGGATCTCTTCGGCCTTATCTGACACCGGGAACACCCGGCGTCCGCGCTCCACTTTCAGCTCCACACCGAGAGACTCAAACAGCTCCATCGTCTTGGCCGGTGGGAAAGCCCCCAGCGACGAGAACAAAAAGCGGGGGTTCGTCCGCACATGGTGCAGAAATTCCTCTGCGGTGCAGTCGTTGGTCACATTGCAGCGGCCCTTGCCGGTAACGAGAATTTTCTGAGCCGGCTTTTCCATATGTTCCAGCACCGTCACCTCATGCCCCTGCCGCAGGGCCGCGCCCGCCGCCATCAGGCCGGCAGCACCGCCGCCTACCACTAAGACCTTCATGTTTCGTTTCCTCCGCTTTTTCTTCTGTCTTCACACTTATTCCAGTTTATCATACCAGAATCGACCGCCAAAAGCAATGTGAAAAAAGCAGGTACAGCGTTCTGCTGCACCTGCCCGGAAAATTTTGCTTATTTCATGGCCTTGATGGGGTCGAGATACTTTTCGCCCTCCATGACTTCCAAGTGGATGTGGCTCTCCTCGGCACACTCGCAGCTCACGCTGCCCACCTTGCCGATGGTCTGCCCAGCCGAGACGGTGTCACCCTTCTTCACCCTGGCGTCCGTCGTGCCGCAGACCCGCCAGACCCTGCCGGAAGCGTCTTCGATGGCGACCACAGGCCCCCACTTGTCGTCCGTGCCGGTCTCCACCACCTTGCCTGCCGCCGGGGCGGCCACTTCCGCGCCCCTGTCGGCGGCGTAGTCCACACCGTTGTGGGTGCGCCAGTCGCCCAGCGTCTTGCTGTAGACCAGCTCATCGCCGCTGTAGCTGTTTAAGACGCGCCCCGAGACAGGCTGCGTGGAGGCAGGCGCAGCCGAACTGCTGGCAGGCAAGGACTCGGTTCGCAGCGCGGAGGGTTCGCGCACCGAACCAGACCCAGACTGCGCACCAGAAGAGGACGCAGCCCCACCGGACGAGCTGTCGGCTTTTGGCACATTGGCCACACTGTTTGCTGCGGGTGCGTTCTGCTGCTGCCATTCGGCTTCCTCCTCTCCGGCAACGCCGGGCGATGTGTTGATGCCCTCGTCGATGCCGGGGGCGGTGCTGGACGGGCTTCGCACCGCGTCCAGATTCTGTTTGAGCTCATTGCGCACCGTGCGCACAGCCCACACACCGGCCGCTGCCGCCGCCAGCAGGCAGGCGGTAAGCACCAGCGCAAAGGCTTTGTCCCGCAAAAACTTTCTGAATTGCTCCATCGTTCGTTACTCCAATCCATTTTGTGTACGGAATCGTTTCTTTGGTGGTAGTTTGGAGCGGCAGAGCGGGGTTTATTCATCCTTTATTAGAAAGGACACAAAAAGGCCCCGGATGACCGGGGCCTAACGGGTTCATGATTCAGTGGGCGGGCATTGCTGCGGCTGAGGCTCAATCCTTACTAGCACCTTCGCCCATGCCATTGTCACCCGGCTGATACTTCGGATTCGTTACAGCAGTGGTCTGGAAGAGCGCGATCATGTACTTCTTACCGCCAACCTCGCCGGTCGCAACGGCAACATAATATTTGTCACCGCTAATCCAATTAGGCTCCCCATGATTGTCAGGATCATTGTCAGGATCATTGATGTATTGGGAAGTCATCGACAGCTGCTCTGCATAGTAAATGTTTTTACTGCTGCTTGCAGACAGAGTTGCGCTAATATCGGCAAAGCCATACTGATACAGCGGCGAACCATCACCAATGTTTGCTTTAGTAAACTGCTTTGCCCATTCCTTCAGCTTCAGCCCTGCAGCTTTATCGTCCCTGATGGCTTCGTACACATCATAGATGTTCTTGGCATCTTTAAAATCGATGTCCTTGCCGACCTCATCCACGATCTTCACCAGCGCGTTTACCTGATTCTGCAAGTCTTCATTGCCCTTTTCGAAGGTAACATCCTCACCATAGAACTTCGACCAGTCATTCAGTGCATCGACCATCGTCACGGTAGCCGCACTGTTGTTGCAGCCCGTCAGGACGGACAGCGCCAGCACACCCGCGAGGGCGACGGCGAGAACCTTTTTGAACAGTTTCATTCGAAACCCCTCCTCAATAAAAATAAGCTCTGTGTGATGCCGCCGCAAACATTGTCTGCCGCATCACCACACAAATTTTACCCCCCCCCCATTCTGTCAACCTTTTCCTCGATTTTTGGCAAATCGCACAGTTATCATGATTCAAAGCAGGCATTCTGACAAAAAAGAGCCGCCGTGCAAACGCTCTGCACAGCGGCTCCGAAAAATTTGATTTAATTGTTGCGGCTACGGCTGTTCATGCCCAGCAGGCGGACAACGTACAGGAAGATGTTGATGAAATCCAGATACAGGGTCAGTGCGCCGTAGATGGAAGCCTTCTCGGCCAGCTCGGCGTCGCCTGCATAGTAGGCGTAGATCTGGCGGAGCTTCTGGGTATCGTAGGCGGTGAGCAGCATGAACACCACCAGGCCGATGCCGCAGTAGAGCACCGAGGCGCCGAAGCCAAAGCCGAAGAGCGCACCCACGAGGCTGGTGACGATCATGGCCACCAGAGCCATCATGAGGCGGGGACCCCAGCCGGTGAGGTCTTTATGGGTGGTGGTGCCGTACACAGCCATGAGGCCGAAGTAGACCGCCGTGGCGAGGAAGGCCATGACCAGCGTACCTACCGAGAACATCAGGAAGTAGTAGCTCAGGACCATGCCGTTCAGGATGGCGTATCCGAAGAACGCGGCTCTTGCACCGTCGATGGACATCCTCTGCACCCGGGCGCTGAGCATGAACACCAGTGCCAGCTCACCGATGGTAAGCAGGAAGTAAAGCGAATCGACCAGATAGATAAGGGGCGTGGTCGCCGTGATATAGGCCATTGCGAAGGTGACGAGCAGGCCGCCGGCCATCCAGCGGTAGGTGCGGGTCATATAGTCCGATGCGCTCATCGAAGGCTCCGCATAGCCGCGGTCATAGTTGTTGTAATCCATAAGGAATCCTCCATTCAAAATCAGGGCATCGACCTCGGCCTTGCCCCGGTCTACGAAATATAGTATACTGCATAGAAATGAACGATTCATGAAAAAGGCTGTGATATTTGATGTCCCTTGGACTCTATCTGCATATTCCTTACTGTTTTTCCAAATGCCGGTACTGTGATTTTTACTCCGCCCCCGGCCAGCGCGGCGTCCCCCGGGCCTATGTGGACGCCCTTTTGCGGGAACTCTCCCGGTTTGCGCCGGACGCGCCCCTGCGGCCGGACACCCTTTATTTCGGCGGTGGAACGCCCAGTCTGCTGGACCCGGCAGACGCCGCCCGGCTCATCGCCGCCGCACAGCCCCTGCCCGGGGCCGAGATCACGCTGGAAGCCAACCCTGAGACCGTGACCGAAGACTCTCTCCGGGCATTCCGGGAGGCGGGCGTCAACCGCATCTCCTTCGGCGTCCAGTCGGCCCGGGACAGCCAGCTCAAGACGCTGGGCCGTCCCCACACGGCAAAGCAGGCGCGGGCCGCTTTCGCCGCCGCACGCCGTGCCGGGTTCGAGAACATCAGCGGCGACATCATGCTGGCCCTGCCCCATTATACGCAGGCCGAGTTCGACGAGACGCTGGAGCTGATCGAGGATGGCGGCGCGGCCCACATTTCCGCCTACCTCTTGAAGATCGAGCCCGACTCCGCCTTTGGCCGCACGCCCCCCGAAGGTCTGCCCACCTCCGACGAGGCGGCAGACTTCTACCTCTACGCCGTCGAGCAGCTGGAACATCATGGCTACTGGCAATATGAGATCTCCAACTTCGCCCGCCCGGGCTATGAGGGAAAGCACAACCTCATCTACTGGGACTGCGGCGACTATCTGGGCATCGGCCCTGCGGCCCACTCCTGCATGGGCGGCAAACGGTTCTACTACCCCGCCGACACCGAAGCCTTTCTGCGGGACGAGGCCGCGCCCGTCATGGACGGCGGCTGCGGTGCAGAGGATTATCTCATCCTGCAGCTGCGTCTGCGCAAAGGTCTGAGCCTCGACGAATACAAAAAACGCTATGGCAGGGAGTTCTCCACCGCGCAGCTGGCCTTTGTGAAAAACTGCGTGAAGAGCGGCTACGCCAACTTTGACGGTCACACCCTCGCCCTCACGCCCGCCGGGCTCATCGTACAGAACAGCATCCTTGCCGAGCTGCTGTGAGCCTCAGTGAACAGCAAAGCTCATCGCCGCCAGCACAAAAACACCGATGATGCTGGTAATACGGCCCACCCTCTGCATCGCGTAATACCAGTCGGTGGGCTCACCGCCGTACACTTCCAGCCCGTGACGGAGGTTCCAGAACAGCAGCGGGAACCGGACATCCAGCACAAGGAGCACCACCAGCGCCCCGATCGGCAGCAGGAACGCCACGCTGCCCCGGGTCTCCCGCCGCCCGCCGACGGCCACATTATAGAGCCAGTTACAGCTGGGCCAGAGGTCGGATCTCTGGTATTCGCCGTTGACGATGACGTTCACCTCGTCGGCAAGGCCCCCATCGTCTTCCCTCCACAGGATGGCGTCGCCGGGGTCGCCCAGCGCGGTCCCGGTAAAAATGACCACTCCGTCCTGCTCAATTTTTACGCCCGGGTCGCTCATGCCCTCGGCTTTCGATTCGAGCCGATAGCGCCGCGTCTCTCCGTCCAACGTGAACTCCACTTCCGCACCGTTTTCCGTCTGGGCGATCTGCATGGTGTAGGCGGCATACGCATCCTTGCCCGAAAAGCTGCCGTCGGCCTGCCGGTACAAAAAGGCATCCCGCAGCCAGACCCCCGGGCGGAGGGCGGCCCAGAGATAGAGCACAGCGAGAAGCAGCGCGGTAAGAACGCAGAGCAGGCAGCTCGTCTTTTTCTCCATGGTCAGGCTCCTTTCGTTTCAGCCCAGTTCGATCACGTTCCACCCCAGCTCCCGGATGGCTTCTTGATCATGGGTCGCCAGCAGGGTGGGCTTTGTGCCGTAGCGTGCCTTGAGCATGGCTGCGGCTTTTTTCATGGCGGCGGGGTCCATGCCGGTGAAGGGCTCATCTAACAGAAGGGTGTCACTCTCGGCCCAGAGAGCGCGCAGCAAGGCGGTGCGGCGCTTCTGTCCGCCGGAGAGCTTCCGGGCAGGCAGGGCAAGGGCCTCGTCATCCAGTCCTAATTGTATAAGGTCATCTCGTATCTGCTCTTTGTATTGTGTTTTGACCTTGTACTGTTCTGCGGTCAGCACCAGCGCCACATTCTCTTCGGCGGTCAGCTGGGGGCAGAGCCTGTCTTCCTGAAAGACCGCGCCGACCCGGCCCACGCCCTCCACGCTGCCGGAGGTGGGCGCTTCCAGCCCCATCAGGATGCGGAGCAGGGTCGTCTTGCCCCAGCCGCTTGGCGCCCAGAGCACCGCCGGGTCGTCCACAGTAAGAGAGAGGTTTTCGAAGAGGACTTTCTCTCCGAATCGTTTAGACAGATTTTTTATTTCCAGTTTGTTGTTGGTTTCACTCATTTTTCAGCCCCCTCTTCGCCCAGAACTGCCGCTACCGCTTTATCCAGCAGAGCGAGGAACAGCTTTTCGAATACGGCGCTCAGCAGGATGATGACAAAGGTCCAGGCAAACAGCTCCCCGGTGGAAAGGGTAATTTTTGCCCGGTAAAGCGCGTCGCCGATGCTGCCGTCCGGCAGGCCGATGACCTCTGCTGCTACGCCGCTCTTCCAGCAGATGCCCAGCGCCACGCTGCATCCCTGCCGGAACGCGGGCAGCACCGCCGGGAGCCAGACCGCCCGCAGACGCCGCCCCAGAGGCAGACGGAACACCTGCGCCATTTCGAGAAGCTGGCGGTCAGCACTCCCGATGCCGGTGCGCACTGCGCTGTAGAGGACGGGCAGCACCATCAAAAAGCTGATAAGAACGGACAGCGACGAGCCGCTGACCCACACCAGCGCCAGAATGATGAAGCTCGCCACCGGAGTAGCCTTGACCAGCTGCATCACGGGGGCGAGAAGGGCGTCCACCCACTCCCACTTTTCGGCGGCTACCGCCAGCACCGCGCTGGACAGCGCGCCCAGCCCGAAGCCCAGCAGGATGCGCCCGGCGCTGAAACCGATGCGCTGCCAGAACTCGGCCTGCGGCAGCAGCTCCACCAGCGTACCGATGGCCTGCACCGGTGAGACAAGAAAGACTTCCTGCCCGATGGCCGTAGCCGCCGCCTGCCAGACGCCCAGCCAGAACACCGACGCCGCCAAAATTTGAATGCGGCGTTTTTTTGTTTTATCCATGTATTTCTTTGCTCCTGTTCGTTTTCTCGCTTTCAGAATATCACATCATGTATGAGAATACAATCCTTCATCTTTTCTTCTCTTGACATGAAGGTCATAAAACACTACACTGGAATAAAGTAATCCTGATTCTACGTGCCTCCGCGCACAGATGGGAGAGATGACCATGCACGATTCCACTCAGGCCCTCCGGGGCAAAAAGCTCCTTCTGGTGGGGTTCACCCTGTTCTCGATGTTCTTCGGGGCAGGCAACCTCATCTTCCCGCCCTTCCTCGGCGCACAGGCCGGGACGGCGCTCTGGCCCGCTTTTGTTGGCTTTGCCGTCAGCGCCATCGGTCTGCCCATCGCGGGCGTGGCAGCGGTGGCCCGGGCGGGCGGCCTGCCTGCGCTGGCCGGGCGGGTCCATCCCCGCTTCGCACAGGTGTTCGCTGTGCTGGTCTATCTGTCCATCGGTCCCTGCCTCGCGATCCCCCGCACGGCCAGCACCTCGTTTGAGATGCTGACGCCGCTGGTGGGGCGGAGCACACCGGGACAGTTCATCTACTCCCTCGTGTTCTTTGCTGCGGCGTACTTCGTGGCCCTCAGGCCCGAAAAGCTGACCCAGCGGCTGGGCCGCATCCTCTGCCCTGCCCTGCTGGTGCTCATCGTGGTGCTGTTCGCGGGCTGCATCCTCCGCCCGGCCGCGCCCGGCTACGGCACGCCTGCCGAGGCTTACGCCGCCCTCCCCGCCGCACAGGGCGTGCTGGACGGCTATCAGACCATGGACGCGCTGGCAGCGCTCAACTTCGGCGCGGTCATCGCGCTGAACCTTCAGGCGGTGGGCATCACGGAGGAGTCCGCCGTCCGGCGCGGCACCATCCGGGCCGGGTTCATCGCAGGCGGGATGCTGCTGGTGGTCTACGCCATGCTGACCCACATCGGCGGCATCTCGGGGGCCGCCTTCCCCGGCAGCGACACCGGTGCCGCCGTCCTGACGGCACTGGCCGACGACCTGTTTGGCCGGGTGGGACAGGTGCTTCTGGCCACCATCTTCGTCATCGCCTGCTTCAACACCTGTGTCGGCCTCATCGCCAGCGTAGGCGAATACTTCCACGAGCTTCTGCCCCGGCTGCCCTACCCCACCATTGCAGCCTTCTTCGCGCTGATGAGCATGCTGCTGGCGAACATCGGCCTTGCGGACATCCTGAGGCTTTCCGTCCCGGTGCTGAACGCCATCTACCCCATCGCCATCATCCTCATCGTGGTGGAGTTCCTGCCCGGACGGTTCCAGCGGACATCGGTCTGGCGGCTGAGCATCCTCTTCACGGCCATCCAGAGCATCCCTGCTGCCCTGCCCTTCGGCCCCCTCTCCACCTTGATGAACGCTCTGCCCCTGAGCAGCCTCGGCTTTGGCTGGCTGCTGCCGGCCCTCATCGGCATCGGCGCGGGCCTTCTGATGTAAGAAAAACTGCCGCACGGCTGTGCGGCAGTTTTCCTTGTTTCAAAGCTTACTTTGCAGAGTTGCGGATCGCCGCCATGACCTTGCGCAGGACGGACGGCTCGGTGTAGTAGAAGTTGTCGTCCGGCAGCTTGCCGCCCACGGCGGCGGGAGAGGCATCGTAGAGCACCTGCAGGTAGGCAGAGATGTCTTTCTTCATCTCCTGACCGTTGCGGTAAACGATGTTGCACTTGGGCAGGGCCTTCTTGGCGATCGCGGCCTTGGCCACCACGCCGACTTCCTCACAGAGGGCGGCGGTGCCGTCGATGTCCTCGTTGGCCGCCTTGACGCTCTTCTGGTAGTCGGTCAGGAAAGCTGCGATGACATTGGGGTTCTGCTTTGCGTACTCGGTGCGCACCACGGTGACGCCGGTGATGAGCTGGGTGTCACAGACCCTGTTCCATTCCCTGGTCAGGTCGAGAACGACGCGGAGGCCGCTGTCCTTCATCTGGGCAGCGGTGACGTAGGGCTGAGGCAGGACGGCGATGGCATCCTTCCTGGCAGCGGCCATCTGGGCCGTGACCTCGGAAGCCTCGCTGTAGTATTCGATCTTCACGTCCTTGTCGGGGTCGAGGCCGTTCTTCTTGAGCAGATAGCGCAGGACGTACTCGGGCGTCGTGCCTTTGCCGGTGGAAAGGATGGTGCGGCCCCTGAGGTCGGCGAAGCTGTGGACGGTATTGCCCTTCTCCACGACGTAGAGGACGCCCAGCGTGTTGACGGCCATGACCTGGATGCCGCCGTTCGTCTTCTGGTAGAGGGTCGCGGCGAGGTTGGCCGGGATAGCGGCCATGTCGAGTTCGCCCTTGATGAGCTTCGGCACGATCTCATCGGCAGCGCCGTAGAGCTGCAGATCATAGTCGAGGGAAGCAGTGCCGTCCTTCTCCATGCTCAGCAGGTTGACGAGGCCCATGGTGGTGGGGCCTTTCAGGCCGGCGATGCGCACTTTGGTGCTCGTTTTGGCCGATGCGCCGCAGGCCAGCACACTGACCATCAGCACCAGCGACAGCAGCAGAGATGTCAGTTTTTTCATAGGATTTAGCTCCTCACTTTCATTGGGAGAAATTTTCCCGCAAAAAATTTGCAAAACCATTTGCTTTACGTCCTCAAGTTTACTATAATAAGAGAAAAAATACCGTTGCACACGCAACGGAATCGCAGAAGGGCGGTGAGGGCCCGGGGAAAACCTCACGGAATGGGTATGGAAAATTATCTTCCGCTGTTACAATCCACCTCTCTGTTCGCCGGGCTGGAAGCCGAAGCGCTCCGGGTCCTGCTGGGCGAAGTGGGGGCCGTATTGCGCACCTACAGCCGGGGCGAGACCCTCGTACTGGCCGGACAGCCGAACCGCCGGGTGGGCGTGGTGCTCTCCGGTGCCATCGAGGCCTATCATTCCGCCGCCAGCGGGGTGCGTCTGCCCATCAGCCAGATGGGGCCGGGCGGTGTATTCGGCGACGTGCTGGGCGGATCGAGCCTTTCCAGCCCGGTAACGGTGGTGGCCTCGGCCCCCTGCGAGGTGCTGCTGGTGCCTTACGAGAAGCTTCTGCTGCCCGGGGCCGACCCGGCCCGCCAGCGGGTGCTGCAGAACCTTGTGCGCACCATCAGCGACAAATACTTCCTGCTCTCCCGCCGGGTAGACCTGCTGCTGCTCAAGAGCCTGCGGGCCAAGGTGTGCGCCTACCTGCTCAGTGAGGCCGAGGCGCATCACAGCCTCACCTTCACCGTCCCCTACTCCCGCATCCAGCTGGCCGACTACCTCAACTGCGACCGCAGCGCCCTCTCCCGGGAGCTGAGCCTGATGCAGCGGGACGGCCTGCTCGAGACCTATAAGAGCAGCTTCAAGCTGCTGGAACCGGACGCGCTGAGGCATATGGTGCTGTAACAGCCTCTTCCAGAGGGAGAGCCTTATATAGAAGGAGAACTTCATCATGTCCAAACCGATTTTATGGATCGTCATTCCCTGCTACAACGAAGAACAGGTGCTGCCCATCACAGCCCCCCTGTTCCTGAAAAAGATAAACGACCTCGCCGCAGCGGGCCTTATCAGCGAGAAGAGCCGGGTGCTTTTCGTCAACGACGGCTCCCGCGACGCCACCTGGTCCCTCATCCAGAAGTTTGCCTCTGAGGATGAGCACTTCATCGGCATCTCCCAGAGCCGGAACCGCGGCCACCAGAACGCCGTACTGGCCGGGCTGATGGAGGCGCTCCACAGCGGCAGCTGCGACATCACCATCTCCATCGACTGCGACGGTCAGGACGACATCAACGCCATGGACGAGATGGTCAAAAAGTATCTGGACGGCGCCGAGGTAGTCTACGGCGTGCGCAGCCGCCGGGACACCGACACCTTCTTCAAGCGGTTCACCGCCGAGGGCTTCTACCATGTGATGAACGCGCTGGGCGCGGACATCGTCTTCAACCACGCCGACTACCGGCTCATCAGCACCCGGGTGCTGGAGAGCTTCGCCGACTACCGTGAGGTGAACATCTTCCTGCGGGGCATGGTGCCGCTGGTGGGCTACCCCAGCGACACCGTCTACTACGAGCGCCACGAGCGTCTGGCCGGCGAGAGCCACTATCCCCTCAGCAAGATGCTGGCCCTCGCCTTCGACGGCATCACCAGCCTGTCGAACAAGCCCATCCGCCTCATCACCGGCGCAGGCATCGTGGTCAGCCTCATCAGCTTCATCGGCGTCATCTGGGCCATCGTGCAGGCTGTTCTGGGCAGCGCCGTGGCGGGCTGGGCCTCCACCATCTGCATCGTCTGCTTCATGGGCGGCGTCCAGCTGGTGTGTCTGGGCGTCATCGGCGAATACGTCGGCAAAATCTATATGGAGACCAAGGCCCGCCCCCGCTACATCATCAGCGAGCGCACATGGGCTCCCTACGAAAGGAAGTATCACGGATGAGCAAACAGAGCTGGAAAGGCAGCACCCTCCTGAACCCGGAGCCGCCGGTGCTGGTCTCCTGCGGCGGGCTGGATAAGCCCAACCTCATCACCATCGGCTGGACCGGCACCATCTGCACCCAGCCCAGCATGGTATCCATCAGCGTCCGCCCCGAGCGGTACAGCCACCACCTCATCAAAGAGAGCGGGCAGTTTGCCATCAACCTGCCCACCGAGGCACTGGTGAAGTCGGTGGACTGGTGCGGCGTCAGGAGCGGCCGGGACTTCGATAAATTCGCGGCCTGCAAACTCCATTCTGCCCCCGGCTCGGTGCTGACGGACTGCCCCATCCTCGAAGAAAGCCCCGTCAACCTCGAGTGCAGGGTCACGCAGGTCATCCCGCTGGGCAGCCACGACCTCTTCCTCGCCGAAGTAGTCGCCTGCGACGTGGACGAGAGCCTGCTGGACGAGAACGGTAAGCTCTGCCTCGACAAGGCCAAGCTCATCGTCTACAGCCACGGCGAATATCTGGCTCTGGGCAAAAAGCTGGGGACCTTCGGCTACAGCGTGCGGAAGAAAAAGCCGACGCGGAAGCCCCGCAAATAATACTATGAAAAATGGGAAGCACTAAAGCGCTTCCCATTTTTTTTTATTTCTCGTCGAGCAGATCACTCAGACATCTGACCGTCCGGCCATGATAGCCCGTGACCGTCTCGGCATGGAGCAGACTGCTCAGCACACTTTCCTCCACGCACTCGGCCACCGCCCGGAACAGCGGATTGATGGCGTCGTCGTGGAGCATGCCCATCGGCAGGATGGCCTTTTCGGAGTAGTGCGGCACCCGGTTGGCGGTGGTGAAGGCAATGACGATCTCGCCGGAGCCGTTGCCGCAGAAAGAGCCGGTGCGGGACAGGCCCACCAGCGCCCGGTGGCAGAGCCGCCGCAGCTGGCGCTCACTCAAGGGGATGTCCGTCGCCAGCACTGTGATGATGGAGCCCTTGTCCTCGTGGGGCGGGATGTGGGCGTCCAGCAGGCTCTGGATGGGGGTGCCTGCCACTACAAGGTCATCGAAGACGGCGTGGTTGGAGAGCACCAGCGCACCGATGGTGTACTGTTTTCCGTCCAGCTCCACCACACGGGAGGCCGAGCCGATGCCGCCCTTCAGGCCGTGGCAGCGCATTCCCCGGCCCGCGCCCACAGCGCCCTCGGCGAAATCGGCGCGGCAGTCGGCCAGCGCGGCCCTCACGTTTTCTTCTGTGACGTGGAGGCCCCGGATGTCGTTGAGGCCGCTGTCGTTGCACTCGCAGACCACCGGGTTTACGCTGCCGGTAGTCTCGCAGATGTCGGGGTTCTTATCCAGCATATACTTCACCAGCGCTGTCTCCACAGTACCTACGCTGAGGGTATTGGTGAAGAGGATGGGCGTTTCCAGCGTCCCCAGCTCGTCGATCTGGACAAGGCCGGTGGTCTTGCCGAAGCCGTTGATGACATGGCTGGCCGCCATCACTTTATCGTGGAAAATATCGCCCTGATGGGGCAGCAGCGCGGTCACGCCGGTCTGGACCTCGCCGTCCGCCAGTGTGCAGTGGCCCACCGTCACGCCCGGCACATCGCTTATCTTGTCCAGCGGCCCGCAGGGCAGTTTGCCCACCCGGATGCCCCGGCTCTTCCATTTTGCTTCAATTCCCATAAGTATTCTCCTTGCAAAAATGCCCCCTCCTCACCAGACGGAGAGGGCTGATCTTATTCTTCCTCGTGCTCCACCTTGCTGATCGCGCCCAGGTCGTAGGGCGTATTCTGGTAGACGTAGTAGTTCAGCCAGTTCTCATACAGCAGGTGTGCGTGAGCACGCCAGCGGAAGAGAGGCGGCTGCTCGGGGTCGTCGTTGGGGTAATAGTTCTTCGGCACCGCGATGGGCAGTCCCTTGCCGACATCCCGCTTGTACTCGGCGTCCAGCGTGTACTTGTCGTACTCCGGGTGGCCGGTGACGAAGATCTGTCGTCCATTCTCGGTGCTCATCAGGAAAGGGCCGGCCTCGTCGCTCTCGGCGAGGATGCGCAGGGCCTTGCAGTTCAGCACATCCTCGCGGCTGATGCCGGTGTGGCGGCTGTGAGGGGCGTAGAACACCTCATCGAAGCCGCGCACCAGCGGGTTCGAGGGACGGGTGACTTTATGCTCAAAGACGCCGAACATCTTCTGGTCGAGAAGCTGCTTGCGGATGCCATAGTGATAATAAAGCCCCGCCTGTGCGCCCCAGCAGACATGAAGGGTGGAGTAGACGTTCGTCTCGCTGAAATCCATGATCTCGCACAGCTCCTGCCAGTAGTCCACCTGTTCAAAGTCTATTTTCTCCACAGGCGCACCGGTGATGATCATGCCGTCGTAGCGGTTGTTCTTCACCTCGTCGAAGGTCTTATAAAACGCCTCGAGGTGGGCCGCAGAGACATGGGTCGCCGCATGGCTGGCCGTCTGCAGCAGGGTCATGTGGACCTGAATGGGCGTATTGGCCAGCAGGCGGGCGATCTGGGTCTCGGTGGCGATCTTGGTCGGCATGAGGTTCAGGATGAGGATCTCCAGCGGACGGATGTGCTGGGAGAGCGCCCGTTCCCGGTGCATGACGAAGACGTTTTCCTCGTAGAGGGCATCGTAGGCGGGAAGAGTCTTGGGGATGATCAGCGGCATAGCATCGTTGCTCCTTTTGACGGTTTTAGCGGGAAGTTTTTATCTGCATCCGGAGACGCTTTTTTCACGGGAAGGGGCCGAAACCGGCAGATGGCGCTGACCGTGTTTCTTAAATCTTATCCAGCGCCTGTGCAATATCGGCGATGAGGTCTTCGCTGCTCTCGAGGCCGCAGCTCATCCGCACCAGCTCAGCAGGCACACCGGCAGCGGCCAGCTGCTCGTCGTTCATCTGGCGATGGGTGCTGGAAGCCGGGTTCAGGCAGCAGGTGCGGGCATCGGCAACGTGGGTCTCAATGGCGGCAAGCTTCAGCTCCTTCATAAAGGTGCTGGCGGCTTCGCGGCCGCCGGCCAGACCAAAGGAGACGACGCCGCAGCTGCCGTTCGGCAGATACTTCTCCGCCAGTGCATGGTAGGGGCTGGACTCGAGGCCGCAGTAGTTGACATAGGCCACTTTCGGGTGAGCCTCAAGGAACTTTGCGACGGCCATGCCGTTGGCGCAGTGGCGCTGCATCCGGACGTGGAGGCTCTCAAGGCCGAGGTTCAGCATATAGGCGTTCATGGGGGACTGCATCGAGCCGAAGTCGCGCATGAGCTGTGCGGTGGCCTTGGTGATGAAAGCGCCCTCTTTGCCGAAGCGCTCCGCGTAGGTGATGCCATGATAGCTCTCATCGGGAGTACACAGGCCGGGGAACTTCTCGGCGTGGGCCATCCAGTCGAACTTGCCGCCGTCCACGATGGCACCGCCCAGCACAGCGCCATGGCCGTCCATGTACTTGGTGGTGGAGTGGGTCACGATGTCGGCGCCCCACTCGAAGGGGCGGCAGTTGACCGGCGTGGGGAAGGTGTTGTCCACGATGAGCGGCACGCCGTGGGCGTGGGCGGCCGTGGCAAACTTTTCAATGTCCAGCACGGTGAGGGCCGGGTTTGCGATGGTCTCGCCGAACACGACCTTGGTGTTGGGCCGGAAGGCGGCGTTCAGTTCTTCCTCGGTGCACAGCGGGTCCACGAAGGTGGCGTCAATGCCCATCTTCTTCATGGTGACGGAGATGAGGTTGAAGGTGCCGCCGTAGATGGTGCTGGACGCCACGATGTGGTCGCCTGCCTCGCAGATATTGAACAGCGCAAAGAAGTTGGCCGCCTGACCGCTGGACGTCAGCATGGCGGCGGTGCCGCCTTCCAGCTCGCAGATCTTTTTCGCCACCATATCGCAGGTGGGGTTCTGCAGGCGGGAGTAGAAGTAGCCGTCGGCCTCGAGGTCGAACAGCTTGCCCATGTCCTCGCTGGTAGCGTACTTGAACGTAGTGGACTGGATGATGGGGATCTGGCGGGGTTCGCCGTTGCCGGGGGTGTAGCCGCCCTGCACGCAGATGGTATCACGGTTCATTGCAACATACTCCTTTACTGGGTTTGTCTGTATAGCACAATTCCCCGCAGGAGCATAAGCCTCCTGCGGGGAATCGATTCGTTAAATTTTATTCCCTGCAGGAAGCAGAAACTTACTTTCTCAGCCGCTTATCGCTCCTGGTCGCCCAGAAGGTACCGACAGTCTGGAACACCTGCACCATGAGCACCAGCAGCACGACGCAGACGATCATGATGTTGGTCTGGTAGCGGTAGTAGCCGTAGGACAGAGCGATCTTACCCAGACCGCCGCCGCCGATGACGCCGGACATGGCCGAGTAGCCGAGGATGGTCGTCAGGGCAGTGGTCATGCTGGAAATGAGGCCGGGCAGGCACTCGGGGATCATGACCTTGGTGATGATCTGGAAGGGAGTCGCGCCCATGCTCTGGGCAGCTTCCACGACGCCCTCGTCCAGCTCACGCAGACTGGTCTCCACCAGACGGGCCACGAAGGGGAAGGCCGCGACCACCAGCGGAACGATGGTGGCCTTGGTGCCGACGGTGGTACCCACAATGGCACGGGTCAGCGGGAAGACGCAGATCATCAAAATCAGGAACGGCACGCTGCGCAGGATGTTGATGATGATGTTCAGGATGTGCATCAGCCAGCCCGGCAGGGGCAGGACGCCGTCCTTATCGCCAGCCACCAGCAGAACGCCCAGCGGCAGACCCAGAACCAGAGAAAATGCCGTGGAGAGGACGGTCACGTAGAACGTCTCCCAAATGGCGAAGCCATAATCTGCAAAGCTCATTCTCCGGTCACCTCCTCAACGGTCACACCATTCTGGCTGCGCATATAGGCCGCAGCCTGCTTTGCCTGTTCGGTATCGCGGGGAAGTTTGAGCAGCATGGAGCCGTAGCACTGGCCGCTCAGATCGCGGGTGTCGGCGCTGAGCACAGACACGAGGATGCCCTTCTCCGCAGCGAGGCTCGCCACCAGCGGCTTTGCGGCGGACGAACCATTGAACGTAACACGGACCACATGATCGTCGGGCGCAAAGCTCGAGAGGTCGCGGGCTGCGCTGCCGCCGTTGGGGGCGACAAGGCGCCTGGCCGCAGCCGTCTTGGGATTCGCAAAGATCTCGCGCACCTCACCCTGCTCCACGACCACGCCGCCGTCCAGAATGGCGACGGAGTCGCAGATCTCTTCCACGACGCTCATCTGGTGGGTGATGACCACCACGGTGATGCCCAGCTTCTTGTTGATGTCCTTGATGAGGGTCAGGATGGCGTGGGTCGTGTTGGGGTCCAGCGCACTGGTGGCCTCATCGCAGAGCAGGACTTTGGGGTTGGTGGCCAGCGCACGGGCAATGGCGATGCGCTGCTTCTGGCCGCCGGAGAGCTGGGCCGGGTAGGCGTTGGCCTTATCGGGCAGGCCCACCATTTCCAGCAGCTCCTTGGCGCGCTTTTCGGCTTCCTCTTTCTTCACACCTGCCAGCTCCATGGGGAAGCAGATGTTCTTCAGGCAGCTGCGCTGCATCAGCAGGTTGAACTGCTGGAAGATCATCGTGATCTCCCGGCGGCGCTGGCGCAGCTGGGCGGGCGTGAGCTTTTCCATCTCCACGCCGTCAATGACCACGCTGCCCTCGGTGGGGCGCTCCAGCAGGTTGATGCAGCGCACCAGCGTGGATTTGCCCGCACCGGACATGCCGATGATGCCGTAGATGGAACCATCCGGAATGGTCAGGTTGATGTCTTTCAGCGCGTTCACCGCGCCGTCCTTCATCTGGAAGGTCTTGGAAAGGTGTTTGATCTCGATCACGATTTACTCCTTAGTTGGTAAAGCTCAGCCCACGATGGGTGCCAGGCTGTCCTGCTTGCCGCCGTAGATGCCCATGGGCTC